>Ga0233437_1006643_pt1 | contig 11676 bp, 9 predicted proteins | sample SI_122_August201_FD_182714 | JGI IMG/M metagenome (GOLD analysis project Ga0233437, IMG submission 182714) | Seawater microbial communities from Saanich Inlet, British Columbia, Canada - SI_122_August2016_200_MG | ecosystem: Environmental > Aquatic > Marine > Inlet | place: Canada: British... | reverse complement strand
AATGCTAAACTTAAAGCTTTTAGAGCTGCATTAAGAGGTGTTGTGGATATTGAATTTTTCCTTTTTAGAGTTGCTAAAATTTATGCTTAAAAACAAAACCAACCCGAATTATGAAGTGAGCCATAAAATGCACCACTACAAAGTTTACAATTTCAAATAAGAATCACGCGGCAATCGGTAGGGATTGAACCCAAAAAAGAATAAATTTTATTGCATTTTATTCTGCAAATTTTTAGACAAAGAAACTGTTTCTAGAATTGATTAACGGTTGATAAGTAAACGTTGGGTATAATTTTGTGTATCGGATTTTAATTTAATTATGTAAACCCCTGAATCAACATTACCCGGATTAATTATATTTTCATTGCTAACTATCTTTTTCTCATAATGAAGTTTTCCATCCAATCCGTACATTTCAAGTTTTAAACCCTGGTTAACGATCATTTCAGAAACCTTCAAGTTGAAAATTCCTTTAGTTGGATTTGGGAAAATTCTTAAGGATAATACTGTCACATCAAATACATCAACAAAAATATCTTCGCCAATTATTGGTGTATCGTTAGCATCCCTCCAGTCTCGTACACCATTATTATCGTGATCTGCCAAAGGGACATCGCTTCCGGTAGAATTATTAGGAAGTAACCATCCGGCTACCAAATCGTATGCTTCATCTAAACCATCTAAGTCTGAATCCAATCCAACAGGTTCAACATCAGCAATTCCATCGAAATTCGTATCGTTTCCTTCAACTATATCTAGCGCACCATCATCATCTGAATCTGTGTCAATAAAATCTGGGTAACCATCACTATCTGTATCAACTTGCTCATAATAATTCCCGCCAGAACCTGAATCGTAAGCATCATCCCACCCGTCTCCGTTTGAATCAGTTCCGGTAATTGTGATATATTCATTTTCTATTTGCCATTCAACATTGTCGGTGATACCGTCATTATCAGAGTCAATGTCCCAACAATCAACAATACCGTCACCATCGAAATCGATTAACCCTTCTCCCTCGTGAATATCCAAAATCCCATCATTGTCATCGTCAATATCATCGGCATCGGCAACTCCGTCACAGTCATTATCATTTTTCACAAAAATAACTACAATACCTTCAGAACAACTATTATAATTACCTGTTTCACAAATCCTATATTTGAAAGTTGCTTCTCCCACAAACCCGTCAAAATTTCTAAATGTAAATACCCCTTTATTACTGATAGATAACGATCCGGTACTTAATGCATAAACAAAGGTCAAAGCAATTGGATCCCCATCTGGATCCCCATCATTCGCCATTACATCTCCACTAATAGCATTGTTTCCACAACCAACAACTAAAACAAAAGTATCGTTTACAGCTATTGGCGGTGAATCGAGATATTCTACAAATTTTGCATTATTAAAAGAAATTGACATTCCAGTTGAAAAATACTCACTGGCGCCGCTATTGGAGTTTAAGATAAAAAAAACAGGGAAGAACAAAATTACTAAAGAAGCCCTCGTTGTTTTCATTTTTTTATAATTATAGAACTAAAACTTACCTTCAATTGAATACGCAAAAAACTATTAATTGTTTAAATAATTTTTCAAGTATATCAATATAATCATCAATTAACTCATCAACATTCAAAAATTGTTTTAGCCTGCAACTTTTTAAATACACATTTTGCGCCAAACAATTATGATATTTAACAATTTAAACCACCATAAAGTTTGCAGTAGTTTCTTACAATTAGTTTTTTTGACTAATCATTATATTTTTGAATTTATTTTGCGTCCAAACACAAAGGTATTTTTTTATTTGCAATTTGCAAAATAACTTTTTTATTGTCATATTCTGCACAATGCCCTTTCATTGGAGAAAAATTAATTGAAGCATCAGATTTTGGATTATCTAAATTCTTAATCATCTTGTCGAATGTCCGAACGGCTGGATTTAAATAATAACTATCCATATCACCAGTCCAAATCCAAATCTTCCCCTTAAGTTTTGGCCCTAACTTTTCCCAATTGTTTTTAATGTAATTTTTTAAATCATATTTGCGCCATAGCTCGGCAACTTCCCGATCAATTTCACCTGTAAATGGATCGAACATAGGTTTTGGCAAACCATTTTCACCTTTCGGGCTGAATAAAGCCGTAAAAGCACTAAATTGTCCACCTGAATTTAAATAGGTGTTGGAGCTTCCTAACACATTCTCAAATTGAATAAAATCTTTTTGTGAAACTACAGGTTCACCATAAACATCTCTCACAATTGGCCTAAGGTAGCCGTGTTCGTTATAATAAGCATTTTTATCGTTATAAATATTTATTAACTGGCAATGTTCGAAATCAACAGGGTCGGGGCTGTATGAAAAACAGCCGTTGAAGAAATCGGGATAAAACAATTGTAATGCCAGGGAAACCCAGCCACCGGTACTGCAACCATCAACGAAACGCGATTCGGGAGTTCCCAATCCCCTGTATTTTTTTTCTATATGCGGAATCAGTTCTTGGGTAAGTGCTGTTCCGAATGGGCCGTTGTTTTCAGAATCAAGTTGATAAGAGTCACCAAATGGGCCTTCGCCATCTAAAAACACATTAATAATTTGAGGTGCTTCATCTGAAAACCACCAGTTTAAAAAAGTTGTATCCCGTTCAACATATCTGTTTGCCCGTGTATAACGTCCTCCGTAACCGGCAATGTTATAGCGTACCGGGTATTTTTTGTCAGGATTGTCGAAAAATCCACCCGGTAATAAAACTGCTGCTTTCACCCTCATTTCTTTATCCCACCATTCCGAAAGCATATGACTCTTAAAATCAACTTCCTTTAAAAATTTATGATCGGCTAATTTAGTTTGGTCAACAATTTTGGTCAAAGGAAGTTCCAATATTTTATTTTCGCTTAAATCAACAGATATTACTTCACTATATAAATTCCCCGGAGCATTTATCCTCGATTCTTTAGTGTCTTGATCCCACAAAACCTGGATCCTATATTTCCCATTTGGCATTTCATTAAGCGAAATATCGATCGACTTCACCAAATCAACAGAACTATTAAAAATAAATGATTCGTTCGTATCCCAATTTTCAAGATTAGTGGCAAATATTTTATTAGATTTATTTGGCCAGGAATTAAAACGGGGTTCCCTGCCTCGACTACTTGTAACAAACAAGAAAATCCGGCCTGAATTTTTAAACTGATTTTTTACTTCCTCAGTAACAGAGGTTTTTACGATTAACGAACTTGTTTGTGCCCGGATCCCGGGTATAAAAATAATACCGATTAAGAGGCTAATTATAAGTGATTTTCTCATCAATTTAAAATATTTGTTTTGTTATATATTTTGAACAGTTAAAAATAGAAAAGAATTTTAAATAAAACATCGACAGAGAATTCAGAAATTAGAATATAAAATAATGAATAGTTTTATCTTTGTTTCCAGAAATGAAAATCATAAAAATACATTAAACATGTCGGAATTTAAATATCAAAAACCTTTTCCTATTTTAAAAGATGATACAAATTACAGGTTGTTAACCAAAGAATTTATTTCCGCTTTCGAAGTTGATGGGCGTAAAATCTTAAAAATTGAACCTGAAGGTTTAGAATATCTTGCCAAAGAAGCATTTACCGATGTTTCGTTTTATTTGCGCCCGGCCCACCTCGAAAAACTGGCGAAAATTCTAAAAGATCCTGAAGCTACCGATAATGACAAATTTGTAGCCCACACAATGTTGATGAACCAGGTTGTTACTGCAGAAGGAGAACTTCCCACATGCCAGGACACTGGTACTGCAATTGTAATGGGGAAAAAAGGTGAAAATGTATTTACAGGGGCGAACGATGCCAAACATTTGTCGAAAGGAATTTACAATACTTATCAGGAAAAAAACCTTAGATATTCACAAGTAGTTCCTTTTTCGATGACGGAAGAAAAAAATACCGGTACTAATTTGCCAGCTCAGATCGACATTTATGCTGAAGAAGGAAACAGTTACGAATTTCTTTTTATTACCAAGGGCGGCGGTTCAGCAAACAAATCGTATTTGTATCAGCAAACTAAATCGCTGCTAACCGAAGAAAACCTGACCAAATTTGTAAAAGATAAAATTATGGATTTGGGAACGGCAGCATGTCCTCCCTACCACCTGGCTTTGGTAATTGGTGGAACATCAGCAGAAACTACCCTGGCTACTGTTAAAAAAGCATCGGCTGGATATTATGATAATTTACCCACAGAAGGGAATGAAGGCGGCCAGGCTTTCCGCGATCTGGAATGGGAAAAGAAAGTAGAAAAAATTTGCCAGGAAAGTGGCGTAGGTGCACAGTTTGGCGGTAAATATTTTGTCCACGATGTTCGGGTAATTAGATTGCCACGTCATGCTGCTTCCTGCCCGGTAGGTTTGGGCGTTAGTTGCAGCGCCGACCGGAATATAAAGGCTAAAATTAACGAAGATGGTATTTTCCTTGAAGAATTGGAAAAAAACCCAGCTCGTTTTTTACCCGAAAAAGCACCGCACATGGAAGCAGCTGTTGATATAAACCTGGATCAACCCATGGAAATCGTTTTAAAAGAACTGTCGAAATACCCAACAAAAACACGTTTGAATTTGAACGGCACTTTAATCGTTGCCCGCGATATTGCACACGCTAAAATCAAACAAATGTTAGTTGGGGGAAAACAAATGCCCGATTATTTTAAAAACCATCCGGTATATTATGCAGGCCCAGCGAAAACCCCAAAAGGTATGGCTTCAGGAAGTTTTGGCCCAACAACAGCTGGCAGGATGGATCCGTATGTCGATGAATTCCAGGAAAATGGAGGTTCAATGATAATGCTTGCAAAAGGTAACCGTTCGCAACAAGTTACCGATGCCTGTAAAAAACATGGCGGATTTTATCTTGGATCAATTGGTGGACCAGCAGCGATTCTTGCAAAAAACAGCATTAAATCGGTTGAAGTTGTTGATTTCAAAGAACTGGGAATGGAGGCTGTCCGTAAGATTACGGTAAAAAATTTCCCTGCATTTATAATTGTAGATGACAAAGGAAACGACTTTTTTAAAGAATTATAAAAAAACCTTTGTAAAAAATCGAATATTATAAAGAACCGTTCTTCCACAAAGAGAACGGTTCTTTACTTTGCAACAACAACACATGAAAGCTCTGTAAATAGCGAGATGAGAATGTCAATTTACGATCTACACCTTTTTCTCACCAACGAATATTATATTTGTAAATGATAAACACCTAAAAAATAAACCATGAAAGAGCTATTTATTAAAGAAATTAATCGCAAAAAAGTGTCAACACTTGCCGAAGCAGATCATTTGCTTGAAACGCAGACCGTTACTAATTCAATTGATACTATAAACTGGAAAGATTTTTCTTATCTGCCAAATGTAAAATTCAGAATCGGTCATGTTAAAAACGAAATATGGCTGAAATTTTATGTAAGCGAAAAACACATTCTGGCCAGGGAAACAAAAACAAATGGCGAAGTTTATAAAGACAGTTGTGTAGAGTTTTTTATTTCGGTTGACAATAACAACTATTACAATTTTGAATTTAGTTGTATCGGAACAATACATTTGGCTCATGGCGAAAGCAGAAATAACCGAAAATTTGTTGATCCGGCAATCGTTGAAAAAATTAAAATCGTTTCTTCGTTGGGGAATCAACCATTCGAAGAAAAAAGCGGGAACTTTGAATGGGAAATGATGATTCGTATTCCTTTAAATTGTTTTGCATTTGATAACTTAAAATCATTATCAGAATTAAAAGCAACTGCCAATTTCTATAAATGTGGCGATGAAACTTCGAAACCACACTACATAACCTGGAACCCGATTGGAGTAGAAAATCCGGATTACCACCGGCCGGTTTTTTTTGGAAAAGTAGAGTTTGAATAATACTTTGTTAGAAAACCGGGTTATCTATTTCTTAAATATAAATCGTTTTTCTTCATCAAATTCAAAATCGTTCAGTTTAAAATCAAAAAAAATGAAAGCAATTCTAACAACCGTCTTTTGTATCACAATCTTAATCTTTGGATGTAAAACTTCGCAAGAACCAGATATTAGTTTTGAAGCCGATGTAATTATTTACGGCGGAACATCGGCAGCAATTATTGCAGCTGTCGAAATTGCCCAATCGGATAAATCGGTAATCGTGGTTTCCCCCGACAAACATTTGGGCGGTTTAACGGCGGGCGGTTTAGGTTGGACAGACACGGGTAAAAAGGAGACAATTGGAGGACTTTCGCGCGAGTTTTACCATCGGATTTGGAAACACTACGATTCAGAAGATTCGTGGGTTTGGCAACAAAAAAGCGAGTATGGAAATCGTGGGCAGGGAACAATGGCAATAGACGGTGACCAACGTACCATGTGGATTTTTGAACCACACGCCGCCGAACAGGTTTTTGAAGATTTTATTACTGAAAATAATATTCAAATTTTACGCGATGAATGGCTCGATCGTGAAGATGGAGTGATAAAAAAGGATGGAAAAATCGTTTCATTAAAAACACTTTCAGGAAAAATATTGAAAGGAAAAGTATTTATTGATGCAACTTATGAAGGAGATCTAATGGCAAATTCCGGCGTTAGTTATCATGTTGGCCGAGAAAGTAGTGCCACATACAACGAAAAATACAATGGTATTCAAACTGGTGTATTACATCATCAACATTGGTTTTGGGAGGACATTTCGCCATATAAAATTCCCGGAGATCCATCAAGTGGTTTGCTACCCCGGATTTCCGCGGAACCACCTGGAGAATATGGTGCCGGAGACAATAAAATTCAAGCATATTGTTTTCGGATGTGCATGACCAACCACGATGAAAACCGGATTCCATTTCCAAAACCGGAGAATTACGATGCTGGTCAATATGAATTATTATTACGTTCGCTGGAAACCGGAAGAAAAGACTGGTTTAGTAAATTCGACCCCATTCCCAATAAAAAAACGGATACTAACAATCATGGTCCATTCAGTAGCGATAATATTGGAATGAACTACGATTATCCGGAAGCAAGCTACGAACGCCGCGTGGAAATTATTAAAGAGCATCGAGATTATCAAAAGGGATTACTTTGGTTTGTTGCTAATGATCCGCGCGTTCCTGAAGATATTCGAACCAAAATGGCAACATGGGGTTTGGCAAAAGACGAATTTACCGATAACGAAAACTGGCCTCACCAAATTTATGTACGCGAAGCACGTCGCATGATTGGCGAATATGTAAGCACCGAAAATGACGTTCTCTTAAAACGTGTAGTTCCAAAATCAGTTGGAATGGGTTCGTACGCTATGGATTCGCACAATATCCAGCGTTATATTACTCCCGAGGGTTTTGTGCAAAATGAAGGCGATATTGGAGTTTCTCCTCCAGCACCCTACTCAATTTCTTACGGTTCTCTGATTCCAAAAAAAGAAGATTGCGAGAATCTACTAGTTCCTGTTTGTGTTTCGAGCAGTCATATTGCATTTGGTTCAATTCGCATGGAACCCGTTTTTATGATTCTTGGGCAATCGGCAGCTATTGCTGCTTGTATGGCAATTGACGAAGAAATTGCTGTTCAGGATGTTGAATATGAAAAACTAAAAACTAATCTTTTAGAAAAAGGACAAGTACTTACTTTAAGCGAAATCTCAAAATAGCGCTGCAAAACGTTAAGGCAAAATCTTAGTCCTTCTGATAGTTCACCCAAAATTATTGGGCATATAATTAAATGAAAGTTGAGATGCCGAAATAAATTCGGCATGACGGGTTAACAAGCATTTTTTATTAGAACGTCATCCTGTACTTGTTTCAGGATCTAAATACGAAGATCTGTCATTGGTAATTTATTAATATTTGAAAATATTGATATATTTATGGAGTCGTTGTGAAAAAAAACCTAATGAAAGTTATTATAAAACCTGTTACTAACAGACGTGACTTAAAATCCTTCATTCACCTCCCGGCAAAAATCCATAAAAAACATTCGAACTGGGTTCCACCTATTTATATTGACGAATGGGAATTTTTCAACCCAAAAAAAAACAAGGCTTTTGATCATTGCGATACTGTACTTGCGCTGGCCTGGAATGACGGAAAAACAGTCGGACGAATAATGGGTGTAATAAGCCATAATTATAATAAGCTGCATAACGAAAACCATGGAAGATTTGCTTTTGCCGAAACTTGGAATGATCAGAAAGTTTATCATTTGTTAATTGAATTTGTGGCTAAATGGGCAAAAGAAAAGGGAATGGAAAAGCTGGTTGGTCCGCTGGCTTTCTCGGATAAAGACCCGCAAGGATTTCTAACTGAAGGATTCGATGAACCCGTTTCTATTGCATCGAATTGCAGTTTTCCGTACATGGTTGATTTAACGGAAAAGGAAGGGTTTCAAAAAAAATATGATCTTGTAGTTTATAAAATTAATATACCCAAGGAGTGGCCTGAATTTTACCTGCGGATTGCAGAACGTTTTCAACGCAATAACAAACACTTAAAAATTGTTGAATTCACTTCGCGCAAAAAATTAAAAAAATTTATCAGACCGGTTTTTTCGCTAATAAACAAAACCTTCACCGAAATTTATGGTTTTATCCCGTTTACTGAAAAAGAAATGGACGATTTTGCTAATAGGTATCTTTTTATTATCAATCCAAAGTTTGTAAAAGTTTTTGTAAATGAAAAAAACGAGATAGTTTCGTTTGTAATTGCCATGTCTGATATTAGTCGTGGTATTCAAAAATCGAAAGGTTATTTATTCCCGTTCGGATTTATTCCTGTTTTAACGGCAGGTAAAAAGTCGGAACAATTAAACCTTTTGCTTGGTGCAGTTGATCCACGATATCAGGGCCGTGGATTAGATGTTATGATGGGAATTAAGTTAATGGAATCGGCAAAAGCTGAAGGTAAAAAGGTAATCGATACTCACCTTGAACTTGAATACAACACCAAAGTCCGCTCTGAAATGGAAAAAATGGGGGGAAAAGTTTACAAACGATTTAGAATTTACCAAAAGGATTTGTAAATAGATTTATTTGATATTTTCGTAAAAAATTTGTCCAACCCGATTGATATGTTCAATCAAATCGGGATTGGATATTTTTCTTTTTTGAGACAAGTCAATTTTGTATGGTAACAAAAGGTCATCAAGTTCATTCCCTATTTCCATCAACTCAGAAAATGATAATTCAAATTCAATCAGGGTGAGGTCAATGTCCGATTCTTTACGGTATTTACCAGTTGCCCTTGAACCATAAATAATAACCAGTTCAATGATAGGATACCGAATGAAAATCGCATTAATTGCTTTTATATGTTCGTGTTTCAGACCAAACTTCATCGTTTACAGAATAGATTGCATTTTATTGTTAAATGCGATAAACAATTCAAAATACCGATTGAAAATCTGCGCCCTAATTTCCGCAGCCGTGTCTTCATTGTATGTGTGCGATGATTGATTCCGGCTTTTAATCATTTCCATCCACCCCTCTCCATCTTCAATTAATCTGTTTTGAAAGGCTTCCCGGGTTGCATCACGTGACCCTGTAATCATTGTATTTCCCTGATATTCGAAATAATCTTTTATCACATTCCAGGCAAGTTCATGCGTGAATTCAAAAGCCTGAATCAAGCCCTGTTCTTCAAGTTCATTTAAACTGCCTTTGTCAATAAATTTTTGCAACTGTTTCAATGCCCTTTTATAATTTGAGAAACGTTGCTTCCATCGAATATCGTCTTCCATTGTGTCTATTTTAAACTTCAATCCAACAAATCTCAATTTTGTAAACCGAGTATTAATTAGATTGAATTTCAACAAAGATAAAGAAGGAAATTGTATTTATAATGGAACTTAACAATATTGAGGGGCATTTATTTCAAATTTATCAGCGAATTAAATAATATAATCAACCATCATATTTATATCCCAAACCATTAACAATCTCTTTTACTTTGCTGAGATTTATTTTTGGACCAGTAATTTTTACTGTGCCGGTGTTATTGTCGGCAATAATATTTGTAATACCGTTTATCGATTCCAGGTTTCTTTTAACAGTTGCTTCACAATGCGAACAAGTCATTCCTGAAACTTTTACGGTAATTCCTTCCACTTTAGCCATTTTATTTTTCTTGTTAAATTTTGAATAGAAAAACCCTCCTGATATCGAAACAATCAAAATTACAGCCGAAACAAACTGTACCCATTTTGGAAGCATTTCGTGCCCTTCCCCATTTCCATGAATATGCATTACTTTGCTTAAAATCCAGTCGCCTGGAATTAACAAATTGGTTAACATTCCAAAAGCAATTGCCCCTCCGGTAATAGTGGCCAAATAGATAATTAACGATTTACGCCCCATAGTTTTTCCCAAAACGGTCATTGTTGCGACATTTGTTGCCGGACCAGCCATCAAAAAAACGAGTGCGGCACCGGGCGAAACACCCTTCAATAATAAAACAGCAGCAATGGGAATTGAACCAGTTGCACAAATATAAATAGGGACAGATGCTGCCAAAATCACTAAAATCTCAAGTAATCCCAACCCCCGAAACGAACTAAAAAAATCGTTTGGCAGAACTACTGAAATCAGGGCAGCGACTAAAAACCCAAGTATCAACCATTTGGCAATATCCTGTAATAATTCAATAAATGCATAATCTGCCGCTTTTACAATTGAATGTCGATTATCAGCTATTTCAGACTCATGGCAATCGCATGAATCATCATTGCAATTTTCTTCATTTTTACCAAGGGCGACAGTGTCAATTTTAAAATTTGAATAAGGTGAATTTTGTTCAGCTATTTTATCTTTATCGAATAGATTTGTTAATACACCACCCAATACGCCCGTAAAAAATGCTACAATTGGGCGTAATAAAGCAAATGGCCAACCCAACATAGAATAAGTTGCAAAAATAGAATCGACCCCGGTTTGTGGCGTAGATATTAAAAAAGAGTTTGTCGCCCCTTTTGAAGCACCATTTTTATAAAAGGAAATTCCGGTTGGGATAACACCACAAGAACAAAGTGGCATTGGAATTCCTAACAAAGAAGCATTCAACGATGATTTAAAATCGGATTTACCAAGATATTTGTCGATATGTTTTTGCGGAAAATAAACTTTTAACAAACCGGCAAAAATCAATCCTAACAATAACCAGGGAGCCATTTCCAGGAGTAAAAACCAAAGTTCAGCAAAATAATTTTCTATAAATTCGAGCATATAAATCTTTTACTAATTGAACAGCGAAACAATGGACTTGTTTAAACGCCGCAAGATATTGGTAATAAAAGTGTGATTAGAAAAATACTTTATGATATTTATCAGAGCTTAATTTAAGCATCTCCCTTTTTAGTGTGCTATTTGTAATCCTCTTAAATTGGATTTAAATTTTTAGCTTTATATTAAAAAATAGCGAATCAGAATTTGCCAAACTTTAAATATAGGGCATCTCTAAAAACTCATTTCTTTCAAAAAATGAAGATAATGAATAATATGCAAGGCATAATTTTTTAGAATAGCCGTAGCTATTTCAAAAAATTATAACGCAGTCAGATTGTTTATTATCTTCTTTCCCGTAGGGTTTTCAGAGTTTTCCATATCCTGCTTCAAATTTTATTACATTATCCCGATAGTGTTTCAAAAATTTGAATTGTCTCTGAAAA
>Ga0233437_1006641_pt1 | contig 11677 bp, 8 predicted proteins | sample SI_122_August201_FD_182714 | JGI IMG/M metagenome (GOLD analysis project Ga0233437, IMG submission 182714) | Seawater microbial communities from Saanich Inlet, British Columbia, Canada - SI_122_August2016_200_MG | ecosystem: Environmental > Aquatic > Marine > Inlet | place: Canada: British... | reverse complement strand
TGGAAAAAAGAGATGATGTTGTTAAATATAGTGTATTTGCAGCCGGACCGATTGCAAATCTTGTTTTTGCATTCTTAATATTATTAGCATTTCCTTTTGTAGGCGATGTCTCTGGCTCTACAACAGCACCTTATGAAGATCAAATAACAGAACCAATTGGTTTTTCCTTTGAAACATTAGAAGGAGACTACCCCGCTACACTAGCTAATGTACCCAATGGTGTAATAAATGGTATTAATGGAAATGAATTTGATGATTACACAGAATTCTACAAACAAATGATGTGTGTACGTCCAGATGAAACAATCACATTAAATACAGAAGAAGGTGATTATTTAATTACAACAGGTGTTAAAGAAGATGATCCAGAAAGAGGATTCATTGGAATAAAACCAGTACAAAACGAAAGAAGAGTCAAAGATGAATATACTTCAATAGCTCCATTCTATTACTGGCTTAAAGGATTCTTTAAATGGTTATTCTTACTTAATTTCTTTATTGGATTAGCTAATCTATTACCTTTAGGAATTGTCGACGGCGGAAGAATGTTACAAGTAGCCTTACTTAAAACCATGAACAATAAGAAAAAAGCACAAAAAGTTTGGATTTGGATTGGATTTATGTTTTTGTTTGCTTTGGTATTTTCATTAGTTGTTAATTATTTTGGAAATCCGTTTATGTTGTTTAGATAATTCTATTTACATATTAAAGTCATAACAAACTTTAAATAGAAACTTTATTCTGAATATAATATGAAACAAATAATTATTTCATTTAGCATATTCATTCTATTAATCTCAACAGTATTCGCAGCAATGGAACCAACTAGTCCATACTGTGAACATCAAGGATACACTGTAGATCAAAGAGGAAATTCTCTTGATACATATTATTGCATATTTAATGATGATAATGAATGCTTAACAGGAGAATTCTACGCAGGCTATTGTGGCCAAGAATATGTAAAAGACTTCCCTTGCAGAGAAGAAAGTGAAGTATTTTTCCCACAATTCGAAGAATGCTGCGAAGGATTAGAATCATCAAACGGATGGTTTCACATGACAGTAGGCCAACCACAATGCGTTGAAGAAAAAGGTTTCTTTGAAAAACTTTGGAATTGGTTATTTAGGTGAATAAGATGAGAAAAATAATTATTGCATTATTATTGATTTCAACAATTCTATTATTAGGTTGCTCTGAAAAAGCACCATCTAGAGATACTACTTGTGAAAAAGCTTGTACAAGTGCTGGTTATTCTAACTTTGAATGCCACTCAAGCAATACAATGTTCGAAGTTCATACTTATATCGATGAAGATGGACATGAAACACCCTATGATGAATTTAAGAAAGTTCCACCTTATCAAGCACATATACAAGAAAGTTCTCCTAATTTTGATGTTTGTGGTAGAGAAGCATACATATTTGTTGGAAGTGAAGGCACAGTTGGCGGAATGAACGAATTAGTAGAATTCAACGATTGTAATAATAATAAAAACAATTGGAATGCTTGCTGTTGTTATTAACTTATTCTAATAAAAAATAAAAGAAATTATTTTCTTATCCTTTTGTAAATCATCACAACCAAATTAGCCAGGAAAAACTGCCAAATTAGGTTTAATACAATAACTGCAAACTTCAAGAATGGATCCCATAACATTTGACAAACATCAACTGCTTGCCTTGAACAATCTAACTGACTAAAGAAACTGAATATGTTAAACAATCCAGCTCCGCCTGCAGATCTACCAAACATTCCTGGAAACAAAAACCATCCTAAACCAGCTAACACATTAAACACTAAGAACACAATAAATATTGGCCAATTAAGTTTAAAAAAGTCTTTTAATTTCATTTTTTAAATCTCTTTCTAATATATTCAATCAAACATGAATAAAAATACATATGAATTACTCCCATAGGTAAAATCAATAAACTCATAATTGTATTGCCTAAATATACCCCAATCTGAAAATCAATAGTTTTACCAATTGATAAAAAAGACAATATTGGTCTTAACCAACTTTGATTCATTTCAATTGTAATAAATCCAATTGCAAATGAAAGTATCAATAAACCAATTGTAATATATAATTTTGTTCTTGTAAAAGCAAAAAAAGATTTCTCATTCTTTAAAATAGCAAAGAACACTACAGAGATTAAATAACCAATTATTAGACTAATTAAAATACTAAATAGAATAATAAATATTAATAATAACCAATTGTATTGCATTATTGGTTCTTCTAAGCCCTGTAATACTTGATCTAAGTTTATTGCATAAATATATGATTTCCCTGTAAGATTAAAGATTGTTTCCCTAAGAAAACCAAATATATCAAAATAAAAGAATACAAAAAATGCTAAAAGAGAGCCTAGAATTAATCTATCTGTATTTGGCTTGAAAAAGTCTTTTAATGCCATAGAATAGTCTCTGAGCATTATTCTATTTAAATATTTCGAAAAAGTTTAAATACAATCTTCTCCAGAATTTAATAAAAGAGGACATTTCAATGAAATTAGACAAATATTCAATATATATTCTAATTATTGTAGCTATTGTTGGAACTGTTGCTTTAGTTGGATCAATCTCAAATACTGATTTAGCTGGAGAAGCAATTAAGAAAGTTGAAAGAGCTTCTTTAGAAGATCAAGTATTATCTAAACAAGCTAGTTTAGGGGAAGCATTTTCTATTGCTTCTACTGAAGTATCTAGAATTAATATTAATCAAATGTTTTCTAATGATGGTGATGAGTACTCATTAGATATTGATTATGCAATATATGGACTAACAGTAAGTGCTGATATTGATTTACAAGGAGATGCAAGTCTTGTTAGAATTGTATTAGTAGATTCTAATCAAAATGAATATTTAGTTTATGAAGCATATCCAAGAATTGCTGATGATACTTCTTTTACCATAGAAGATGTTTGTGAAGAAACATGTGTTTTAGATGAAATAACTCCAAGTTTATTAAAGCTTGAAATAGAAGAAGGATCTTCTATTGATATTACAGATGTTTCTTTTACAGACTCAAAAGAAAAACTAAAAGTTAAAACATCAAGTATTCCTAACGAAGCAATACGTTTGAAAGGATTACAAGATGATTATAAAATTCAAAAAATAAACAACAAAGAACTTGGATGGACTGCAGGTGAAACTTCCGTATCAAGACACACATTTGCAGAAAAGAAGCTGTTGTTTGAAGGAAATAGCTTACCTAATTTACAAGGTATTGAATATTATAAAGAAGGAGTATTTGAATTAAAATCCAATAAAGAGGGAAATAACAGAAAAACTAAAAATAATGCAGAGAGTACTATTATTAATTATGGTGATTTAGTTGATAGCTTCGATTGGAGAGATGCTCACGGGGAAAATTGGATGACTCCTGCTAAAGAGCAAAGCCCTACTGGACATTGTGGAAGTTGTGCAATATTTACTGCTATTGCTAGTATCGAGGCAAATATAAATATATATTACAACGATCCATCAATAGATATGATCTTATCTGAACAAGAACCTGTCTGTTATGTGGATGACGGGTGCGGGGGTGCACAGGCATATAATACACTAGCTTATGTAAGAAAAGAAGGTGTTGCCGATGAGGACTGTATTGGCTATTGTGATTACCTTTATGAGGTTATGAAATGTTGCGAATGGTATGATCCAGAAGCATGGGATTCTTGGGTTTGTGATGATGTTGATTCAAGACGATGGGGTATCGAATCATTTAATGCAATACTTCAAACAGGAGATATTCTTGAGGAGGATGATTATATTTTAGAATATCTTGATGACCCAAATGTAATAATATTAGAAGATGATATTTCAGAAGAAGTCTTACTAGAAAGTTTGATAGAAAAAGGTCCAACAGGTGTAGCAATCCCTTCTTGGAATCATGAAGTTCTCTTTATTGGTTTTGATTCTATGTCAGTAGGTAATCTTTTTGAAATTAGAATATGGAATTTTAAAAATAGCTGGGGAGATAATTGGGGAGATAATGGTTTTGGATCAATAATTCTTGATATGGAATCTATAGAATCTATAGTAACTCCTTACCACCCTTATCTTATTTCAAATCCAGAACAATATCAAATAAATTGTGAAGACGGTGATGGAGATGGATATTGTTGGTGGGGATTAGCTGAAGGAATGCCAGATTCATGTCCAGATAATTGTGGTAATGGAAGAGATTTTGATGACAGCGATCCTTCTATTGGTACTCTTGATCCTGATTCTGGTTTAGGTTGCCATGACCCAGACAAAGTCTACGCAGAAGACGGAAGAGACACTCAATCAACTGTTACAATCGCAGGAATGGAATACACAGACTCTTGTTATGATCCAGATGGTGATGGAGTTACTGTTGATTTAATAGAATATTCTTGTACTGATGAACCTGAAGGCTTACTTGATATTTTACATCTTGATTGTGATTTTACTTGTGAAATTGGTGAAGGAAGATGTATAAATGTTGAAGGATGTGATGATCCTGATGCAAATGATTTAAATGGAGGAATCCATACTCAATCTACTACTACAATTGGAACAGAAACAGCTACTCCTTTTGAAGTTGAAGATCATTGTGATATAAATAATCCAGATGTTTTAGTTGAAGGAATCTGTGGTGGTTTTGGTTTTGATTTAATTGAATGTGAGTTTGGTTGTTTAGATGGTGTTTGTTTACGAAACTTTGGTGTAGAAACTCAAGGTAATGCAGTTGAAGCTAATCAAGAAAATATAGAAACTTGTTCATTTGATTCTCCATTACAATGTGATTATCGTAGAATAAATCCAACTAGTTTTATTATGACTATTGAAAACATTGGAGCAACTTCATTCACAATTACAAGAGTTAATCAATATTTTATGGATGCAGTTGCTGGACAAAATGCAGATTGCCCTGTTTTATCTGGCTTAGATATTGCTTTAAGTCCGGGTGAAGAAACAGATATAATAGTTCCATGTGAAATTCTTGAAAAGTATATTGGAATTCCTGTTAAAATGGATTTAGAAATTATGAGTAGAACTCCAATTGGAAAACTACAAACAATCGATGGAAGTATTTGGGGAGTTGTTGGTAATTAATTTATCTATTAACTGCAAAATTCTTCGCAGGAATAACAACCCTATTCAAAAAAGAATTATGATCTCTAGTTTGTTCTGTTAATAATCCTGGAACATATTGAAGAGCTGTTCGATAAACTGCTGCAGAAGCTCGATCAAACAAGTTATATCTTCTTCTTAGATTATTTAATCCAATAACAACATTTTCTATGTTTCTATGACCAAAATGCTGTTTATAAGTTTGCATTCTTTGTCTATGTGATTCATGACCAATAAAAAATAAGTCGTCATCAGGAGCTGTTGATTCACAAACAGCTTGATAACTTCCAAAAGTTGTGTACACTGGAAGTTTCTCAACAGGAACCCCCTTATTCAACAAGAGTTCATCCAAACAATCTAATTCACGACCAACAGTATCATTATCTATAGAAATAGGATCATGCTCTCTACCTGTAATAATTATTTTATCATAATTACCCATTTCAGCTCTAATTAATCTATGTATCATGGCTTCTTCGCCAGCACCCAATATAACAGCTACCTTCATCTAGCAAAGAAACCCCCAAGAATATATAAACCTACCTAAACATTTATATATAAACTTACATCATATTCAAAGAATGAGATGGATTATTTTATTATCATTAGTATTAATTCTTGTATTTATATCTGGTTGCTTTGGAACAATATGTCAGTCTGATGCTGATTGTCCAGAAGGTAATGGTTGCGAAGGTGGTTTGTGCGTCTATGCTGAAGGAGATGATGACGATGATGAACCAGGAGAATATTATAACAATGGAGATGATGACGATGATGAACCAACTGAATCAGATATCTACTGGGAATCTATGAATGGTCCACCTGGGGGGCATATGAATCAATTAATCCAAAGTCCAATTGATGCAGATGTATTATATGCTCTACCTTCAACAAGAATTGTACATAAAACTGATGATAAAGGAGAAACATGGGAACAAATTGAAGAACTAATAGATACTAGTATCTCTTCTATCGCAGCACACGAAGATAATTTATTTGCTTGTGGAGGAAATGTTTATTATTACAACGAATTAGATGGTCTTGTGGAAATATCTAATGAAGCATGCGATAATCTTTTTATTAGTAATGATAAACTTTTCATAACTGAAGGTGAAAACGAATTATCAGATATCAAAATAAGTTATGTAGACTTATCCTCTGGAAATTATAATTTTATAGAAATTACTCCTTCAATAAGTGAATTAAATGAACTAGAAGTTCCTGAAACTGATGAGTTTCAGTACCATATATCCTTCAAAGACATTGTCTCGATTGAAGATAAAATACTTACAATTATTGAAGTATTTATTGATGGAAGTGGAGAAGAGACTAACTCAGTTTTATATAATTCAGAGGACTTAGGCAACACATGGGACCATATTGATTTTGTATTAGATGAAAGAATTATGTTAGAAAGAATTATTCAAGATCCAAATGATGAGAATCATTTATTATTGGCATTAAGGCAAAAGATGGTTCGGGATACAGAAGCAACAGGTTATGAATATCTTAGAGAATCTGTTGATGCTGGAGAAACATGGGACTACCTAACAACTGAATTAACTTTAGAAATAGATGGAATATTAGATATTGGGATAACTGCAGATAATTATTACTTTCTTTGTACATATGATGACCTTATAATAAAGTATGATGGACAAGATTACGAAGAAGTAGATATGCCTTTTATTGATGATTATGAAGAAATGAATTTCTGTATTGATAGAATCTTGTTTGATTTAAACAATCCAGATATTATTTATGCTAAAACTGGAGAGACATGGGCACTAGGCCTTGTTAAATCAGAAGATGATATGCAAACATGGAATAAAATGGATAGTGGAATTACTGCTTCGTCTCCAACAATTGTTATGGCCCATCCAACAGACCTAGACACACTATTCACATCTGGAAATATAATGCAAGAATCATACTTAACAAGAGATAATGGACAAACATGGGAACCATTTACACCTGTTGCTGCAGGTGATGAAGTTAGAATTGATCCGCACAACTATGACCATCTATTATTAATTACTGAAGGAACAAGTATATATGAATCATATGACAATGGAAATAGTTTTACTGAAATCAACGAAGACTTTTCTTCTGCAAAAATCTTTGATTTCGAAATCGCAAATGATGGTTCTGGAAATATATATGTAGCTAATTTAGGCCTAGGAATTTCAGAATATACATTTAGTGATAATGCTAATCCTTGGGCTTACATGACAGGTTCACCAGATTATACATATACTATAGAAATTGATCCTGATGATAGTGAAATTGTTTATGCTTCATACTCTCCAAAAATATTTGAAGATTATTCTTCTATTTTAAAATATGATCCAGATTATGAAGATAATTTTGGTTGGGAAGAAATTTTAAGAATTGAAGACTCAACTGGAATAACTACATTAGAATTTGATCCATCTAACTCAGATAAAATTTACACAGGCGTTGTTGGTGAAAGAGGTAAAATTTATACAAGTGATAACAAAGGAGAAGATTGGGATTTAATCAATGATATTTTTACATTCACAACAATCCATGAAATTGCAATTGATCCAAACAATGAAAACATTGTTTATGCAGCTCCTTGGGGTGGCGGATTATTTAAATCTGAAAACAATGGAGAAAATTGGGAAGAATTAACTACACCAACTATTTCAATTGTAACAGTTATCGTAGATCCAACTAACTCAAACCATTTACTAATTGGGGATAGAACAAAACCAAAAGTTTACGAATCTTATGACCAAGGTGATTCTTGGAATGAATTAATTGCATTAGACGAAGATGATTATTACAGAATCAGCACAGTTGGTTTACACAATGGTGAACTATATTTTTCTGTCTTTAATAAAATAAACGGTTTAATTTCATTATTTGATCTAATAATGAATGGACCAATGTCTGGAACAACATTTAGATATGATGGAAATCTTGAAGAACTTGGAGGGGACTTAGAAAAAGTTGCAATAAATATTTTCTCTGACGGAAGTGATGTCTATGCTGTTGGCCATATTTTCAATGTATTTAGATTAAATGGGGATGATTGGGAAGATATCTCTGGAAATCTACCAGATAGTGGATTTAATAATTTAATTGTCGACGACCAAAACAGTCTTTATGTAACTGGCGCATCTGATATTGACACAGATGGAAACTTCAGAGTTAATGGTGATGTTACAATAAGTACTGAAATTTACAAAAGTGAAGATAATGGAAACACTTGGAATCCAATTTTAGGAAATAACTTATTTCCAAGCCCTGCTAAGAAATTACTACAACACCCAACAAATATGGATGTATTAATTGCAGGAACAGGTAATGGTATTTATGTTTCAACAGATAGAGGAATTACATGGAATCAAGAAAATAATGGATTAGAATTTGAAAACATTGGTTCAATGACTATTGGAGAAAATTATATTTATGTTGGAACATCTGGTGGTGGAGTTTATTCTGGAAGATTTGATAATGATTATTCAATTGAGTGGCATGACTCAACTGGTCCATATCCAGAAATTTATAACATACAAATAAAAGTAGATCCTACAAACTCCAATATAATTTATGCAACATCTTATCCAGGTGGTGTTTTCAAGTCAACTGATCAAGGAGCTAATTGGGTAGAAGCTAATTTTGCAATGCCAAGTTTTGAAGTTGAAGATCCAAAACTTCAAGGCTATTATAGTTTAGAAATCGATCCAAATAACCCAGATATTCTTTATTTAGGAATATTTAGCAAAGGTGTTTACAAATCTTATGATGGTGCAGGAACATGGATTCCAATGTATGGAAACATGGGACAGAATGCTTACATAATGGAAAAAGAAATTACAAAAGTAAAAGTTGATCCAAGTAATTCAGATCATGTTTATTTAGCAACTTCTGATAGTGGTGTTTATTTTTCAGATGATGGTGCAGAATCATGGGAAGAAATGAATGATGGACTACAAACTCTTGACATTAAATCATTAAAAGTCGCAAATATAGAATATAATGATTTTACTGATAATTTTGAAAATGGAAATGCCAATGAATGGGAATTAGATCAAGGCTGGTCTGTAACCCAAGATAATAACAATTATGTTTTAGAGGGAATTGGACATGAATGGGCAACCACAGGTTTAGAAAACTGGAGAGATTATACATTTGAATTTAAACTAAAACTTATTGAAAGAAGCATTCATTTAAATGCAAGAATAAATGACGAAGGAAGATATTATGTTACTTTTTCAGGAGATGGAGTAAGTTTGGGTAAATCTACAGATGGATGGTCGCAACACAATGAAATAACTTCAGTTGAAGAAAATTATAACTTAGACCAATGGTATGATATTAAAATTGAAGTTTACTCTGATAATATAAAATTTTATGTAGATAATATATTAAAGATAGATTACACTGATCCTAATCCCTATTATTCTGGTTCAATTGCATTTGAATCACTTGAAGATTCACATATTTATATTGATGATGTTAATGTAGAGATCGAACCAATAGGAACTGCAATCTATGCAGGTACTGCTGGATATGGATTGTACAGTTATGATAGTTCAACAGAAGAATGGACCCATCATGGAAGAACATTAGGTAATGGTTACTGGACTCCTTGGGAAAGAGGAATGTATCAATTCTCTTCAATATTATTTGATCCTGATACATCTGGGAAAATTTATTTTGGTGGATTTCCAGGAGGATTTTTTATCAGTGAAGATAATGGACACTCATGGAAAGACTCCAGTTTAGGGATTGGAAATGATGGAATATTTTCATTAAGCATGCATCCAAATGATCACAACATTTTATATGCCGGAACATATAATGGCATATTTAAATCAACAGACCAGGGACAAACATGGGAAATGAAAGCTGAAGGTATGCCTTCAGAACAATGGCCATACACAGTAGCAATTGATAGTGATAATCCAAATATTATGTATACTTCAACTAAGAATGGACAAAACAAAGGATTTTGTCATAGAAATGAATTTTGCGGAGTAGTAATGAAGTCTACAGATGGAGCTGAATCATGGTTTGAGATTATTGATGGATTAGAAGATGAAAGTGAATTTTATAATTTAATAATTTACCCAGAAGATCACGATGTGTTATTTTTGAGTACAAATAATGGAGTTTATATAAGTACAAATGCCGGAGATTCTTGGGAACAAATAAATGATGGCTTACCTTCTACAGACAACCAAGTAAGAGATAATGTAGCAGATAACTTAGTCCTTACTCCAGATAACAATTATTTAATTTTTGGATTAATGGATCGTGGTGTCTGGAAAGCTGAAATAAATTTAGAATAATCTCACTTCCTATAAATTCTTTTCAACCATATCTTCTTTACAAATGGTAAAGATAAAGTTGATAATAAAAAACCTAGTGTTGGAACTATTGCATTCAACCAAGGATAAGAAATATCAATAATCCACAAAAACATCACAATAAATAAATAAGTCATTAAAGCAATCAATAGTCTTCTAGTTAAACTTGTTTCCCAGACTTTGTCTGCTTCGACTTTCTTATTTCTCTTTTTAATCTTTGCAATCTCTTTTTCAATCTTTGAAGGCATATTAAATTAAGAATAATGATAATATAAAAAGGTATTGGTTAATTAAACGTCCTATGCAACTGATTCATTTCATAAATTTCTACAGCAATACGATCTTTAACTACATCTAAATCTACTTCATCCCCTACACCAATTAATAAAAGATTCGCTCCATCACTATATTGCCTTACTAAGTCTACTAATTGTTCTTCATTTATCCAATCATCTTTTTGTTCTAAATCTAAATCAGCTCTAATTGCTCCTGAAGATTGATCTACATCTTCTAAATTAAATTTATAAACATAAACTGGATTTGAATTATTATCTACTATTTCTGCTTTTTGTCCTGGAACTGCTCCAGTTCCAAAAAGATTATAATCATCTTTGTAAACAACAATCACATTTGTATTACTATATTTTGGACGAGTAGAAACAATACCAGGAGAAACAAGTCTGGGTCTTAAAGTATTTAAATCATTATAAGAAGCTGAATAAACTGTTTTAGCATCTCTAACATTATCTAAAACAGATCTTATTATTTTATATTGTTCAGCCCAAGTAAAATGTTTTGTATCTCCTTCTATTAAATCATCTTTTAATTCTTCATTAAGTCTTACAATAAGTCTTGCACTTCTTTTTTCCTGGGAAACCTTAGCAAGATATTTATCAAGAGCATTTCTACTTTCTCTATATTTCTTAAGATCAAAATCATCAATTGCTTTTCTAAGATCTTGGTGTAATATTTCAAATGCTTTTCTTTCTCCTTGATCAAGTGTCCTTCTATTTCTAATAAAAGAATTACCATATTTTACTATTTGTTGTGGTATTGCCACTAATGCTGTAAATGCTCCTCCAGTTGCCAAAGCCAATAAAGGATCTTGATCTTTAAGATAATCAACAACAGAAACTACTCCTCCGAAAGCTAATGGAAGAGGAAGATCCCCAACATGATACCATAAAGACCTTGCTAAACTCAAATCAGCATACCTATTTTTTCT
>Ga0233437_1006637_pt1 | contig 11684 bp, 5 predicted proteins | sample SI_122_August201_FD_182714 | JGI IMG/M metagenome (GOLD analysis project Ga0233437, IMG submission 182714) | Seawater microbial communities from Saanich Inlet, British Columbia, Canada - SI_122_August2016_200_MG | ecosystem: Environmental > Aquatic > Marine > Inlet | place: Canada: British... | reverse complement strand
CAAAGCTCGCTGCTTTAAATCGCACTACTGAGGATATTGATAAACTAACTGATATACTGACAAAATTCTCTAGTCCCTCCATGAATAATCCTGCAGCCCAGAGTGATCTAGATCTTGACTTTCACTTAAAACTGGCAGAATCTACTAATAGCCTTGTCTTGCCAATGGTGATGGGTCCAATATTCCAGATGATGCCCAAAATTACTGAAATTATCCGAAAAGTTGATCATGCTCATGAAATCGCAGTGGATTATCATCAGAATATATACGAAATGATTGTTGCTGGAGATGGGGATGGAGCTTTCAACATCATGTTGGATCATATGAATACTGCCTATGAGCATTCGCTGATTGCAGTCAAAAAAATGGATTAGTAAAAAATATTCTACTTAATATTAATACTTGGTTAAGTCAAATGTCTAAATCTTTAGGGAGGCTTGGTTAATGGGTTTAAGAAAAGCACAATGGTTTAAAATTGCTCTTCTCACGACTATTATTTTTTCCGGTACTCTCTTTGCTGGGGTGACCGGGAAGATTAGCGGCAAGATTGTGGATAAGAATGATGAAAGTCCATTAGTTGGAGCGAGTGTTATTATTGAGGGCTCTAATCTAGGAGCTGCAACAGATATCAATGGTGAATATTTTATAATTAATATTCCTCCTGGTAATTATACAGTTAGGGCTGATTATATAGGTTATCGGGAAGAGCAAAAGACAGATGTTCTTGTGCTTATCGATAAAACTATTTTTATTAACTATGAACTGGAGGCGCAGACCATTCAGGGCGAAGAAATTCTTGTAAGTGCCTATAGGCCTGATGTAGCAGATCCAGATTTAACAGCAACAAAACAGACATATGATATTGAAACTATTGAAAGTTTACCTGGCATATCTGATGTAGGTGGTATTGTCAATCTTCAGGCTGATGTGGACGGTGGTCATTTCCGAGGTGGCCGTGCTGGTGAAGCCGCATATTTGATTGCTGGTGTAAATATTATGAATCCACTAACCGGTGGTAAAACATTTTCACCCATCACAATTGGACTCGAGCAAGTTGAAGTTTATACCAGTGGATTTTCTGCTGAGTATGGTAATGTTCAGTCCGGTGTTGTCAACATGGTTCCCAAGGAGGGATGGGGGCAGGAATGGGAGACCCGTATAGAAGTATCCCAAACTAATGATAGATATGATCATTGGGGTGGTAGTATATACTCTCGAGAAGTGAATCCATACATGGATACATTAATGAATATCGATGAGTGGGTAGATGGAATTGATCCTTTAACAGGTGGTTATCTGCTTGATTTTTCAGCAATTTCGTTTGAAGATAAATACGTACCACAACAAAAAATTGGATTTCCGATACCTCCACCACCAACCAGGGAGGATTCATTGCATACCGCAATGATGATGAGAGCACTCTGGCTTCAGCTGGTTAGACAGATGGACCTGGAATATGCCGCTCCAGATTATCGAGCAGAATTTTCAACAGGTGGTAAGCTCTCAGAAAACTCAGCATTATTTATAGCTGCTCAAGTCAATACAAATCAGACATTTATTCCAACTCCTTCACCTGATATGGATTTTCAAATTTTAGGTAATCTCTCTCATCGTATCAATCAGGGTGACAAGTTATCCCTGATGTATAATTTTAATCGCGATTTTGAAAATGACATTACCAGTAATTTTGCACGTTGGTTTGAAAGCGCCTTAACAGTCCCCAAAGTGATTCAAAAAACTCAGCAGTTTGGTGTGAATTGGAATCATACATCCAGTAAATCTACGTTTATGGAGATGAAATTAAGTCATATCGCTACAAGCCAGGATCAGTTCAATGAAGTTCTGCAGGAAGACGAATTTTCTCAAACATATAACAATAACTCAAATTGGCGTTTTTCAAAATCTCCCTCTGGGCATACTGGTGGTAATCTTGTGACAACCAGAGGTAATTATCATACCTCTACTACAGATTTCTCGTGGAATATTAGCAGCCAGGTTAATCAAAGGAACCTGTTAAAATCAGGCGTGGGACTCAAATATTATGATATTGATGTGAACCAGCAATCCTCTTTGACAAATGAGACCAGTGCCAGGTGGGATGATTATCAAGCATATCCATTTGAAGGAGCTATATACTTACAGGATAAAATGGAGTATGAGGGATTTATTGCAAATCTTGGATTGCGCTATGATTTCTATAATTTCAATACAGAGTATTTTACGAATAGATACTCGCCTTATAGAAATCCTGGATTCGAAAATGGCAATCCGGATGCAGGATCTTTCTATGATGAAGATAGGGCGGCAAAAAGTACTACGGATTTTACAAATATCATTCAACCGCGGATTGGCTTCTCATTCCCCATATCAGAAAAAACGGTGCTGCATTTGAACTACGGTGTATTTACTCAACGACCGGCTTTTGAATATATTTTTCAGAGTCGTTTCCAGATGAATACTTATCCGAACTTTGATCGAATGGGTAACGCAGAACTTGAGCCTGAAAAAACGATCTCGTACGACATGGGAATTGTTAGAATGCTGCCATTTGGTTTGAGCCTAGACCTAAGTGCCTATAATAAAAATGTCAGCAATCTGGTGCAAGGGGCTCAGTACGAAGATCTGGATGGCAATGTATACAATTCATTTGATAATCGTGAATATGCTGATATTCATGGTATCCAGATAGCCTTGGATAAAAAACGTGGTTTTATCCAGGCAAATCTGCGATACAATTGGGAATCTGCAACCGGTCAAGCATCAAGTCCGTTAGGAGCATCCGATTTGGTTGTTCACTATGAAAACCCGAATAAAGTGGATAAACTAAGAAATCCAAAAGATATCTTCCTTGATTTCAACCGCTTACATAAAGTTGTAGCTACACTGGGGTTCCATACAGGAAAGAACGCTGGAATCGGATTCATGGGAATGCATCCTCTGGGTGGTATTACTTTCAGAGCGACCTATAAGTATATGTCGGGAAGACCATTTACCTGGGATGCTTCAGGCCAGGGACTCAGATTTAACCTTAGAACACCAGAAGAGCAAAATCTCACTGCCCGATTTGAAAAAGTATTGAGTGTAAGTGCAAACAGAATAACAGCATTCTTTGAAGGCTACAACTTGCTCAATGATAAAGTATGGCATTATTCGAGAACATTCAGTGATAGTCCTGACAATGTTTATCGAGAGCGGTATGTTGATGAAACTACTGATGTTCTAACTGAGACAGAATTCTCACCCTACTTGACAAATCTAACACCCTATTTATACAGCAACAGTCCGCGTTCATTCAGATTTGGTTTAAAATTAGACTTTTAATGAATAGTAGAAATAATTGGAGATGATAGATAAATGAAAACGTCTCACGTAAAACAAAAGTTAATGATAGTTTTTACTATTTTAATGCTATTGCCGAATTGGCTGCAGGCTCAAGTACGGGAGTACAGGATTCATAATAGGGGGATGCTGCATGAGACTGTATTTAATACTGGGGAAATTAGCAGACCCTATCAATATGGACCAGCAGGTGAAGTGTCTGATGTACCTTTAATGGAATGGCCTCCTCGGTCTAGTACTGTCGTAAATGGTATACCATATAGTGGTCAGCATAACAGTTTGGGGTCGGGAATCCTCTTGTCAGGAAATCCCATGGGCCTGCCTGGTCGTGATGATCGGATCTATGTTGGGTGTGGGGGTGTAGGAACAAATACACCTGAATTACCTTTTGGTGTATGGAGTTTCCCAATTTCAATCGAGGAGATTGAGAATTTTCCCATTTTGAAGGACGTGGATGGCCTGGGGTATTTGAATCCTGACTATGACCCCAATGAAGCTGAAGAAATTATCATTGCCAAATGGGCAACCTCTATTGGGATCACGGTTACTCGCACAACGCGTGCCTGGAGTTTCCCTGATTTTGATGATATGGTTATATTTGAATATGAGTTCGAGTATACTGGTGATACAGACGGATATGAAGATACCATAGAGAATGACTTTGCACTTCAGGACGTGTTAATACATTTCTCACAAGGCTTAGCTCCCTCAATGTTTGGAATTCAGCGTTCTTACGGCAGCTGGTTTTATGATTCCTTTTCAAGAGGCGATGCCAAGAATTATTATGATCAGGATTACTGGTTGGCCTTTGATATGGTAACGCGTACAGGGACCGCAGACGAGACCTTACACAATGGAGCAGGTCATCCTGAACCGGATCCTGATAACTTTCTAATGTGGTCTGAAACTGGTATTAATGGCGGAGGATTACTCTCACCGCAAGCGGCAGGAATCTGTTTCCTCCATTACGGGATTGAGCATCTCGCCATCGTCGATCCTGATGATTCGAATGTAAATGAATCTGATAAAGTTAGATATTTGAAAAATGATCCAGTGCTAGGTTACTACGAACTTGATGATCAGAATCGAATAAAGCAACCATGGAACATGCGGTCAATGACTGCTAATGCCAGGTCTGCAAAATTATTTGACCGGGCAATGAATATGGATGAGCGTTGGTTGAGTATTCACGACCCAGCATTGTATGGGATATTTCCCAATTTTATGAACAGTGCAGGCTATCCTCCACCCGATGGATATGACTGGATGGGCAGAGGCTATCAAGGTCACACCCAGGCCTATAATGGTACAACCTTTAACATCGGTTGGGGTCCTTACACATTAGAAATTGGTGATAAATTCTCAATTGTTGCTGCCGAGGTGGTTGGTTACGGTGCAACTGAAGGTAAAAAATATATCGGTGGGCAGATTGCCAGACCATTCGGGACTGCACTTTCTCTAAACAAACAAGTCAAAGATGCCGAAGGAAACATTTTAACAGAGGCTTATCTGGATGATTTTGGCTATCCAGATTATGTAAACTCTGATGTGATCACAGTGAATCAGGTAGCACATAAAGCACATGAAGCATATCTAGGTACAACGATTCCTGTCGACGCCCAGGGCCATGGACCTGCGAATGGAGTCCTCTGGCCTGAATCCAATCCAAGTCCAGCAGACAACACAACAAAATGGCAAATACCAATCCCAGCACCTGCACCCGTTATCCTGGTAAAGAATACTGCACAATCAACGGTAGAGATAAAGTGGAATACAAGTGCTGAAAGTTTTTCTCATGAAAGATTGATGGGGGCAATTGCTGGATACAGAATCTATCGAGCTAATAGTGGCATGGGACCATGGTCATTGATGGACTCACTCCTGGCTGGTGACTTGGATAACGAGGGCCAGTATTATTATGAGGATGATGACGAATCTTTCAAACTTGGTGAATCGAAATATTATGCTGTTACATCACTTGACGTAAATGGGGATGAGAGCGGCAAGTCTAATAATATTTATCATACAAAAAATTTAGGGGCTGCTGATCCATTGACGAAAATATATGCAGTACCCAATCCATTCTATGGTAGCTCAGGTTTTACTGGAGGGGGTGCTGAGGATGACGCGATTGTTTTTTATGGTTTACCAAAAAGATGTACAATAAAGATATTTTCTTATGCCGGGCAGTTGGTTGATACCATCGAACATGACGAAGATTTGTATGCAAAAGCCTGGTTTCAGATAACACGGAATGATCAAGATATTGCATCAGGGATCTATGTTTATGTAGTAACAACTCCCGAAGGTGACAAAGTAACCGGTAAATTAATTGTGGTTAAATAATTCTGGTTTAATGAAGAGGTATCGATCAATGAGATCAATTTTTAAAATAGCGAATTTGTTAGTAGGACTTTTTGTCGGCACATCGGTCATATTTGCAGACGGGGGAGCATTTAATAAGGTTGGTACAACTTCATTCCAATTTTTGAAGGTGAATTCAGACGCAAGATCAACCGCAATGGGAGGTGCTTTCATTGCCGTTGGAAATAGCTCAGGTGCAGTATTCTCAAATCCTGCTGCCCTAGCAAAAGTGAATAAAACGGACTTCTCGCTTTCACAGCTTGATTACCTCTTAGATATGTCCCATCAATCATTTTCTCTGGCATGGTCTTTTGATAGGATTGGAACCATCGGAATTCACGGGATGGTAGTCAACATTGGTGATGTTGAAGAGACAAAAGTTGAGAATTTAGGCTTTCTGGAATCAGGTATATATAATCCTGGATTAACAGGAAATATTGTGACCCCTGGAGCGCAGGTATTTGGACTGTCTTACGCAAAACAAATTTCTGAAAAATTCGCATTTGGTATAACTACGAAATACGCTCGTGAAGATTTAGTGGTTGAAGAAGCATCAGCTATTATCGTGGACGCAGGATTTAATTATAACACTGGCTACAAATCACTTCAATTAGCAACAGCCGTCAAAAATTTTGGTCCTGAAATAAAATTTCGTGAAGTGGGTGAAAGTTATCCTTTACCTCAAGAACTGACAATTGGGCTTGCAGCTAATATATTGGGAAAAACAAATCCTTTATTCGCAGAATCAGATGTGCATGGGCTTCTTGTTGCTTTTGATATGTTAGAAACCAGGGATTATGGACAACAGTTTAACATTGGGTTTGAGTATTCCATACATGATATGTTTTTCGTCCGCGGCGGGCAAAGGATTAACTATGATATTGAAGGGCTTACATTGGGATTTGGGATAAATGCGAGAGGTATTCGTTTCGATTATTCGTACGCGAGCTATGGTGAAGCTTTCAGCCCAGTATCGCGTTTTACAATTGGCTATGGCATAAACTAATAAGATCTGGATTTTCAGGAGTTAAGTGATGACTACCTTCAAACATACTATGACAATACTAATTGCTCTAGGTCTTCTTGGATCAATGAATTCTACGATTGCCCAGCATAGAGGGGATGCTATCGCATTTCAAGGTATCTCTATGCCAGTCATTAATGGTGTAAAAGCATTGGCGATGGGGGGAGCATATACTTCAGCGAACGGTGATATAAATTCACTATTTTGGAATCCAGCAGGATTGGCCAGTATCGATGGTATCAGTATTTCAATTACGGGTGATTCCCACAAGAAATCATGGCAGGAGAATCAGATATACAGACCAAATCGCCAGTTTGTTTCACTGGGATTTATTCTGGACGGGATGTTAATACCAGATCCTGCAAACAATGGCTTATTCGATCACGACGTATTTCATGAAGATTCAAACTATGTTGTGACTGATCCAGATTTAGGATTGGATCATTTTAGCAATGATGCAGCTGACTGGACCAGAGAGACTGATGCCTCAGGACCAATGTCCATAGCCTTTGGATTGCCATTAAATTTACTTGAGAGAAAATTCTACCTTGCAGCTGCGATGAATAAAAAGCTTAAAGTTTTGGATTATGATCGGAATCAGACATACATATATCCACATCTGGGTTATTTCCAGTATGAAGGTGAAATTGATAGAGTAAGTGATCCTTTGGATAGTATTAGAGTCTATTGGTCTGATTATGAGCGTGTTAGAACGGGTGATATTTGGAGCTATAATGCTGGCATTGGTATGCAATTGAATGAGAATGTTAGCTTTGGTTTGGGTTTTGAAATGATGAATGGTGAAACTGATGACTCCTCATTTTTAAACCGTGTGGGATGGTTTGACCTTATCGATGCAAATGAAATGACATTTAGTTACGATACTCTGAATACCAGCACCTCTGGCACCTCAAAATTTAGCTCAAACTCACTGAGCATAAGCACACTTATTAATTACAGTAAAATCAGTATAGGGTTAAAAGTCAATCCTGGATATACAGTTAAGAGAGAGTGGAATTATACAATTGAGAATGATACGCTGGAAACTGCAGTATTATCAGGCACTGATGAGATGAATGTTGCATTGGGTTATGCTCTTGGAGTGAGTATCCAACCGACTAACTTTTTTAGAATCGCTGGAGATATTAGTAAAACGAACCATAGTTCAAATGAATTTACATTTGCATCACAAGATTCAACTCACAGAGGTTGGGCAGATCAATTTATAGTAAGTCTTGGAATCGAGTTTAAGCCACTCCCATGGTTATCATTGCTGGGGGGATATCGTTCCATGCCTGAGACCTTCATCCCTGATGGTGCTGCCATCACAGAAAGGGGACCGGCTGAAAATAGTTTTTCTGCTGGAGCCAGTATAAAAATATTGGAAGGATATCTTGATGTGGCATATGAAAATCGCAGTCTGAAGTATTATGATCAGTATTTTAGTAATACTAATTATGTCTTGAACTCAATTGAAAATATTTCCGTGGGCTATAGATATATTTTTTAAGCACCCAAGGTTAAGAATAGTCTTCAACACATTAAAGCTAGAATAGAGAATAGAACAAAGATATATAACCATAAAAAAGGAGTAAACTTTAAAAGCATTCGTTCCAATGATTATTAAAAAGATCAATAACCTAAAAAGGAGTTAACTATGAGATTAGTAGTTACGAGTTTAATTCTGGTTTGTCTGGTGAGCATGTCATTTGGGCAAACAGTTCAAGCACAGGCAGGTGTTGCTGGTGCAGATTTGGCCGATGCTCTGGCTGCCATAAACGGTGGTTATGCTGCTGACGTAATTGAATTGATAACTGATGGTGGTTTTTATGAATTTTCGGCAACTGATTCGATTTCAGTGCCTCTCACTATTCGGGCGGCAGCAGGATTGGCCGTCAAACCAACTATCCGTGCTGCTGTTGGAGATACTTTAGGCAGGTACTTAGAAGTATGGGCCGATTTTACTGTTGAGAACGTTATTTTTGAAGGTACACGCTCAGATGGATCTCTAAATATATTCTCTTCAAAAGATGTAATTGCCATTGTCCCCAATCCAGCTACAGGTACTCAAGCAAACACACCTAGACTTGATATTACTATCAGGGGCTGTGAATTCTACAATGTATCCGAATCCGGAACAACTGAGGTCTCTGGCAAAGCTAATGCCATTAGAGTGACAAAAGACGATACTGATGTAGCATCTGGTGTGAAAGCAGTGCTCGGTGTCATGCTGGTTGAAGATTGCCATTTTGAGAATATTTATGACGAAGTCATTCTGGCTCAGAAGGTGAGTGGAACTGATGATGATGCAATCCGTGTTGCTGATAGTGTCTACGTTCGGAACTCTACTTTTGTCAATTGCGCAGGCCCTGATAATCAGGCCTGTATTGCATTTAAAGGGGCAAAAGGTGCACAAGTGCTTACCGCTGTGCTGACATTTGAGAACCTTACTTTTTACAACTCTAATGCCAGAACAATCTATTCCCGGGAAAGTGAAAATGTGACAGTAAGAAATATTCTCATTGCAAATACTAATCCATTGGGAAAAGCTGGAACCTTGATAAACATCGATCGTGATGGCTCAAGCATCAGTCATATCAATACATTTGATATTGATACCACCGGTATGAGCACCTTCGTCTTGTTCGAAGGAGGTCCTGGAGAGCAAACTGGATATGGGAATGCTACGATTGATGAAGCAACCCTGTATGAATACGATCCTGACTTTACCGATGCAGCAAATGGTAACCTCGAAGTGAATTCTCCATATTTGTATTTCAGATCTTCAACAGGCGGTTTTATTGGTGATATACGTTGGGCGACAGCCCCACCACCAGTTGGAACTGCTCCTGAGACTAAACCCATGGCTTTTAGCCTGTCACAGAACTATCCCAATCCTTTTAATCCTTCAACCAGTATCAATTTCACACTGGAAATGGAATCAAAAGTAAGTCTGGTAGTTCATGACATGAGGGGTGCTGAAGTTGCAACACTGGTCTCTGAGACAAGACCAAGTGGATCATACACAGCTTCATGGAATGCTGCTGAAGCGACAGCGGGCCTGTATGTATATACACTTACAACAAATGGACAGTCCATTTCGAAGAAGATGCTCCTTCTGAAATAAAGCATAGCATGTTGTCTATGGCGAGCGTCAGTGTTGACACCGTCATAGCCTTAGCGTAATCGATTGGCACCGGAGTGATGCATTCCGGTGCCATTGATTGACAGCGATTCACAATTAGACCCCCCAACTGAATTTCACCGTTCTTCAGGAGACAGAAATAAGAATGAAACAGGCTTTTCAAAAGATAGTGGTGGGCCTACTTCTACCCATTCACCTGCTGTTAAGCATGGATTATTTTGTGACTGATAGATTAGAGATGAATGCATCCATGCATCTGCTAGCTCCTGGTGATACGATGACAATGTCATCTGGAATATGGAGAGATCAAGCCCTCAGCTTTTCAGGAAACGGAACTGAAAGTGCTCCCATTTTGTTGCGTGCAGAAACTCGTGGGGAAGTGATCATAAGCGGTGTGAACTCGAGGTTGGATCTCGATGGCAGTTATCTGGTTGTAGATGGGCTGTATTTTTTAGGAGGCTATCAGACTTACGAGGACAACCATCTAATAAACACATCGACTGGATCCCATCATTGCAGATTCACAAATATCGCAGTGGTTGACTATAATCCACCGAATTGGGAATTGTACTACAAGTGGATGCAATTAAAAGGTCAGTATCATCGACTGGATCACTCCTATTTCAGTGGGAAGAAACACAGAGATGCTATGATTAAAGTTGTCATCCCTACCGGTGAGCCTAGCTTTACACAATTGGACCATAATTATTTTGGAGATGTCCCGCTGGGAATGACAGGCAATAACTGGGAGACTTTGAGAATCCAGGGTGGTGATATTGCTTATGGTAGAGTGATTATTGAAGACAATTATTTCTACCGGTGTGATGGTGAAATAGAGATCATTTCCTTGAAAGCCGGAGACAATGATATTCGCCGGAATACATTCTATGAGTGTATGGGAACAGTTACCTGTAGGAAAAACGAAGGTAACCGAATTTACGATAATTTCTTCATCGGTAATCAGAGGTGGGGGACTTCTGGTGTCCGCATGTATAGCAAGGACCATATCGTCTATAACAACTATTTTGAAAACTTGTATGGGGAAAAGGGTGCCATCGCATTGATGTACGCTCAGCCTGATGATTCTGCTGTGGAGAATCCTGAAGTTGAAAATATTACTGTAGCATTTAACACTATGTATGAATGTGACCCTAACATTTCGGTTGGGATTATGTATAGTGCCAGTTCGAACAGAATTGTACCACCCAGGAATTCAATCATATCAAATAATCTTTGCTACAAAACATCTGGAATAATGACGAGTCTGGGAGAGGGTGTTGAGGGGATAACCTACTCTGGAAATTTATTTTATGGAACCGATCTTGGTATTGCTGATTCCAGCGGAATTGACTTTTCTGACCCTTCGCTCGAATTTACAGATGATCTATGGCGATTGACTGCTGAAAGTCCAGCCATTGGAGCAGCGGTGGGGGATTATGAATATGTTAATCATGATGTTGACGGACAAAATCGAAGTGACGGAGCAAACGACATTGGTGCCGATGAATACTCAAACGATGCAATCGTAAATCGACCACTGGTTCGAGAAGATGTGGGTCCAGAATGGATTTGGAATGAGAACCTACCTTTGGCTGTGTTCGTGTCAACCTCAGGTACAGGATCAGGCACCGTTCTCATTGATCCACCTGGTGGAATATATGCACCAGGTACAGAGATAGACCTTATTGCTGTGCCAGACGAGGGACATCAATTCGAAAGCTGGTTCGGTGATGTAAACGGTTCAGATGACACGATCTCCATCATCGTAACTCAGAATATGGAGATTGGAGCCAACTTCAGTGCTCCAGTAAC
>Ga0233437_1006635_pt1 | contig 11688 bp, 8 predicted proteins | sample SI_122_August201_FD_182714 | JGI IMG/M metagenome (GOLD analysis project Ga0233437, IMG submission 182714) | Seawater microbial communities from Saanich Inlet, British Columbia, Canada - SI_122_August2016_200_MG | ecosystem: Environmental > Aquatic > Marine > Inlet | place: Canada: British... | reverse complement strand
CACTTTCCCGGCTGATTTTGCATTGTTATCAACCGTCATGATATCTGGTTTGTATTTAATAGTAATATTCTGGTTTATTAAAGGGCATGAAAGATGGCCTTCCGATTTAGAACCCTTCGGAAGGCCGGAGAAAATTCGTTCTACTTAAGAACCTATTTCACATGCCGAATGCTTATTGCACTTTAAGTTTTCTTTCAGCGACTGCCGGTGGATAAACGATGTATTCCTTCCCATCCTGATACTGAACGACCGGGAAGTAATAAGCATCCATGCCCCCTTTGGGATCTGGCAGGGTGTCGGCATTAGCGGTGTAGGCTTCCATGATCAGTGCCCCATCAGCTTTGGTATACTTCAATTTTCCGGTATTGATCTCTTCGATCATGACCTTATGGATCAGTTTTTTATTCAATTTTCCATACTTCTGATTGGTGCGTTGCAGCAATTTGATTAAGAAACCGATGCCGTCATAAGAAAGTCCACCAGCTGTGGAAGCAGGTTTCAAATCAAATCTTTTCTCAAAATTGGCCGCCCAGTCCTGGTACTTTTTATGGGTAATTTTAGGAGACATATCTAACACGCGGTTAGAGGAAGAACCGGTCATTTTATACCAGTCACCCGCCCAGGAAAGTCCGTCAATAACGGTGATGGCACCTAAACCGATTTCATCGATCTGTTTGGTCAGGGCTGTGGTGGGAGCGGTGGTACTGGTGGTACTATAAAAAACATCAGCGCCCAGTTTCTTAATTTTCCCTAAAACCGGATAAAAATCCTGCTGGGTGATGGAGAAATAATCTTTGAAGATCACTTTCCAGCCAGAGGCTATGAAGGCCTCAGCCACGGACTCACCAGCACTATGACCCCAATCGGTATCTTCCACTAAAATGGCAACTTGTTTGCCATGCTTGGGTTTAAAGACCCCTTTGGAAACGGCATCATTAATCGTTTCTACATAACTGGGAACCAGAATTCCAGGCACCGGCCAGCCCTTCATACCCCAATAATTATATTTAGTGTCTGACTTCCACTTGTTATTCACTGCCAGAGCAGCACCCATGGCCATTAAATGCGGCACTTTGTATTGAGCGGTAACTTCCATGACGGCGACAGCTACAGAGCTGTGCCAGTTCAGAGCCCCAACTTGAATCTGATAACGTTCAGCCGCTTCAGCGTAAGCAGAGGTTGCTTTGGCAGGATCTGACTGGGAATCGATCCAGATGGGGTTAAGCTTATAATCCCCGACTTTGTAATTAATCGCTTCCAATCTTAAGGTAGTGGATCCTTTAAACTGAGCACCTGTTTTGGCAGCTGGACCGGTAAAAGGACCCATGATACCAATGTTCAATTCCTGTTCCGCCAAAAGCTGACCGGAACCAAATGAGAATGTGATAAAAATAACGGCTATAGCGGTAATGAAATGTTTTATATTTCCTATGTTCACTGTCCCCTCCTGAATTTCTATTAAAGATTTGTTCAAAAATGAAATCTCGATACAGTTGAAGTAAAACGATTCTAAAACTTTTCTGTTTTCTAAGTCCTCCGTTTAAAAATGAATTTTTAAAATAACAATACTATGAAAAAAACTGAAACCATCCAACTCAGCAAAAAATATGCCGGATACTTTTATAATAATGTTTTACTAGATAATAAGAGCACATGAAAAAAGAGTATGTCTGAATCTTCAATAATTTATTACTATTGGCTTCTGATATGCGACTTAATTAGTGGGCTCACTATTATCACTTTTATCTGTTAAAGCCAAGTTTATAGTTGCATACAGTCATTAAAATTTAGATAAATATAGACGATAAATGTAAAATTAACATGGTAAATTTACATGTCAAATTTACATTAATAATCCTTTTCACAATAATTTAGTGGCTATAAATATCTGGAATTTATAAAAAATAAAACAATATTATATAAATTAACAAATCTCAAATTAGAATGTAATCATGCGTTTTATTTCTGTTTTCAACAGCTATAACGGTAGTGATTACTTAATATAAACATAGAAAATCATATTTTTTGGGCGTGGTTAGAGTTAGAAGTTTAAAACAGGAACTTTATTGAGATAAGAGAAGAAAAAGAGAGACACCTTGCACTAGCAACAACGACTACTAAGAAATCACCAGCTTAAAGGCTAATCCATTATTTTTCACCGAAATGAGAAAAAAATAGTGATAATACAGTATTATCAGTATATTATAAAATTAAATAAAAAAATAATTGACAAATAATGTATGCAAGTAAATGCTTGCATACATAATAAATTGATAAAGGAAGGTTATGACAAAAGTCAGTGATACAAAGGCAAAAATATTAAATGCGGCACTGGATCTGTTTTCTGAAAAAGGTGCTCGTGCCACAACCACCAGGATGATTTCAAATCAGGCCGGGGTGAATGAAGTAACGCTATTTAGGCATTTTAAAACCAAAGAAGAGCTTTTTAATGCAGTATTTGAGGAAGTCGAAAAAATCGGTCTCTGTTCCGACAGAGTGATCAGGGAAGACCTTCCTCCCAGGGAAGCGATCGAATTTTTGATACGGGAGTTATTAAATATTTTAATTAGTAGCCCAAAAATTATCCGCATGATTCTTTATGGTCATTTAGATCATGTCGGCCAGTTTGAAGACGCTTTTCAAGAAGATAATAATTTAAAAATTAATTCTTTTTTAAGTGAAAAACTCAAGGTTTACCTGAAGGGTAAGCCTGACAAAAAAAATATCAAAACTAAATACTTATCTTTAGCCATCATGTCCAATGTATTTGGGTTAGCCGTTGGACATACGATTTTCAAGACAAGGCTTATTGAAGATGATGAATTTGATGCCTTTGTTGAACAATTATTAAAGACATATTTAGATTAATATTAAAAATGGAGTTAAAATGCTAGGTTTTGTAAGTAAGATCTGTAGTCGTTTCCCATTGCTAGTCATATTGGGGATTGCTGCAATTACCGGGGTGGCGATCAATCAAATCACCACCAAGTTATACTTTGAAGCAGATATGACGAAGTTTTTACCGAAAGACATGATGACGGTTAAGTCGGATGATTATGCTAAGAAGAACTTTTATCACCAGGAAAAGATACTCATCGGATTAAAAAATGAAAAGGGGAATGTGTTGGACGTTCCGGTGTTAAGAAGTGTTGAACGAATGATTCAAGGGATCAAGAATTTAAAGGGGGAGAAAACCTTTAAAAGTATGCTCACCGGAAAAGAGGAAACCATAAAGTTATCATTGGGGTTTGATTTAGACAATATCTTGTCTATTGCTAATCTGGAAGATGCTATTTTAGATCAGGAAACCGGTTCTGTCGTATCGGGTAGTGTGATTAAAAAATTGAAAGAGGATCATCAAATTCCTTCTGTTGAAGGTAAAGAAGAGCTACTACCGGAAAAAGATGAAGATTTGCTAAAATTAATTCCGGAACTGAAAGAAAGAGTTTTAGCAGACCGAAATTTCCGTGGTTCTATACTTTCAGAAGACTTATCTGCCGCTACGATTAATGTTAGTATGGTACGTAAGTGGGACTAAACGATACACTTTGCTGGAACTTCGAACAGCCCTGGATGAGAAAAAACTAAAACAGAGATATATGGGGCAGGATTCGACTTTTCCATTTACGATTTACGGCAAGACCATCAATGGAATTACTCTGAACGATAACTATATAAAACAGCAGGTTCAACATACCCGTAAAGAGACAAAGAAATGGTTAATGGGATTCTTAGGAGATTCGTTTTCTGAAGAACCTCAACTGAAATTATTACTTGATCAGGAAATGACCCTGGAAGTATTTAATCAGATCATCAATTATGTTGAACGCACTGATTTTTTTATGAATGTAAAGATAGATAACTGGTTAAATTTTGTTAATTATTTATGGGAATTTACCATAGGAACTATTGACCCTTTCAGTTTAGAGAATCTTAATTTTCAGTTATTTGATGTTAAGGAAATTTATGATTTAAATCTGATTTATGAACTGTTGAATAATGTACTGGCTCAAAACGCTGTTGAGAATGTCTCTTTTTATATCGCCGGTCAACCAGTTGTGCTGGCTGTATTTTCCCATATGATGTCTAAAGATATGCAAGTGATGGTGCCGCTTTCAGTCTTGGTTATTCTATTGTTACTGGGCTTAAGTTATCGCAGCGCCAGAGGCGTTGTTATTCCGTTGTTGACCGTCATTACATCTGTCATCTGGACACTGGGATTGATGGCTGTAACCAATACACCGCTTTCAATTACCACCACAGCACTACCCATTGTGCTATTAGCGGTGGGCACTGCCTATGGAATTCACTTGCTGAATCGCTATTATGAAGATGCGGCTACCAGTAGAGATAAAAATGAGATTCTTCAGCGAACGATGAAGCATGTAGGACTGGCAGTTGTCATGGCTGCGATCACTACCATGGCCGGATTTAGCTCTCTAGCGTCATCCAGTCTGGATATGATCAAACATTTTGGAATTTTTTCAGCCATGGGTGTCGGTTTTGCACTAATCATTTCTCTAACATTAACCCCGGCCCTATTAAAAATCTGGATATTACCCCGATCAAATAAATTTTCCACAGAGAACTCCAAGACTGGTGTTGTTGGTAGATATCTGGAAAAAATTAGTGCTCTGGTTATCCATTGGCCTAAATCTATTTTGTTGATTGCAGCGTCATTATTTGTACTTTCATTGGGGTTGATGACCCAAAATTACTTTGAAGGAAGTATGATGACCATGTTTAAGAAAGACAATATGATCTACCAAAGTGATCAGTTTTTAAATAAAAATTTAACAGGGACATCACTGGTTAATCTCATTTTTGAGTTTCGAGACAATATTCAATTGGATAAGGTCACCCAACAGCAATTAAAGCATCAATTAGGATCACTGATTAAAGAATGGAATAATTGGGTAAATATTTCATCGAACCTTGATAATGAGCCAGTCAATCAGAGAGTGGCAGCCTTAAATGCGAAGGTTGCTGAACTGCCGGAAAGTTTACCTCAAATTCAAAATGAGCTGCTCCTGCTAAGTAATATATTAAATGAAGAGTATTATATAGAAACTCAAAGTATGGCTGAAGAAGATCAGGGAGATGAATCCGCTACAGCTGAAGAAACAGATGGGGCTTTAGATGAACTGGAAGATGATCTTACAACAGAAGATAATCTGGATAGTTTGTCCGAAGATTCCGGAGGATTGGATGATTTAGCAAACGCATCAGATTCAGATTTAGATGATTTTAGTGATCTGGCTGATGAGTCCGAGAATGCTAATCAGGAGGAGGAAGGCTTGTTTGCAGACCTCAGTGGAGAACAGATCAACGGTTTGAAAAGTCTTCATCAACAATTGAATGAGGGAGATAGTGACTGGCAAGCCAGTGCTGTCAAAATTCTCAATTATCGATCCGTCATTCAGTCTGATAGTGGTAAAAAGGTACTCTATGCACTTAATCTCTTAGACGAAACTCTGACCATGGATATCAAACAACCGATTGTACTGCATAAATTGGAAGGTTTTTATAAGTATTTAAAGACGATGCAGCAACCGGAAATTACTATTGATGGTCAGATTACAAAACCAACAGGGTTTGTGTTCACACCAGTAGATTTTATTCGCAAGTTTTATAAGGTTTTCTATCATGATGACCAGGCAGCGTTTGACCGTTTACCGGATGTAAAAAATGATGGGTTCGAAGATCAAACCCTGACAGATAGAGCGATCATCGGTGTTGTGCTGGACCAGGCCATGAGTGCCAAAAGAGATACCTTTGAATCAACCATAACTCCAAATTTAAAGGAGTTCCAGGTTCAAATGATGCTCCGCAATAGTAGTACGATTATCATTGGCCAGTATATGGACGCTGTTATGGAAAAAGTTAGAGAGATATTTCCTGAAGATGATCCTTATATCAAAGCAATCAAAATTGGCGGTCAGGCCCCGACGAGTATGGAAATCAGCAATCTGATTAGCGCCTCCCAAGCAAAAAGTATTATACTGTCTTTTGTGCTGGTATTAATTGTGACCTTTTTTATCTTTAGATCACTGGTTGGTGGCCTATATGCGCTAATGCCGCTGTTGTTTACGGTGATATTAAATTTTGGGTTACTTTACTTTTTAGGAGGCGAAATCACCACAGGCACAATGATGGTTGCTTCTATCGCCATTGGAACCGGGATTGATTACACTATCCATTTTTTAGAACGGTTTAAAATTCAGCTCAAAACAGGAGAAGATTTTATTACTGCTTACCAGAATACGATTAAGACAGTTGGACAAGCAATCGTGTTAAATGCGGCATCTGTAGCACTAGGATTTTTAGTATTAGTCTTCTCCAATTTTACGCCGAATATCATGTTAGGTGTGATGATGGCAGCCACTATGGTATTTAGTACCATTGGCGCATTAGTTCTATTACCGGCTCTGATTATTGTTAGACAACCAAAGTTTTTTACCAAGGCCCGGAAAAATCCGGCCGTTTAGAAAATTAGCTAATTAGTATCTGAACGAAAAGTAGGTAATTTGGGGACATGTACAATTTTTAGTAAAGGCTTAAACAATTAAATACCAGGTTGTTACGACGATCACGAGACTTGTAGTGAGAGCCCAATTACCGGTTTGATATCCAATAATAGCATTTTCGTTCGAACACTAATTAATAGATTAATTTTTTGGAAAGTAGGTAATTTGGGGATATGTACATTTTCTGATACTAGGTTGCTACGAGGATTGTGAGACTTCGTAACGATACCCCTAAATTTCCGGGTTATTAGCAACCATTTGAATTTCAGTAATTTTCGTTCAGACACTAATTAATAAAATAATTTTTAATAAATATTAAAGGAGTAAAAATGAAGAAAACACTTGTACTGATTGTTTCCGGTTTGATTGGTTTGATGATTGGATTTCAATCACTTAGCGCTGAAACCGCAGCAGAAAAAGGATTAAGTATTATGAAATCCATTGAGAATTTACCAGCAATTGAAAAAATGTTGTCACGCACCACTTTGAATATTTATGATGCTCAGGGGAAGAAGTTATATTCCCGGAAATCCAGAATGGCTGCTTATGCGTTAAATTATGGCAATCCGGATTTACGATTATCAAGAAGCATTGCTTATTTTTATGCGCCATCGGATTATAAAGGGAATGCCAGTTTATCAATCGAAATGAAAGATGAAGATGATAAACAGTGGATTTATATGAAAGGGCTTCGTAAACCCAAGAAAGTGGTTGGCTCAGATAAAAGTTCATCCTTTATGGGTTCTGACTTTTCAAATGGAGATGTGGCCGCGAGAGACATCAATGATTATAACTATAAATGGTTGGGAACAGAAAAAATAAAATTTAAAACTAAAACCCTCAAAGTTGATAAAATTGAAAGTCGTTTTAAAAAACAGCAGGACCAAGAAGATTATGGTTACAGTAAAGGTGTGTTATGGGTGCACAAATCATCCGGTCTGGCCTTTAAAATGGAAATGTATAACTTGGATGGCCAGCTTTCTAAAAAAGCCCGGCTTTTATCCTTTGTGACTAAGAAAAATAGAGATGGTAAAAAAGTTTTTATCGCAACCGGTTTGGAAATGCAAAATGTGCTTAAGGGGACAAAAACGGTAATGTTAATTAATGGCAAATCTATAAAAGTTGAAAAAGCAGCCGGGAGTATTAAGGCCGATATTTTTAAGGAATCTTATTTAACCCGTCGTTGGTGGTAATATTAAATACCAAGTAAAATATTTTGTAACTATTCAGCTTTTTTATATTTTATTTTAAAAGACTCTGTACACTGAGCGAAGTCGAAGTGTTTTTGACCAATACCTCGTTCTTTGCTCGGTAAACAGGAACATGGTTTCAGAGCAGTTATTCAAGAGTTAACTGAATAGTTACATTATTTTTTTAATCCTTTAATCGGTTTAATATATAGTATCGTAATGAAAAAACATTTAATTTTAATACTACTGGTCCTGATAACAGTAACAACATTTGTTTATGCAGGTGAACTATCTGATCTGTCTGAATTATCAGATAATCAGAGTGAGTTGGATTCATTAGCAGAAGATGATGGTTTGGATGGCTTGTCGGACGATGAATCCACTGAAGATCTGGGCGATGATTTAGCTTCCGATGATATGGCGGATATGGAAGATAGCGATGATGAAGCTGACAGTGACGATGAATCCCAGGTGTCTGTTCAGTTTAATGGATATCTCAAAGCACTGACTTATGCGAAAAGTACTCATTATTCTAATGAAACCTGGGCTGCATTTCAAACGATGAAAGCTAATAGTCTCAAGTCTCCTGATCATCAGGATAGCAACACTGTTTCTGATGTCGGGGCCCGGTTCCAGTTACGCATGGAAGGTTATCTGGGAGACAAGGCCAAACTGTTTTCTGCGGTTAATATTGATTTTAATGATGCGGCTGAAAACAATTCCACCGAAGAAACTGATAAGGGTTCAAATAATGGTAATTTGAGGCTGGTGGAAGCTTTTATAGAATTATATGCAGGGAACTCTGTGATTAAAGTAGGGCCGCAGTTGATGACCTGGGGATTTATGGAAGGTTTTGAAGTGCCAACAGACCGCGTTAATGCGCGTGATTATACCTATAACAGCACAGAATATGAAGATAGTAAGTTGCCGGCCAATGGTATTTTATTTCAACAACCAATAGGCGACACTAAGTTAGAATTGTTATATATTCCGGTAGCCAAAACTGATATTCAACCCGCTTATTCGGATTATTACTTCCAGGGTGAAGATGATAATCCAGAGAAGAAACTAGCTAATGCCAAGTTTGCTTACCGTTTATTGGATAGTTGGGGTGATTTGGATTGGGCGCTTAGCTATGTCGCCATGGTGGATCCACAACCGGATTTAGGCATCGATAGCAATGGATTATATGTTCGGAAATATCATCAGGTCCGTAGCCCGGGTTTGGACCTTCAGTATAGTTTCAATAGCTGGTTAGCCAAGGTGGCTTATGTGGAATATCACACGGAAGATAAAGCCGGTGAAAATATGTTTGTAAAAAATTACTGGAAAAAATACCTGGTTGGTGGGGAATTTTTCGTATCGGGAAATACGATCAATTTTTATGCTGGTCAAACCATAGTGGATAAATTTGAAGCAGAAAATACGACTCAGGCGCTAGTGAATAGTCTAATCGGACAATCCCGGGAAGTGACCAATTTCATTTCAGGACATATTTCAGCTAATTTTCTGACCGGTAATGCTTTGAATATCACATTGCTAGGCGCCGGATATTATGATGAAGACAATATCCCCGTTCAAAAAAACCTGAAACTGACCTCAAAATATACAATTTCTAATGGTTTAGATGTTTTGGTAAGCCCATCTTTTTATGAACTGGCTGATAACCGGTTTTACAATTTGCAGACTGAGGTCAAATATTCTTTTTAATTGAAGTGACAGTTGACGCTTGACCCGACCTACGGTTTATCTGCCTTAAGTCAAGTTGCAGAGAATACAGCGTTCACCAAGAATCATGCCTAATCCGTGTGGTCAGTGTGGTTCGTGGTTAAGATGTTTCTTCTCAAAGCAGTAAAGAAAGACGACCACGGACCACACTGACCACACAGAATCTACAGAATTTGTAACATAATTACAGTTAGATACGAAATATTCACAGGTCGGATCAAGCGTCTAACGGATCCGATGTTGTTTCTAAAAATATTAATTATATTAAATAGATTCTTCAATTAGTAATAAATATTTTTGTATTCCATTAGTTTTAACATAATTGCATTTTGGGCATGGAGCCTGTTTTCTGCCTCATCAAAAACAATGGAGTAATCGGCTTCAACAACTTCATCTGTTGTCTCTCGACCACGCTCGGCTGGAAGACAATGCATGAAATAAGTATCTTTACCGGTCGCATCCATTAAATTTTGATTGACCTGGAAAGGTTTGAAATCTATTTCACGTTTTTCAGCTTCTGCTTTTTGTCCCATGGATGCCCATACATCTGCATAAATAATATCAGCATTCTTAACAGCCGTTAGTGGATTATGGGAGATTTCTATGGTTGAAATGCCGACTTTTATAGCTTCATCAACTGTTTTTTGGTCCGGTTCATACCCTTTAGGGCAGGCACATACAAAATGCATGGGAAAACGTTTTGCAAAATTTAACCAGGAAACCACCATATTATTTCCGTCCCCTACATATACTAATTTCAGGTTTTCAAAATGACCTCTTTTTTCCAGGATGGTAAAGGTGTCAGCCATCACCTGACAGGGATGGTTATAATCGGTTAACCCATTAACTACTGGTACCGTTGAATACTCGGCTAATTCTATAATTTGTTGGTGATCAAACAATCTGGCCATGATCATATCATTATAGCGGCTGGCCATTCTGGCAATATCTTTGGCCGGCTCACGTTTTCCGATCTGTATATCATCCGGGCCAAGATAAATCGCTTGTCCACCCAGCCTGTAAAAACCACTTTCAAATGATAGTCTGGTCCTGGTTGAGGGTTTCTCAAAGATCATGGCTAATGTATGGTCTTTAAAAGGTTTATAATCATCACGATTTCTGAACTTCTGCTTAACTTCACGTACAATTTCAAAGGTTTCCAGGATTTCTGTTTGGGTGAAGTCTGTAATATGAATAAAATCACGTTTCATTTGAATCTCCAATTTTTTGATTTAATAGTTGAATAATGACAGATCGATATAAATCCGCTGATTTACTGATTATTGCGTATGAAATGATGGACCCGCCGGACATGACTTAGCAGATGGTTTTTACAAGCGATAACGTCATTTTCACAGATAGCATTGATAATATTTTTTAAATCCAGATAGTTCTCTTTCATAATTAATTCTGTGATTTTTGGTTTCGATTTATAATACTCCATAATATTTTCCTGTATGGTTTCCAAAATAGATTGATATAAATAGTTATTTGTCATTTTAGATATTGTTTTATGGATCTCCTGGTCTATATTAATGAATTCAATCCACCTGCTAGTACCCCCTGCTACCATTGCTTCAGCGGTTTGCAGCAGCTCTTTTAATTCAGCTTGGGATGCTTTGGTAGCTCTTAAACTGGCTATTTCAGCAATATTATTCTGAATGCCTTCATGAAACTCCATTAATTCTGCCAGCGAAACTCTTTGTTGAAGAATTAACTGATTAATACTTTTAGCCAGTGGTTTGGCATCAGGAGCTTTAACGATGGCGCCACCATTGACACCTAGTTTTATATCAATAAGCCCTTTTTGTTCCAATACCCGTAAGGCTTCCCGGACGGTGCCCCTGCTGGTCTCAAATTGATCACAGAGTTCTCTTTGGGGAGGGAGCTTATCACCTGCTTTTAATTGACCTTCAAATATTGCCTGCTCGATCTGTTTGACCAGGTCCTCATAAATTCTATTGCTGATGGTTTTTTTAAACATATTGGGTTTTTGCTATCAGTTTGTTTTTATTGTGGTTATTGTATTTGAATAATAATTTAATAATATAATTATCAAATGGATGATCCATTTGATAACTATAAACAGTGTTTGTCAAGGCATGAAAATTAAACTAATAAAAAGATTGTTTACAAAACTGATTTTATATCGCGAATAACATTCTTATCGTCTAAAAATAACGCCTTGTGATATCTATTTGAAATCACGAGACCAGTTCTAAAGAGCTTTCAAATAGACACAA
>Ga0233437_1006633_pt1 | contig 11693 bp, 10 predicted proteins | sample SI_122_August201_FD_182714 | JGI IMG/M metagenome (GOLD analysis project Ga0233437, IMG submission 182714) | Seawater microbial communities from Saanich Inlet, British Columbia, Canada - SI_122_August2016_200_MG | ecosystem: Environmental > Aquatic > Marine > Inlet | place: Canada: British... | reverse complement strand
AAGTGATATAATTATTAAGGGAGATATACCCAATATTGAATCTGTTTCCCGAAAACTCGCGGTGAGCAAACGTAGTCTTCAAGAAAAACTTAAGGTTGAAAAAACATATTTTCGCTATCTTTTAGAAGCAGTACGCAAACAGATGGCTGTAGATAATCTGGCCAAACAGGATGTAAGTATTTGTGAAACGGCATTTATGTTGGGGTATTCAGATCAAAGTGCTTTTAACCATGCTTTCAAACGATGGATCGGACAAACCCCAAAAGCCTATATTAGAAAATTAACCTAATACATTTTTTCCAACAAATGAAATGGTGCAGACAAAACTGCAGATTTCAATGTTAGCCAAAGAGGAATAATGAAGAAAATTGACTATAAGAAAAAGTTGAAACACCTATACAAACCTTCACCGAAAAGCGTCCAAATCGTCGATGTTCCAAAAATGAACTTCATGATGATTGATGGCAAAGGTGATCCGGAAAAGTGGAACAAAATGATATGACAACCAATAGAAAATGGAACAAAATGAATTCTTTAAAGCAGCAATGATGCCCTTACCAACCAGTCTTTCAAGCCGGAAGTGCTTTAAAATAATTATAAACTTTTTTAAGCTTGGGTTTTTGTTTCTTTTTTGATCCCTCTACACTGCCAAATTCGAAAAATTTTATTTTTTTAATTCCAACAAAATTAAAGATCGCCTTTTTCATGATCGCCTTGTGAGCATTGTTCAAAAAAAATAATGGGTAATTTTTTGGGCCCTTCATGGTTGAAATACAAATTGCTGATTTTCCTTTGAGCAGGCCTTCATGGGAATATTTGCCCTTATTTCGATATGCGAAATTCGTTGAAAACAATTGATCTATGTATCCAAGTAACATGGCCGGAGGTCTTCCCCACCATATTGGATAGATAAAGACCAATTTGTCTGCCCAGTGGATCTGCTCTCTATAAGCTGCAAATTTTGGATCGATGTGCATATCACTGCGTTTTTTGTTCTCATCAAAAAAAAGAATCGGATCAAACCCTTCTTCATATAGATCAACGACTTTGATCTCATTTATGCCTTCATTTTCCGATATACCTTTGAGCGTCTGCTCAAGAAAAGCATAGTTTAAACTTTGGTGATTCGGATGTGTGTAAATAATAAGTGTGTTCATGTTGCCTCCTTTATGTTATCATTTGATAAGTAATATAGCGCAGGAAAAAATGTTTGTCAAATGATAATTATCAAATGACAATCAATTGATCTTGCAACTGATGGAATACAGGGGGAACATCATGGATAAAAATCTATTTTTTCAGGCTGTTATAAATTTTATCAGTAATGTGCATTCCAGTACTCATTTCCTGAAAAAAGATGCCCGTTCTAATAAAATCACTCCCCAGCAGCACTCTATATTGGAATATGTTTTTTTCAGTAAAGAGGTAACGACAAGTCAAGTGGCCGATTGTTTGAATATTTCCTTACCCAATGCCAGCAGGGAACTTAAAAAACTTTTCAAGTTGAACCTTATTGTAAAGGAATCCAATGAGAAAGACAGACGGAAGACCACAATTAGTCTATCTGAGCCGGGACAAAATCTTATGTTGCGCACATTTGAAAGGATCCAGAAGAATTTCTGGAAACAGGCGGAGGAACTGTCTGAGGATGAGATGAGATCCATTATATCTTCAATGAAAGTTCTTGAAAAAAAGGTGTTCATTCCATATTGATCTTGCCCGAAAGCAGGGATGTGGATTTGTATCAGTTTGCCCATTGCCAGAAAAGAACTCAACAAAAAACATGCCGTAAAGAAAATTGGGTCACACCTTGATTATTGCATTATAAATCTCAATAATTCAAATGAACCGGTCGAGCCGGTTATTTGGGTGTTAAATCGTAGGAATGAGGTCTTCCAGGGTTATGGTAGTGACAGGGAGCTTGGGCCGGATATGATATTCGATCCTTTAATGATAGTGGAAGTGACCGGTTCATCAAAGTTAAAACCACGTGAAAACAACAGAGGCAGGCTAATGGATATAATTTCACACGGACTCTGGGGATATCTGATATTAAGAAAAATCCGGCCGAAAATACAATTTTTGACCGCGATTATATTCAATATACTCCCTGACATCATACCATTTGGGCTGATGACGATTACCATTTTGTTTACAGGTGAAATTTCATCTGGCTCGTTTTCACCTGAAACAATTCCAGAATCCATATTTACCCTGTACCGACTGACCCACAGCCTTTTCACCTTTTTGTTATTATTCTCTGTGGTATCACTGTTTTTAAAAAGAGTCTACAAACCGCTATTGGGATGGTTGATTCATATTCTCATTGATATCCCAACCCATGGAACCAATGCCTATATCACCACTTTTTTATATCCGTTCTCGGATTATGCTTACGATGGGTTAAGATGGACAAATCCAACTATTATTGCCATTAACTTTGTCGTTCTGGCTTTGCTTTATATAATTTTATATAGAAAAAATGAACTCGGCCTTCATCACAACAAATTGAACAGCTATGCCTGGAAAATCTTAATCGTCCCCACAGTCATTCTGCCCATACCTTTTATTATGTCCTTGTTTTTCCCGGGATTATATCTTGAATCTTATACCCTCAGTATAGCTAACCTGAAGATGTCACAGATTGCTGCAATGAATCCAGACTTAATCGAGATCCTTAAATTAGGATTTCAAATGGCTGGTGCCGGTGGGCTTTGCTTGTCCATTATGTCTGTTATCGTATTGTTAACTGGTTTTAAACAAAATCGTAAATGGACCTGGTATGCCTTAATACCGACATGGACCTTTTTTTGGATACTGGTTCTGATTCTTGATTTTAAAGCTAATGCAGGCATTTACCAGTATTTTTATTCGATTGTGGCGATTATATTAATCCTAATCGCCAGTGTATTCTTTTTTAATAAAAAATAGCCCATATCCGGAAAGCACTTTCTGCAATGATTAACTTGGAAAAAAGATTTGAATTCGAACATAATACTTAATTTAAACAAGAAAAATGCTAACGAACAAACCGCAGATTTTCAAGTTATATCAAAGTAAAAATATCCATTTTATGAAAAATGATGTTAGGGCAATCTTATTTATCCCAACACTCAAAATGCACTTGGCTGCAAGCCGGTGATTTTGAAACATTAGGAGCAATAGCTTTGCTAAATGTTGTCTATGACTGTTTTTGCCCTCCATGGCACGGAAAAACTTTGGATAGTTCAAATGTAGGAGGATCTTATGATAGATAAAAACACAAAAAAACAGCTTCCCGGAATATTACGGTTCTTAATTAAGCTTTTTCAAATCATCCTTTATATACCGATTCAAATAATCTTCATTCCTTTTGCTATTATTGGACTAATAGATGCAATTTACAAGGAAATGAGAAAAAGCAAGAAATTGGGTATCTCCTTCTCGGCAATTAAAGCGCTTCAATATAGGTGGTTCATGCATTATTTTAATACCAGACCGGATCACCTTTCTGTTGCATTTACAAAAAAGTTTCCATGTGAATCACATTTTGGTATGTGGTCGATTATGGGAGCTCTTATCATTTCCCTGCGGTTATTTGGTTTCCCCGCCAGGCTTGGAAAACTTGTTGAACCAGGTGAAGAGACCTTAGATTCCACTGCGGGTATTCGGGTACTCATGTTTGACAAGATAATAGAAAAATATGTTGATGAAATGGAGCAGATTGTCATTCCTGGAGCTGGCTTTGATCTAATAGCTTTGCACTTTACAAAAGGGAAAAAAGTAAAGGTTTTTGAACTCGACCAGGCTAAAACTCTAAATGTCAAAGTTGAAACATTGAAAAAAGCAGGTATAAAACATGATTGGATCACCTATATCCCAGTTGATTATGCAAACGAATCTTGGGTTGATAAACTATTAGAAGCTGGTTTTGACAAAACCAAAAAGACTTTGTTCCTTTGGCAAAGCGTTTCTTTGTATTTAGAAGCTGATATTGTCAGAGAAACACTTGGGGAAATGGCTAATTTATGTGTAGACGGAAGTATCATCGCTCAAGACTTTTATTCCAAAGCATTCGCATTAGGTAAATATTCAAAAACAGCTAAAAGATATATGAGCATAATAGAAAAAATGGGAGAGTCTTCGAAATTCGGAATAGATATGTCAAATGATCCTAAAGCAGCAGTTGAATCATTCTTAAAAGAAAGTGGATTAAAAATAAAAGAAATCAACCAGTTCGGTGAAAAACTTGATATCGAACCATTTTACTGTATTGTTGAGGCTGAAAAACTGTAAGTTCTATGGTAGATAACAAAAAATGCAGCCAACGTAAAAACCGCACGGCTGATTATCGGGTTCACGGCGGCTGTATGGCTGTGATTAAATTTCCAAACCGGCAGGGGGACTAACATTAATTCCTTTTTTAATTTCATAGGGTTCATCAACAGGAGCAATAACCCATGCTGATTCAGGTTTTATCGAATCAATCAGCTCATAAAACCCCCGGGAAGGTTTTGGAGCCTTTGAAAGTTTGCATTCAAAGAGATGCCTTTGTCCTGCCCTTTCTAATATAAGATCTATTTCAGCACCATTGGAGGTTCTCACAAAAGATGGTTTCCAGCGATCATATTCTGTTATAATATTTTCAATGACAAAACCCTCCCAGGATGCACCGGCTACCGGGTTGGCCAACAAAGAGTCATAGGCTTCAATATCAAGTAGCGCATGAAGAATTCCGCTATCTCGTAAATAAATTTTAGGAGATTTAATCAGTCTTTTTTTTAAGTTTGTTTCTGCTGGTGGCAACAAACGAACCATATAAGTTTGTTCCAGAATGCCCAAGTATTTTTTTAATGTCGGAATTGATATATCTGCTGCTGCTGCCAGTTTGTGATAGTTCACAGTTTGACCGTGGTAATGGGCCAAAAGCAGCCATAAACGTTCAATTATCTGGACTGGGATGTTAAACCCAAGATTAGGGATATCTCGTTCCATGAATGTTCGAATAAAATCAAGGCGCCAGTCAAAACTGTCCATATCATTTTCGGCCAGAGCACTTTCAGGGAAACCGCCCCGAAGCCAAATATCTGACCATATTGAGATATTGGCAACTTCATTAACGATAAATGGTGTTAGATCAATATAGGCGATGCGACCTGCAAGGGATTCAGTTGATTGTTTTATAAGATCACGGGAAGCTGAGCCCAAAATTAAAAATCTACCAGGTTTTCTATCTTTATCTATTTCTGACCGGAGGATAGAAAAAAATTCAGGAAGGAGTTGAATTTCGTCAAGGCAAATAACCTTATCTCTATATCGGTCAAAAAATAGTTCCGGTTCTGACAGTTTATTTCGATCGACCCGGTCCTGTAGGTCAAGATAAACTGAAGGGATATCTTTGAGGAGCATTTTGGCTGTTGTTGATTTCCCGGACTGTCTGGGGCCAAGAATGGCTACCGCTGGAGAGCGGGAAAGTGCATTGTGCAATTCTTTCTCTTTTATTCTTTGTACATAACCATGCATATCGAAAATCCCTGTTCATAATTTACATGGATAATATATTCATTCATATAAAATGTCAAACAATTCAAATGAAGCGGGAAGCGCACCCCTATTTTTATTGAAACAATGACAAATTGACTTCTCTTAAACAACACTTTATATTTTTAGAATCGAATCGCCTTGTTTGATAGAAACGACATCTTGGGTGTATATTTTTTTAATCTATTTTTAATGGGTGCTGATAGATTTCTCCAGACGAATCACCATTTTTTTTATTGACAAATCAATAGTCCCAATCCTATAGCATAAAAGATCAAACCCTGATTTTCACGCGAACAAATATGAAGCACCAAGGCCTTAACCTTTCAAGCAAGGGAGATACTATGAAAAAATTCTTTTTTCTGCTGCTCATATGTTTTGGATTTTTAGCGGTCACATGTTTGAGTACCCAGGCGGCTGTGTATTGTTTCTGCAACAGTTTAGGATGCTCACCCGGGGATGGCGTTATCATCCCGAACAGCAAGTGTGATTATGTCAATGGTAAGAGTGCCAACGGAAAAACAAGCATTGATGATCTGATCGTAGACCTGGGTAAGTTTTACAACGACAGTGGGGTTGAAACTCCTTTTTGGCTGGTGAATCCATACGATCAGGGGCCGCAGGTTTTACAGCGGCTTCTTGAGAAAAAAGAAAACGACCTCAAACTTTTGAAAAAGAAGATAAGTCAGTTAGAAAATAAGGGATATAATACCATTATAGAATGGAAAAAAGCCAAAACAGACCACCAAAAAGAAGTTGGTCTTTCATTTCTTTTCCTCACAAAAAAATATGATGGATTGATTTCCGATAAAGAAAAAGAGATTGAGCGTACCTATAGGAGAATGGATAGAGACGATAAAAAGTTTGAAGCAGCCTATGACGACATACTTAAAAAGGAAGACCAATACAATAAGAATTTAAGCACCCGGGAAAAACAAATCAGCGACCTTAAAGCGCAAAAAAAACAATTTGAGAACCAATTGAAGCAAGAAAGTGGCAATAGGAAAGATTTAACAAAAGAGGGGGAATCAATTCCTTTATCAAAAGAGGAAATGAAAAAATACAAAGCCGATTTGGCCAAGTTGAAAGCTTTTAAAGAGAAAATCAAAAAGGCCCAAACCAATCTGGCCAATGACAAGGCAGCGATTAAAACCGCAGAAAAAAAAGTGGAAGAGATCAAAGATGAAATCAAATCGCATAATAACAAATCCGACTTGAAAGAGGCCCTAAAACAGCTGCAAGAGTTGATAGACATTCCAATCGCCCAAAGACACAAAATTGATGAGGCCGCGGAAAAGGCACAGGCCCTGGATTCCAAAGCAACGCAATCATCAGAGGAATTTTTTAATAATAAAGTAAAATACAAAAAGTTGTTAAGAACTGTAGAAGCGCTTCGTAATGAATTAAACAAAAACAAACAGCACCAAACCAAGATCGGTATGGCGCCGGATGCGAACCGCTATCTTAATCTAAAAAATATCAGTTTATCGCTGGGCGCTTCAAACTCTTTTTTTAAGGATGACAGCGGCACAACTGGCAGCAAAGGAAACAATAGCAGCTTAAATTTGGGGATGGACTATCGCCTGACCCCGAATTTTTCCATCTCCCCCGGCCTGGGATTCGGTCGTTCCGATACTGATGATGACAGCGGCGGCGGTTCAAAAAGCAATAGTTACACGGGTCAACTTTCATTTTTTTTAAGACCTTTTAAGACACCCAATGCCTGGTTGGATGGCAGCTTGAGCTACACTAAAACCAAGTTTGACACTCAAGGTGTAGGATCTTCCGGGCAACTTCTCCGTGAAATCTCATACGATTCCCATAGCAAAAGCATAGGCCTTGGCATTAACGGCCTTTATTACTTGAATGATCGGGTGAGGCTGGAACACCGCTTGGGCTGGTCAGGTTCTTTTAACAGTCGAGATACCTATGTTGACACGGTGAATATCACCCATGTTGAAACAGACACCCAGGTGCATCGGGTCTCTCTTGGCGGACGTCTGGTAAGAAGCATAGACTGGGGACAAATGTCTGTCATGGCCTCCTTACGAGGAGTGGCATATGATGATTCAAGTGCAAACAAGGATGACCGGCCATTGGATGCAAATCTTGGTGCCGGTATTCTTTTCAATATCAATCAAAGCTGCTCTGTTTCCGGTAAAATTGGTGGTATCATCGGTAGGAAAGACTATCAGGAATATAATGCATTGTTGAATCTATCGTTCAATTTCTAAACCCATGAACCGGATTATATTTGGATTTTCCATCGTCTTCTTATTATCTTTTTTAGGATGTCTCAGGCTGCCTCCGGCGCTGCCGGAGATGACATCCCGTCCCATGGCAATCCAAAAAAACCCTGAATTGGAAACCGTCTGGCACCAAAAGGGCTTTCTCAACCCTGCTTTTTTTCAGTTAAAAAGTGACCCGATCTTCATCCAAAAAGATACTTTTCTTCTTGATAATATCACTTTTTTAGTTCCACGCCAAAACGGCTGGACAATCAAATCCATTACTGATTATACCCGGCATTTGCCACTGCGCCTGGGTGAATGTTCAATTGCTGTTAATGCCATTTTAGTTATTTTCTTTGATTTGACAATGCCGGTAGAAGATATTGACCTGATCTCACTTGTGGACAAAGTACCGGAAAAGAACCACCCCATTTTCTTTTTTTCACGTTCAACAGGTTATACAAAGCATTCCCTGCAATCAGGCGGATACACGCTTTTTTATGGCAATGGTCGATCCTTTGCCGTAATTTCAAGATACAGTCCCAAAGACCGAAAGTACGATCCAGAACAGACAATCGCCCATGAACTTGGGCATATGGCAGGTCTCAAGCATACCCCTAAAGAGGACGGGCAGGGAAAACCCAATGTGGATCTGATGCAACCGCGGGGCTGCCTTTATTGTTCTTTTACGACAGTGCAATGCCAAAGCCTGCAAAACTATGCCCTATTTCTTGACCTCTGATCATAATCGGGAATTCGATGAAACTTCTATAGAGTTTTGTAAACAAATGTCTGTCAGCACATACAGATGTTTGATTCATTTAAATTGACTTTGCCAGTGAAAAACCAATTTCGTAGATAGGAACTTGCTTTTAGTCAAGAGAAGTATAAAAACAATGCAAAAGTTGAAATATGCACCCAGCCTGGATAGGGTAATAGTTTTGGACAAAACTCGCATTGCAGGCTTTTAAATGGAATGTTAAGACTTTTCTTGACAAAATAGAAGTTCATATCCTATTCACTCAGTAATGAAGAGTTAGGAAAATCAATGATACGTTACAAAAAAATAATTTAGCCCAGGTATTTTATGCCGAATGATCTCCGAAAGAAAATTTACCAGACCGGTATCTTTATGCTGGCGGTGACGATAATCGGCACAACAGGATATTACCTTTTAGGTCAACTCTCGCAACAGGACCCACCCTGGCGTCTTGGCGACAGCTTTTATATGACGATTATCACGATTACCACTGTTGGATTTGGCGAAATCATGGATCTCAGTCTTGTTCCAGGTGCTAGACTGTTCACTGTATTTATACTGTTTAGCGGACTCGGTGTAGCTGCTTATTTTGTATCAACCCTCACAGCTTTTCTGGTGGAGGGCGAACTGACCAATGTTTTTTGGAGAAAAAAAATGGAAACCCAAATCAATAAACTAGGCGGACATATTGTTTTGTGCGGGGCTAAACGTGTTGGAGCCGGCTATTATATTTTTAAGGAACTTTGCCTGACCGGTGTATCCTTTGTCCTAATAGATTCAGATGTAAGCTTAATAAAAAATTTACAGAATCAGTTTGGAAATTTTCCGGCGGTTGTGGGAGATGCAACCCATGCTGATTATTTGCAGAAAGCCGGAGTAAAAAAGGCCAGAAGTGTAGTTTCTGCCCTGAACGATGACAAAGATAACCTCTGTGTGGTGGTGACATGCAAACAACTTAACCCGGAAATCAAGCTATTCTCCAGCTGTAGTGACAGCGAGTTTGTCAGTAAGCTCGAACTGCTCGGTGCAGAGGTCGTTATGCCAAACTCCATTGGTGGATTGCGAATCGCTTCACAGATTGTTCGTCCCAGAGTTGTACGCTACCTTGATCTCATGATTCGCGACAAAAATTGTGTTGTTCGTATTGAAGATATTACCCTTTCAAAAAAATCTTCACTGGTTGGTAAACAGGCTGGTGATATTAATTTTTCCGACTTTACCCAGCTTCTGATACTTGCGCTAATCCGGCCGAACAATCCATTGACCGTATACAACCCGAAACGATCCATGATCATGGAAGCGGGAGATACCCTTGTCCTGCAGGCAGATGTTAAATCGCTTGAACGGTTCCGGCAATATCATGGGTGATTCCTTAGGCCTGATACAGGTACCTGTATCAGGTCTAAGCAAGTTAAGGCGAGAAAAAAAACGATTATCCCTCAAACGGAAGATTATTTTTTAAACCTACTTTATGTAATATTTAATTCATGCTATTCAAATCAAGCGGATGATACCTTATAAATCAAGTACATAAGAATAATGAAAAGACAACTAATAGTTGGTCTGGCAAGCTTAATATTTATAACCGGATGTGCGGGGACTATGCCTGATCTGGGGATAAAAGATGGCAAGCTGGCCCTGTGCCCGAAAACACCAAATTGTGTAAACAGCAAGTCGGTTAATGAAAAACAATACATTCAACCTATCAGTTACGCAGGGACACGTCAGGAAGCGCGAGCCCGTCTCTTGCAGGTACTTGAGTCTGAAAAGCGAGCAAAGATCCTGACGGCTCAGGAAAATTATATTCGAGCAGAGTTCACCTCAGCTTTGTTTAGATTTGTTGATGACGTGGAATTTTATTTTCCGAAAGCGCAAGCTGGCGAGGCGATCATTCATATCCGATCTGCGTCCCGCATTGGATATTCCGATCTTGGTGCCAACCGGAAACGAATTGAGCGGATTCGAGGTAAATTTTGATATTTCTTTACAGGTATTATGGATATTGGTAATAAGTGATAGAAATCAAACATACTCTGACGTTACAAAAAAAAGGACCATCTATGATTCCAAATCAACGATCATTATTCAGCATACCCGATGATATTGCATACTTTAACTGTGCCTACACTTCTCCGCTTCTGAAAACAGCCGAATCCGTGGGCAGACAGGCTGTAGCCGCCAAGGGCCGGCCATGGAATATCACACCGGCCGATTTCTTTAAAACCATTGAAACCCTGCGAGGCCTTTTTGCACAAGTCATTCAGTGTACGGGTGAAGATATCGCCATCATTCCTGCCGTATCATACGGGATCGCCCTTGCAGCAAAAAATCTGCCCGTTTCCCAGGGCCAGGAAATTGTGGTTATTGAGGATCAGTTCCCTTCCAATATCTATAGCTGGGAGCGCGTGGCCCGTGAAAAAAAAGGAGCAATCCAAACGGTAAAAAGACCTGGAGACCATGACTGGACAAGTGCCGTCATCAAGGAAATCAATAAAAAAACAGCCATTGTGGCAGTCCCCAATTGTCACTGGACAGATGGTTCCCTGCTGGATCTGGTCCAGATTGGAAAGGCCTGCCGGGATCATGGCGCGGCTCTTGTCATTGATGGTACACAATCATTCGGTGCCATGCCATTTTCAATAGAAGCGGTTAAGCCTGACTTTGTAATCACTACTGCCCACAAATGGTTACTGGGCCCCTATAGTTTAGGATTCTGTTATGTTGCACGGCAATGGCAGAACGGAACACCTTTAGAGGAAAACTGGCTGAATCGAGAAGGGTCTGAAGATTTTTCAAGGCTGGTTGATTACAGGGACGAGTATCAGCCCGGCGCCCGCAGGTTTGATGTGGGAGGTGCCAGCAATTTTGTTTTGGCGCCCATTGCAGAGGTGGCATTAAAACAGCTTCTTGACTGGGATATACAAAAAATCTCTGAAACCATCCAGGTCAAGACAGACCTGATTGCCGAAAAAGCCCAGGCACTCGGATTCAAAGTCCCTTCCAAATCCATGCGGGCACCGCATTTGATCGGCATCACCCTTCCCGGTGGCGTTCCAGAAAAGCTTATAAAAAAGCTCTCATCTGAACAAATTTTTGTCAGCATCCGCGGGCATTCCATAAGGATTGCGCCACACCTCCATAACACGGACAAAGATCTTGACAGACTTTTCAGTGCACTGGGT
>Ga0233437_1006631_pt1 | contig 11694 bp, 15 predicted proteins | sample SI_122_August201_FD_182714 | JGI IMG/M metagenome (GOLD analysis project Ga0233437, IMG submission 182714) | Seawater microbial communities from Saanich Inlet, British Columbia, Canada - SI_122_August2016_200_MG | ecosystem: Environmental > Aquatic > Marine > Inlet | place: Canada: British... | reverse complement strand
ACATCCGTACTATTTGCATCTAAATCTGAAAAATATAAAACAGTCGCAGAGCTTAGTGTGCCGTTATTCGCCCACACCTTCCCGTTGCCAGAATCCGCGTCTGTGGTGTCACTGTCAAAAGCATATTCGATAGCACTCGCAACAGAAGCTGACGCTTCATTCCAAGATGTTTGCCCAGCGCCATCTGTAGACAAATATGTGCCAGAAGAGCCGTCAGCTTGAGGCCATTTAACACCGTCAAGAACAATGTCACCAGTCGTATCTGGAGTAATATTAATATCTCCAGCCGTATCAGACGAAATGATCGTATTGCCATTCACGTTGATATTATCAACGTCTAAGGCTGTCAGAGTGCCTAAGCTTGTGATATTGCTTTGCGCAGCAGTAGTTACCGTTCCAGCCGTAGTTGCTGAAGTCGCCGAGGTTGCTGTAGTTGCAGAAGTTGCCGTAGTCGCTGAAGTAGCTGTGTCTGCGTTACCAGTTAAAGCACCTACAAAGGCAGTAGACGTGATTGAAGACGCACCTGTGACCACACCAGCATCAACGCTGATCGTAGAATCTAAAACAATAGCTGAACCCGATGCAGGAACGATGTTCACAGCACCAGTTGTAGCGGTAATCGTATTACCATCAATCGTAAGGTTATCGACTAACCATTCGTTTACTTTTTTAGAACTGTCAACGACAACTCCACCACTAGCTAAAACCGTACCAGCCGTAACCCCGTCTAATACATTCAACTCCGCTTGAGTACAGTTCATAGCCCCAGTAATCTGGGGGAAGTCAGTCTTCAGAGCACTCTTAATATTGCGAACGTGATCGTCACCTTGGCTTCTAGGATCAGTACCTAACGGATTTGTCGGGTCTAAATCATCTATATTTACTACAGTCTCTAATCCCATCTAAACCCCTTATTGTAAGCCGTAAGAAATCAAATACGTTCCATTATCTGCTGCGAATGCCAACTTAATATCGACCTCTTCAATCCCTCTAACGTCCATCAAGAACCAGCCAGCAGATGCACTCAGGGCTGCTAGATTACCACTAGCTGAGGTGAGTGGAGCCGTAGGGCTGTTAAAATCTCCAGCAGTTGTGGGGCCAGCAGCAGTCAGATAAGTTGCATCTTCTTGCCGAACCTTAAAGTCAATCTGGAACTGGTCAAACGCTTGCACTGAAGCAGTCGCGGATAAAAAAAGGTTCTCATAAATCTTAGTATTGATTGTTACAACACTGGTCAACGCTTGATCTAAGGTAGCATCCGTAACCGTTCCAGTATGTGTTGGGGGGACATTAACAGGCATTCTTATTCTCCGTTTTTAATTATGCTATTGCGACACCGTTACCGCCCATTAAATACCAGTTTGCGTTGGTAAATACTAGGTGACAAGATTCGTCTGTAGTTGAAAAAGTTAAGGTTGTACCACCACCAAGATTAGACGGTGTAAGTGTTGCATCCCCGCCTGCATTTGTAGTGCAAACAATATACAAATGCTGTCCTTCTGTTCCGTCTGCTAGAGTTAAAGCGTCAGCCCCTGAAGAAGTGAATTCGTGAATTGCACCAGTAATAGCCACTGCGTGAGCGTTTGCTCCGGTAGTAGTCTCTCCCGCTACAAATGCACCTTGGACATTAACGGCTCCCGATCCTTTTGGTATCAGGTTCACGTCAATATTCGTATCTCCACCAGTAGCCGATAAAGACGGCCCTGCTCCGGTAGCTGCGTTATTTGAAGTAAATTCGTTGACTGCGGATGCAGTACATTCCATTATAAAGAGTTCTTCAGACTGGTCATTCTCGTAAATGATGCCTGAATCAGCCTCTCCTAATGCTTTTAATTTTGCGTTAACGCCAGTATCAGCACTCTCAACGCCAAAGTAATTGACCGGAGTTGTGCTCTCTGTGAAGGTGATATAAGGGTCACCACCAGCGTCTTTAATAGACTCGCCTGTGTCAATCATAATTGAACAAGCGTTGAAATCTACGTCACCCGTTCCGTTTGGCGAGACAATTAAGTCACCATTCGTGTTGGTAGTAGAGATTGTATTTAGATTGATTGTTACGTTGTCCACGTTCCATTCGTCTACCTTCTGACTCGCGTCCACGACAACTGACTTAGAGGCTGTTACTACGCCAGCAGTAACGCTTCCTAGAACACTCAATTCAGCCTGTGTGGCTACTACACCAGTAGTAGACGATACAAAGCTTGGGAATTCAGTCTTTAAAACTGTTTTAACAAGTCTGAGATGATCGTCACCTTGACTTGCGTTGTCCCCTGTAGTCGGATTAGATGAGTTTAAATCCGATATATTTGATCCTGTTTCCAAACCCATTATAAAGACCCCCAAGTCACGTCAATAGTTGCCCACGTTTCGTATAACTTCTCCCAAGCAAGACCCTGCCCCATAGTCCAGTCGGTATTCAATTCATTCCAAGTTTTTGTCTGATCATCCCACGTACCGCTTAAAGACCCCCACGGCACCACCACTGATTGCTCCACCCATTCGGTATCCGCCATCTAAACCCCTATCTGCTCGCCTACAACGTGCATAGCACCACCTGAGTGTCTATCCGCGCTGTCTGCATCTTGAGCACCTGTAACCGCAGCCTCAAATAACTTGCCATACGACATAGCCGCATCCTTATCCTTTAAGTAAACAGCAGCCTCCAAAAGGCAAGCATATAGGTAGATATCAGGGTAATCTGACAACACCTCGTTACCAGTTTGCGAGTCGCTCAGTGAATCTAATTTCTTATAATAAACAGTCTGCACCGTATAAACAGCATCTGGTGTAGGTCGCAGTTTCAACTCGTTTCCTATCACCGTATAGTACTTAGGGACACCGTTTATATCGTAGCCCATCTGGTCGAAGCTCTCTGGAGTTCTATACTCAAGATCGTAGTTTCCACGGACAGACGCATTCTGCACAGACAACGCTCGTCCCGATAACCAGCCGGGAGGAAGCCCGTAATAGGCATCATTCCCAATAGTAGACATCTGAGAGCGCCTTTCCATTTGCCTGATCCTTAGAATCTTGTTGATTCTAGCTTCAGCGAGTTCTATAAAATCAGGTATCTTAGCGTCTAAATCGGCTCTATCTGCCCAATCTGCAATAGCCGTCTGTAACCCAGAATAGCTGGTTAAGCTCATATCCAACCGCCTCCAGTTCTCCAGGCTTTATTGGCGGAATCGTTCAGCCATCTCCGCATATATTTCTTATCAAACCACTTTTTCTTGCCAGACGGAGCCGTCTCGCGCATCAACTGGTCTACTACAATATTTGGGATTCTAGCAGCGTGATGCCATCTACCTGTGCGGTCATACTTGCTGTTGAATTTGATATCTGTCTCGTTACGTTGAATCTTATTCAACTTCATAATTGCCGTAACGTCTTGCTTAGACTCAACCATCATTTTGTTGGTATCAGTCCAAGCTTCTGTGCGAACGAGGTTGTAGCCCCAATCCTTTGAAAACGGTACTTTCTTTTCCGACATATTCAGCCCTTTAAAGTGAAAAAGGAAGGGGGCCGAAGCCCCCGTTCCACCCTAATTAAATCAGGGAAGTAGTCAAATCAGCAACTTTACCGGAAGCCGCTTCATTACGAGCTTCCAAGCAGTATTCTGCCAAGAGCAATCGTTTTTCAGCATCACCAGTTTTAGCCAATTTCTCAATCTTAAACGGTCTGAGATAAGCCAACGCCCACATATCCTTTTGAAGGATCGTAAGAGTTCTATCTCGGTTGAACCGTGAAGGTACAACTTTCAACTCACCAAAATCGTGAATATACAAGTCAGAAGCACCAACTACAGTAGCTGGGCCTTTGTTAGCATCACGATAAAGAGTTGCGATACCAGCGAACTGAGAAGAAATATTCTGCTTGTTCACCGGGCCAACGAGGATACAGTCTGGATCACCACCAGCAGACCAAATAGCCTGAATCTGCGCTCGAACCAAATCCTCAGTCAAGTTACGCTGAGTACCATCCGTAACAGCAGTCGTTGGAGTCGTAGCGGTTGCGCCAGATCCGTTATGACTTTTATTGGTAGACAACCAGTTTTCCATACTACGAGTTTTAGCACCCGTACCAGATACGGCAACCAATTCACCAGTTGCAACACCTGTCAGGTTAAACTCGATATCACGCTTAAGCTCTTTACCCTTCTTAGCCACTTGATAGGCAAGCTCAGATTTGCGACCCGCTTTCAAGATTGCGTCAGTCGTACCAGCAATAATCAGCGTTTTAGCGGAGATCTGAGTAACATTACTCAATCGGCTAGTGGCTGAAATAGAACCAATCGCGTTGGTAGTAGACGTACCCAAGTAATCGTGGCCCTGATCTACTGCATTTACAGCAGCAGTGTCCAAGCTGTCAATCTGCCATTCGTGTCGAACGCCAGTCGCTTTAGAGCGAGAGATGTTAGACATAAACGGGGTTTCTGTAGGAGAAATGTCATAAATCGCATCTGACAAGTCTTCTCGTGCGCCTGCAACGTCACCAGTTTCAGTGGTTGCGTGGTTTAAATATTCTGCGGTATTCGTAATAATAGCCATTCTTAGTTTTCCTTATAGATCGAAGTCGAAGAACAATCTAGCTGCATCATCAACACTTCCAGACTGCTTCAAATTACTCATTTTAGTTTTCAGTGCTTTCGAGGCAGTTTTGCCCTGTCTCGTAGCCACCCCCGGTTTCGCAGTTTTAGGAACTCTGTTAACCTTCCCTTTCTTTGCGGAAGCCGCTTGAATCTTGTCATAAAGCATAGCCTTATTGAGAATCTTGAGTGCTCGGTGGTCTTTAATACCGTTCACTTCTTCCGATGCGTATCCCTGACTAACACCGTACTGCTCCCAGTTCTGGGCCAGTTTGGTACGTTTTTCAGGTACTTTCCAATCGGGGAAAACCTCTTCTAGCTGATTCCATTCACTTGTCAACAACTCGTTGTCTCTGCGTTGTTGCTCACGTTGGTTCAACTCTTGAATGCGTTGGCCTTCCAGTCTCGTTCTTTGCTCTTTATGCTCCAATTCACGCTGCTCATCCTTCTTAATCAAGTACTGAGTAGGGTCAATCTCTGCTAGCTCATTCCAGTCGATGTTCTCAAATTCCTGCTTCTGCTCTGACAACATCTGTCCGAATTGCCCCAAAGCCTGCTGATACTGCTGTCGTTCTGCTATGACGGCACTATAGTCTGCTTCTGCGGCCTTACGAGCTTGCGCTAATTCCTGCGTTTTCTGCGTGTAATCACTTTGACGCTGGTATCCACCTGTGAGTTCGTCAAGGGTAACCTTAATGACTTTACCGTTAGATTTAACGGAGTACACTGGTTCCGCAACTTCCTCTTCTTCTTCACTTTCTTCTTCCCCTACATCCTCTGAATCGGTTTCCTCTTGAGGATTTTCCTCTTCAGACTCATCCTGCTGGGACTCATCCTCTTCCTCCTCGACCTGTTCAACAGGCCCAGACGGGCTAGGTTCCTCCCCTGTATTTATCACCTCGTCAAGTATTCCTGACTGTACTAAGTGTGTCGCAATATCTGCGGTTGCATCACTCTGTGGGCCACTATTAACCTCGACTCCGGCTTGTTCACTCATTTTTGAAATCCTTTCGTTTGCTTCTTCTGGCAATTAAATTCCGTCAGACAGCATTTATTGCTTGACTTGCTCTTTTTTGTCGGTTAAGTTATAAAAAAGAGGTTCATAAAACTTAGTAACTTCTAACCAACCCCAAAGAAGAACTTCTCGTCAAGATTATCTTTTCAATCTTGACAAGACTAGCTTGCTAGTCCATCTTTGAGGCACTTCCTCAAACTCCATCTAAACGTCTAAGGGTAAAACCTTAAGACGCTACAATTCCAGTGGTTCCACCCTCAGACATAGATCCTGAGATAAACCAAACCGTACCGTCACTAACTAGCTCAATCTGGTCGCCTGCAAGCGTACCAGTGCTAAAAGTTGCGGTCAAATGACTGGAACCGTTGAAAAGCTCACCGTCATCTGCATCTGCTGAAGCAACTCCACCAGACAAAAAGTCTCCGGTAGATGCGACTACAGTACAAACTGCGGTTGCGTAATCGGCGGTCTGAATAACCTTGAAATACATTCCTGCTGTAGCGGCAGGCAGAGTAACATCTACTCCGTTTGAACCCATCAAGATTACCTTACCGGAATCCTCTGGTTGCAAAGTCGTATCTGCTGAAACAACTTTTACAGCCAGTTTCTCAACGTGTGCGGTTTCTTTCACACGCATCTTCCTATAGAAAGGTGACATACTCATAATTCTTATTCCTCGTTAATGTGTTCTAATTGGTGAGATGCTAATTTCCCAGTCTCTAAGACCGTTTGGAAATGTAATTTAACATCCGATAAATTTGCTACCATATTGTATAAAAGTTCACGTCTTGGGCCTTCTGATAACTTAGAATTTTCCCACTCTCTTATATAATCGGCCTTAAGCAGATCAAAGGATTCGTTGAAAAGATCGCTTTCGAGAATGGCCTTAGCCTTATTCCCACGTTCAAGTTCACGCTCCCTTAAAAAACGCTCGTCTTCATTCATATATTAACCTCTAAAAACTTTCCTTGTGGAATACGTGTTTCTTCCTATTAGGGATTACACGAGTTTTAAATTGATTATCCAACGGAAATAACTTAGCAATAACCTGAGCTTCCATATTCTTGCCCTTAACGCTAGTGCTTGGGTTAGATGTCGCATTATTCGCTAATCGTGACGTTACGGTCTTGGACTTTTTCAAGAGCCAGCTCCTCATATTTCAGCATCATTTCAGCCTCTTTCACTTGAATCTCAGCTTCTAGTTTCGCCATATCAGCCTGCAACTTCATTACCTCCACACCACTCTTCTGCCGTTCAACTTCATTCTGCTCCTGCTCACCCTGTAATTGAACCTGCAAACGAGCCATTTCCATCTGTATTTTCTGCTGTTCCTTTTGCGCATCTAATTGCACCTTTTGAACTTCCAATTGTGCCTTCTGCTGCTCAAGACCCTGCATTTGTTGCGCTTTTTGCATTTCAGCCTGCATCTTCTGCGATTCCATCTCAAGCTTCTTCATCTCAAGCTGGATCTTCGCCTCTTCAGCCTTCTGTTTGGGATCGGGTTGGGGTTTGTAGGGAGGTAGCTTGGTTGGATCGGTGATAAAATCTCCGATATTTTTGTAGTCCATAGCCCTTAACCCTTCAGCAAACGCTGTATATATATTGTCCCTAGATACCATTGTGCGTAACTCAGGGTCTTGTCGTAATAGTGCGTATTGCTGCCCGATCATTTGCATTTCAGTAATTTTCTTAGCACGGTCACCGTGTCCTAGCCCTGTTTGGACTTTGACATTACAATTCCCACCCCAAGCAGACGGGTCGATTTGTGTCCATTTACCGCGTAATTTGATGGTCTGAGCACGATCTTGGTGCATAACAACCATCTTATATATCTTTTCAAAAGTCTTCTTAACGCCAGTTTCCTTGAATATACGAGCGTATAAGCGGATTCTGGCCCCAGCAGCTTCCATTTGGTCGTTAACCGGGCCTGCCTTAGCGTTATTTAAGAAATCAGTGTCTAATCCTGTTCGGAACTGAGAAATACCAGTACGAGCATCCCTAGCACTGTCCATATAATTGACGAGATCGTAACCCCCACTAGGAATAGCTGGAGTATCGAGCCTCTTAAGCGCACCAGCAGTTTTTACACGAACAACACCACCTGGACGTGATGTTAGAAGGTCGTCCATATTAACCTGACCCTCTAGAGCCTCATACCGACCGTGGTTTAAGTTATAGTTGTTATCGAGAATGTTTCTCACAATCGCAGACTTTGTAACCTGAAGATCTAAAGTAATATCTGCAAGTGAAAGGCCTATCAGTTTGTGCGGGATAGGAATCGGTGTAATAGAAGCAAAAGGATGGTCATCAACTTCAATATTCTCCAATATAGTCGATGCTGCTTTCGTCACCTTACGCAACTCAGCAATACCGTCACCATCAAAGTCTACCTTAATATAACTCTCAGTCATCCAGATCTCTCTTGTCGAGTTATCACTGGAATCTAACGAGTCATTGTTCTGTTGGTTGTCGAAATTGTGTCTTGCTTGGTACTCTTCGTCATATTCAGACGCATCATCCCCTGGCATATACTCTAAATCATCCTCATCTAGATCGGGGAACATCAACTTCAAATCAGAAATACTCTTCCTAATTCTATGCTGAATCATCTTCGCATCATCAAGTGAACGGGCCTTCTGGGAGATTAGAATCTCTTCAGGAGGTACGACACATACTTGAATCCTGCCGTCATTCGTAGTTCTTTGGATGAGAACATCGTGAAGCATTAGAACTTGCCCGTCTGGGAGTCCTAAAGCCTGAGCCGTTTCCGCATCACTAATCGGCTCAGAAGCTTGCTCTAGCACCTCGACATCTTCGTCTTGAAGCAGGTTCTGTAGCTGAAAATCATCTAAGCCAGTGTATTCCTCTCGCTTAGTAATCGGGGTATCATCCCACCAAGTCTTCGTGATACCCATCTTTTGCATCAAGGCATCTTTAAAGTAGTCGTGAAAAATCTGGAACCCGTCATTCTGATTAAAAAACACGTCATTAACATAATCAGTCGCCTGACGTGCTTCCTCTTCGTCCTGCTCGGCATTAGGAGAGAATTTAGCAACAATATCGTCTGAAGTGAAGACATCCAGTAACTCTGGAATCGCCCACTCAACTACCTCTAAAACGTCACGAGTAACGATCTGGCTACGACCAGACACCTCGTTGCCCATCTTCATCCCGTAATAGGCTTCCATAGAGTTCGCACGTTGCCGGGACAACTCACCGTCTGAACGACCTAAAGCATTCCTAGACTCCTCATCAATGACAGCGATTAAATCACCGTCACTCATCTGCTTACTTCTTTTTGCGCCCATTTCCACTCCTACTCGTGATTGGCTTTGAACTCGGAGATTGACCGAGTAGCAACTCAAGACGGGCTTCAAGCCCAGCAACGCGCTCAATCGTCTTAATTAATCTGGTATTTATCTGATCCATCTTACGCATATCAGCGCCACGGATCTCATCCCTACCGGGTCGTTCTTCTAACATAATACTCCTCCTTATCCTATCAATTGTTATTGTATCTTGTGGTGCTCTGTCCTGTGACAATTAGAGCACAAAAGTATACACTTATCGGCTTCTTTGCACAAAAGTGTCCACCTTCTGTTCATATCACTCACTGCTAATCCAAACTGCTTATCTGCGCTATTTACGTGGTGTAGGTCAAAAAGATAGGTATTCGTCCCAATATGCAACAATCTACACCCGTTACACTCTCCACCCATATACTCCACTAAAAGCTTTCGCTTTGAAGTCCTATCCCTTCTCTGTTTACTCAAACAGTCCACTCGCTTGCCATATTCGCATTTACAGACATAATTCGAGTCATCCTGCATCTGCATTTTGGACAGCGTATAAAAGAAGGTTGGGTAAGAGGACTCACTAGGATTTCTTTTACTTTTTTACACTGTTTGCAGCGGTATTCAATTATTGGCACTTAGAATTAAACTCCCTTCAATAGGTAAATAACAACCATAAATAAAATCATACAACTCGCTACTTACACCACTGCCCAGTAAGAACAGTAGGTGGTGGCTACAAAACCCTTGTGCTTTCCTAATCACAGGCGGTATTCGTATTGCAAATCTAGTATACCTTTCTACAGCATCACAAACTCTGTCCTCTTCAATCGTGTATCCCTCTATTGGGGAGGTTATGATCTCCGTGAACGGGGTTTTGTCATCCGTAACATAGACAATCTTGCAATCCGTTAGTCTGTGCCGATGCAACCAATCTGGTATAATTTCAGCTATCAAGCTAATCCCAGATCTGGGTAGACGAGTGCTGAACTCCAGCTAGCATCCGCACTACCGATTGAATTATAAGCCAGCGTTAAGCAGAACGCATCTGCAACGTCAGGCGATTGGACACCTCTCTTTTTCATTTCATCCTTACTCTCAGCCTTAAGCTTACCTAGAGACGTATAGCTGTACTTTACAGCGGCTAACTGCTCAATAAGTTCCAAGTCGCCTTCTCCAGTAGCTGGGTCTTTCCACATCGACACGTCTTTACCGTCAAAGAAGTCCCTAGCCTTAAACCACAATTCATCTCTAAGACGGGAGTAGAGCATATCAACAGAAGCTGATTCAGCCACATTGACTCCTCTAGCGGGAAGCCCCATTTCGCGTAATCTATCAACAACTCCCGCTCCGATTCCGATGCTATCAACCATAATTTCACTAGGTCTTTCTGCCGGGAAGTCAACGACCTTATCATATTGAGCCTTCACTAATCCTGCAACTTGCATTGTGTCTTTGCCAGTCCACTTTTCTATTGGGCCTGTAATGACACGACCCTTCCGTTTACATAAAGCCGTCTTATCTGAACCGAAACGCGCTACATCTAGACCCCAGACAACCCGATCAGTATGCGATCCTGCTATATCACGTCCTACCGCTGATTCTATTAGATTGCGGGGGATGATCGCGTCACTATCGTCTTTGGGGAACTCGCCCAATACCCTGACGGCGAAAACGTTTGAATCTGAACCCCACTTGTCTGCCATTTGTTGCACGTACTTGTCAGTTGCTTGGGTGGAGTCTGTACACTTAACGGTTCTGGTTTTCCACCACTTTCGCATAGAGTGGAAGGCGTCATAGAAATAGCCGGAAGTTCTGGTTGGGTTGCCTGTGAGGAGAGTTTTCGCGCCTTCTGTAGACATTGCACCCTCTCCAACCTCAAAGATAATCGGATCGACACCGGAAGCCTCGTCCACAATAAACAACATATTTTCCGAATGAAAACCTTGAAAGGCTTCGGGCTTTTCCTTCCGAGCCGTTCGAGCAACACAAAAACTTTCGTTAGGAGCCGCATTTAAAAACACCTTATCACTTGTTACTGTTATTAAATCTTTAAAGCCTTCAGGCATACGTCTGTACCACTTAGATATCTCACCCCAGAGCACATCATCTAATTGGTGACTGGTAGGCGCTGTACAGGCAACTTTTGCCGGAAAACGGGTCAATAACCACCATAATATGATCCAAGCCAGTAAAGCACTTTTACCTACTCCGTGACCTGATTTTACCGCCACACGGTCATCCAGCCTAATATCGTTCATAGTGGACGCTTGCCACTTCTCAATAGAAGTAACGCCTAAGCACTCTTTAACAAACTTGACAGGCGAATCGTACCAGACTGCCAGTCTCTTCATCGACTCTTTGTCTAGACTCACGCTGGCTCCTTAACAAGTGCTATACAAACCTGATAGCCGGGGTTTTCTTTCCTGACCCTAGCCAATACATCCTCCACAGGCTCATCCGTATAATCTCCACCAGCTTCCCAGTGCCAACGGCTATACAACGCTCCAACGCCAATATAAGTTGCCACAACCTTGTCATTACTCATTTAGCTGCTTTATCCTTTAAAAGTTCTAATACCGTATCAAGAGTGTCTTTAGGTAGATCCATCTTCGATAATTGCTCTAAACTGTAACCTTCACCCAAAGTCCACCGTTTAAACACCTGTGGCTGTACAATATTGCCGTATCTCACCGTATGATCCACATCACAAGCACCGTACTTAATAGACTGGTCTTGAAACTTCAACAGAGAGGATGATTCAGGGATTCTGACGTGTATGCCGTGGCCCTTAGCCAACC
>Ga0233437_1006627_pt1 | contig 11698 bp, 8 predicted proteins | sample SI_122_August201_FD_182714 | JGI IMG/M metagenome (GOLD analysis project Ga0233437, IMG submission 182714) | Seawater microbial communities from Saanich Inlet, British Columbia, Canada - SI_122_August2016_200_MG | ecosystem: Environmental > Aquatic > Marine > Inlet | place: Canada: British... | reverse complement strand
AATTTATCCGGGAACAGATTTCAAGTTGAACTACGAATTGGTATCAAATTGAAATCGCGCAACTCAGGAGTTCTGAACTTACTGCGATCTGATAAAAATAAAAAGGAGAACCTGATGGTTGAAAATCAAAACTTGATGAGAAGATTAACAATTTCAGATTGGATTGCAAAAAGTGCCGCAAAAACCCCCAATAAGGTTGCTTATATATACAGTTTGAAAGGAATAACGACCCATCAACTAACTTATAGGGAGTTGGTTTCAAAGGCAAATCACCTTGCTAATGCTTTCCTGAAGTTAGGTGTTTCAAAAGGAGACAGGATTGCGATCCTATCTCATAATTGCCCACAGTTTGCAGTGTATCTTTTGGCCATAGCAAAGATCGGAGCCTGGATTACCCCCTTGAATTTCGCCCTCAAGGGCAAGGAAATTGTAGAAATCATAGAACATGCTGAGCCAAGTGTTTTTATTGTAGAAGATGTACTGATAGATCGTATTCTGGAATTGCATTTTACAAAGCAAACTATTAAAGAGCACATCATGATCAATCTGAAGGGTGATATCCTATTACCGAAAGGATGGATCAATTTTGATGAGATGTGGTCCGAAAAAGAGTCTATTCTTGAACCAACTGTTGATATAGCCGGAAGCGATGTCCTGAACATGATCTACACCAGTGGTACAGAAGCAATGCCGAAAGCGGTGATGAATACGCACGACAACTGGAACGCAGCAATGATTACAGGTTTTGTTGACCTGCATATGACAGCGGATACTGTGACCTTGATATCTGTCCCTATGTACCATGTGGCTGGTATGCACCTAATGTATAATACCCTGGTAACAGGGGGAACCGTCATAATGCATTATGAACCTGATGTTAATGAAATAGTTGATTTAATTTCAAATCAGAAGGTCAATTTTATTGCTTATCCCCCAACCGTTTTTGTGAGCCTGTTAAAAGCACCGATCCCTGATGCAGAAGCTTTTGTACAAAAAACCCTTTCAAATATTAGATATGCCATTGTATTCGGGTCCCCACTTCCAGAAGCTTATATTAACAAGCTGAATAATCTGCTACCCAATATTTATTTCATGAATTATTACGGCCAGTCGGAGTTGACCTCGACTGGGACCACCCTGCAATTCCCTGACATGCTTAGGAAGACAAAGGAATCTCGGACTCGATTTGAAAACGCGGAGCCGGTTGGACGGCCTCAGATTGTCAATGAAATGAAAATCGTCGATGAAAATGACATTGAGCTACAACGCGGTAAAACAGGTGAAATAGTGGTAAGAGGGCCATCTATCATGGCTGGATACTACAAAGAACCACAAAAAACAAAAGATTGCTTTAAAGGAGGCTGGCATCATACAGGGGATTTTGGAATAATGGATGAAGAAGGTTTTATTTACTTCGTTGATAGAAAGAAAGATATGGTAAAGTCAGGGGGTGAAAACGTTTCGACAGTGGAAGTAGAAGGCGAAATATACAATCACCCAAATGTTGCGGAAGCAACTGTTGTTGGTCTGCCTCATCCAGTATGGTCGGAAGCGTTGACCGCATTTGTCGTTGCCAAATCGCCCGAGACGATCAATCCTGATGATATCATCAATCATTGTAAGGAAAATCTGGCAGGTTACAAGGTTCCGAAAAGGGTTTTTATTGTAAAAGAACTTCCAAAGAATCCCTCAGGCAAAATTTTAAAAAAAGAACTGAGGATCCTCTACAAGGATTCCTTCACAGAATCCCCAATCTGAATCTGACTGTTAGTCAGAAGAAGTTCAAATATTGCTCTGAAATATTCCTGACCTTACAGGTGAATTAGATACTGAACACAAAAAAGTACTTTGGATAGCCATTGAGAGAACAATCCTGACAATAAAAGGAGCCAAACATGTCTTTACTAGAAGGTAAGGTAGCACTAATAACGGGTGCCTCCAGAGGAATTGGTCGCGTAGCAGCATCCATCATGGCCAGCGAAGGAGCGGATGTTGCGGTCTTGGATATCAATCCTGACATGGAGGAAACACTAGCAAAAATTCATCAAACCGGACAACGTGGTATCGCGGAAGTGCTGGATATTGCGAATCCAATCGAGGTGAACAGGAGTGTCCGTAATATTATTGATAAATTTGGGACGGTTGATATCCTGGTTAATAATGCAGGCATTGTCAATAATATTGCACCACTTAAAAAGATGACTTATGAGTCCTGGACGTGGGAGGTATCGGTAAACCTGACAGGTACGTTTAACATGATTAAGGCAACTATCGGTCCCATGATCGAGAAACAATGGGGACGTATCATTAATGTATCTTCAGGAGGTGCAATTAGCGGTATGAGCAGGCAAGCTGCCTATGCTGCTAGTAAGGCTGGGGTTTTGGGTTTAACCAAATCCATCACCCTGGAACATGCACGTGATGGGATCACTTGCAATGCAATTTTACCGGGAATGATCAACACGGAAATGGTGCAAAAAATGCCGCAGGACATAATAGATGGCGCGATGCGAACGATACCGGCAGGCCGGTTTGGAGATATGGATGATGTGGGACACTTAATTGCGTTTCTTGCATCAGACAAATCCGGATATATCAACGGTGTTGAATTGAGCATAGATGGGGGGGGCGTTTGAATTCGATTTCACTGGGTAGCAGCAATGAGAATAGAGAGAAAAAAGATTTGTAAATGGAAAAACTAAATACTTGATTGATCAAGGCCAGAAAGGAATTGATATTATTAGGAACGCTACGACGTAGGGATGGATGGACCCGGACCACCCGCTTGGTGTCCATTCCGTCTGTATTCAAGGTGTCTTTGCCTGCTGCAGGGATGACTACCTGAAGCTTTACAAAGATACACCGCTTGATACTATTTCGATTTCAACGTCACTTCCTCCTCTTTTTTCATTGGCCGGACTATAGGTGAAGGAACCATTGAGCGTAAGACAGCCATCTGCTATAGACGCGGGCAAATGGATTAAATTGATTTTTCCTTTATACGGCCGTAATTTCAAAGGAGGTGTATCATACTTCTGGTAGTAGTACAATGAAGGAACCCGGAAGAATTACCGATAAGAGGGTACAATATGAATGTGAGTGAATTGTCAAAAAAAATTTTGGAAGGAGATATTCGTTCTGCATCACGAGCGATTCGAAATATAGAGGATGGCGTTGCTTCAAAAAAACAACTCATTAAACATATTTTTCCTCATACTGGAAATGCCCATATTGCAGGTTTCACCGGATCACCTGGTGCAGGAAAAAGTACGATTATCGATGAGCTGATTGCGCATTATCGTGGCCGGGAAGACAAAAGCATCGGCGTGATGGCGGTCGATCCAACCAGCCCCTATACGGGAGGTGCAATCTTAGGAGATAGAATACGCATGCAACGACATGCTGAAGATCCAAATGTCTTTTTGAGAAGTCTTGCGACACGAGGGGCACTTGGAGGGTTATCAACAGCGGTGGGAGATGCGGTTCATATTATGGATGCCATGGGCAAAGACAAAATAGTCATCGAAACGGTTGGAACAGGTCAACAGGAAGTGGAGATCATGAACTATGCTCATACCGTTATCGTAGTCTTAGTTCCAGGTATGGGAGATGATATTCAGGTGATTAAAGCCGGGATAATGGAGATTGGTGATATCTTTGTCATCAATAAGGCGGATAGGGATGGATCCCAGAAACTCTACAATGGCATAAAGAATATGCTGGATATGGCCAATTTTAAGGATGGGGAATGGCGTCCACCAGTCTTGATGTTGGAGAGCGTACAAAATTTAGCAAAATTTTCAAGTGAAGTAGAAAATGTGGCAGAGAATATGGATGCTCACTATCACTATCTGGTGGACAAAGACAGTCTAAGTGACCGAGTTCGTCATAATGCAAAACATGAAATGATCTGTGCGCTTAAAGAGGCGATACTTAACCCTGTATTAAATGAATTGATTGAGAGTGGCAAATTTGAACGTATGGTGGATCAACTAATCAGTAAGGCTTCAGACCCCTACTCTCTTGCCGAAGAAATCGCCGGAAGATAAGGTTCACGCAGGCATTGTCTAATACGGAGAGTTAAACATTGGAAATCGGACAAAGACCAAAAAAACTTGGTTGAATGATAAAAAATAGGAGAATTTAATGTCAGATAAAACAAATAGCCATGATATTAGAGAAAAACAATTGGAAAATGCATACAAAATGGCAGAAGAAAATGAAATCAATTGCACTGGTTGTGCTCAGACCACTATCGCTGCAATTCTCGATGTTCTTGAGATAGAAAGTGATGATGCATTTAAGGCTGCCAGTGGGTTGGCTGACGGCATTGGGCTTACGGGAGATGGATCCTGTGGCGCTCTGGTTGGTGGAGCGATGGCGTTGGGACTGGTTTTTGGAAGAGAACGAAAGGACTTCAAGAACCCAATGGCTGCAATGAAATCCTATCTGCTCTCTAAAGAGCTTCATCATGATTTTATTCAGAAATATGGGACCTGCCGTTGTCATGATATCCAGACAAAACTGATGGGTCGTACCTTTAACCTTTATGATAAAAATGATATGAAGGAAGCCGGGAAACTGGGCATGATGGCCCATTGCTCGAAGGTGGTTGGGAATAGTGCCAGAAAAACGATTGAAATTATTCTAAATGAAAAAAACAGTTAACCCAACATCACCAGTCGGGGTTCAATGAAAAATCAAGTCGTTTGTCTGCCCGAAGCTGAATGAATATATTTAAATTTCCCACTGAACTCGGGTTAAACTGACTGACGAAATACTGACGAGAGTTTGCCATTTAGGTACCTGTTGAGTGCCATATGAAAGACAAATCCCTTTAACTTCTGGTTAAGATATCAAATTTAACTAGCTGATAAAATATTACATTTCACTTCAATCTGACCTTATTCCACTTTCCCATCTGTCTAATTCGGGAGGCATGGGCCGGAGGTTCAATTGAAACAATAGCATAAAACTGAATGGTTTTATATTTTTTGGTTATCGTTGAGTCTTTAGATGTCGACAGGCTTTTGCCTGTGGGTCAAAAACAGGATTTTAAATCCCGTTAAATTAGACTGCAGACGCAGCCTTCCTCTGCAGTTCACATGAACAACCGTTATCAAGCAGAATAAAAAGGGTCACCTGAAAAAAAGCGGTCATTAGTGTTTAAATGATCTTGGAATTACTGTGTTATTCTATTTAATATTGTTATATCCATTTCTGAAAACTTGCTCCATTGCCAAGAGTTCATCATCAGTTAGAAAATCAAAGTGAGACGTTCTTTTCCTGTCTGATAGTTTTCCATTACTCTGTAAACAAAGCTGGATAAACAGATCGACAAGACGATCAGGCATATCAACGATGTCTTGAATCCCATTTTTCGTCTTGTTATAATTGGCAAGGAAACTGAGTTCTTCAACAAGCTCCTCCTCGATAGTCCTACTCACAAAACTGAACATAGCTTCGGTTTGAATCGTCATATCCATATAACGGTACCAAGCGGCTGTATCGTTTTCCACTGTCATCAATCCAGTGTCATTAAGCCGATACTCTATCAGTTTCAACAAAGGTTTGGAGAAGGATTCTAAAGAAGCATCATAGTCGACTGGATTTTTAAGCATTGTAGCTGAAATTGGAAACATCAGTCCTTTTGGTACCAAGCCCCGTGTTGATAGAATGTTGTGTATTAAAAACCGATGGATTCGGCCATTGCCATCTTCAAACGGATGCATGAATACAAATCCGTATGCGATCACGGCTGCGTGGATCACGGCATCAACTTTTCCCTTTTTCATTCTCCTGTTAGAATTAGTGATTCCCTCCATTAGATCAGGCAGATCTTCAGGCTTTGGACAGATGAAATGAATCACTTCATTCTGATAGGAAACGGTTTGGCCAACATAATTCTGATTTGCTCGATAATCACTTTCTTTGAATCGTGGATCAATCGTCCGGTTATGGATATTGATTAACAAATCCTTTTGACAAAAGTCCTCTTTCTCGGCCAATTCCAGCAAAGAAATGAATTTTTCAATACGGGAAGCACTGGGCTTAACATGCTCTATTTCGAAGGAGGATTTCGTTTCTTTCTTATATAAATAGGCCAATGCCCGTCGAAGTATTTCAGAAGGGTAGGAAGCAACAAGATCCTCGCACTTTTTCCGTAAGTCCACTGCTTCCATCTTTTTGAGTTGATCTGTCTTACGAACGATGGGACAGAACTGCTTGTTCCCAAGAAGATTGTCAACGATTCTGTGACGTTTCGATTTTTGCCCGGATTCTACCGTGTAATAATGCTTTGGATCTAATGCTTCCACGTAATTCCCTTGAGTCATATCGGCAATGGGAAGGAGCTGATCGGTCAAATATTCATAGAAGAACCAGATCCTACGAGCATACTTTCCAGTGGGCTTAGATTTGATGTAATTTGATATTTCATCCTGTAGTACAGTATCAAATATTTGTTTCAGTAGACTTAAACTAACACCATCGTATTTCAATGCAAATTCCAGATGATCTCCAACACTATCACCGGGCCAATAAGCTGCCGGATATACTTCCTCAATCAATCTTTCCTGAACCCGAGACCGATGAGTTCCTGTTGATAAAACAAACGAGGAATGCCAATTGGGCATGCCTGATATCCCAAACTTTTCCAGTAAATATGCATACCCGGCAGGACGATCATCCATATGTTTCCCTTCTGAAGTAGATATTAGAAAATCGGTATCTTTTTCATAATTTGATTATATTTTACTCTATTACCATTAAAATTATTATTTTTGCAACTATTCAACTAAAAATGATTACAGACAAGCCAAAATCATCACGCCTGTTTCATTGGCTTTGAAAACAATTACTTTTCAGGCATGTTTTATTCCGGCATTGAAAAAAGGAGTGAATAACGAGCGATGCTGGAATGATCGGGATGAAGATGATTGATCAACCAGTACAGCTCAATATTCCGAAAGGTTTCGCGCTCCAGATCTCTACTGGACCTGATCTTGTTCAGGTACCCGTAGATATAAAGTTTCAACATCGAAGTGGGATGATAAGCGGCGCGACCTTTCGGATTTTTCCTCTCGGTCTTAAAGCCGAGAGACCCAATATCAAGGTTCTCAACAAAAGCGTCGATGAACCAAATGGGGTTATTCTCTGATATGTGTTGATCCAAGGAATTGGGAATCATCAATTGATGGCGATCTTGACCGTCAATAAACTTCATAAGGTTCCTGATACAGAGGTATGATGGCTGTGAATATGATTCCACTATATCGACTCAACATGAATAACGCACCTGAATAAGCTCTATTTTTGCAACAGCCTCGAAGGCCGGGGTCCAGATGTATTTCATCGTTCACACACCTAGACTCCCGCCTTCGCGGGAGTGACGGACATTAAGTCCTCGGCAAAGCCGTTTATACTTAACCGTGCCCAAAGGACACGGTTTCCATTGCTTCAATGAAACACCATGAAAATCAAGGTGTATGCTCCGCTGTTTGGAGACACAGGGCTGCTGGACAAAAACGGGTACCTGAAACTGCCCGAGGGAGCCCTTCTGCGCGATCTTTATAAAACACTCAAAATCCCCCTCCTGCTCAGAAATTCCATCGTCTGCCAGGTGAATTACGAGCGCTCCAAGGCCAGCAGAAAGCTGGTCGATGGGGATATTGTGAGCTTTGTCGGCCCTCTGTCAGGAGGATGAGAGTGCGCCGGTGCAAATGCTTCCACCCGATGAGATAAGCACCGGCTGCTGCAAGTTAAAAGGGAAAACCGATGACCTTATGATGGAACCTCTGCGATAACCATTTTCTGTCTGGAAAACTTTTCACGATAAGAATTCGGGGATAAGGAGGTGTATTTTTTAAACAGCTTTCTCAAGGAGTTACTGTTTTCGTACCCTGCCATGAAGGCAATTTCGTCAACGGTTTTTCGGGTCGTTTCCAGCAGTCGTTTGGCACCTTCAATGCGAATACGCTGGCGGTAAAGGATGGGAACCTCGCCCGTTGCGCTCTTAAAACGTCGTTTGAAATTACGGGAACTCATACCCATCTGTTGTGCGATATCGTCGATCAGGATGCTCTTTGAATAGTTCGTCTCCATCCATTCCTGAGCCTCAAGAATGGGGGCATCCTCATGATTCTTCCGAGACCTGTACGTGAGGTATGGGGTCTGGGCGTGACGATTGGGATCGATAAGCATGGTTTTAGAGCATGAGGCGGCAACGTTTCCGGATCCGTATTTTTCAATAATATAAAGGCAAAGATTGAGATAGGAGGTGACGGCACCAGCGCTGATCATTCCACTGTCTTCCACAATCAGTTGGTTGATATCCAGGTTAACGTCAGGATAGGTCTGTTGAAACAAATCCGCAAACTGCCAGTTGGTCGTTGCTGTTTTACCGTCCAACAAGCCGGTTTCCGCTAATAGAAACGCGCCTGTGCAAACTGAGCACATCAAGGTGCCTTTTCCATACTGGTAAGCAAGCCACTCAACAAGCTCTTGAGACCGGTTCGCTTTCGAGTCGAAAAGAGGCATGAATCCGGGGATGAGGATAATATCTGTCTCATCGACGGCTCCTATGGATGTGTGAGGGGTTACTGAGACATTGCCGAAGCCCGTCAACGGTTTTCCATCGATAGACACGATCTGGGTCTCAAACCAGGGAGGCTTTTCATCGCCGGGACTGCCGCTGAAATTGGCGGTCATAAACGTATCTGCAGCTCCCATAACGATGGAAAGGAGGCTATTGGTTTCAGCAATCAGGGTTATTCGAGGCATGATGTGGGCTCTTTCTTTTTGGATTCGGTATTGGCTCAAATGGAGTGTTTTTTGTCATTTTGGCCACTTCTCATTCTCTTTGACAAGCGATAAATTATGAGTAGATAAGGACAGGCTGGTTATCAACACCGGTATAATCCAAAAGCGGCTTAGTGTACTGAGGATGCCGATGTCAAACAGCGTTTGGCAGGATTTAAACCAAAACAAACCCATTCAGGAGAAAAATGATGATTAAAATATTTAAAGCGCTGCTTTGTGCTATAGTGGGCACGTCTCTGGCTTCCTGCGACTCGCTGATGGAGTCTCAAATAAAAGACAGATTGACAGAAAGCCAGGCCAATCAGGCCGCCATGCTGTCCAGCGAAAACATGCAGGTGATCCTGCTGGGTACCGGTGGTCCGCTGAGCAATGAGACACGGGACAGTTCCGGGGTTGCGATTATTGCGGGCGGAGAATTTGTCATGGTGGATGTGGGTCCTGGTATTGTGAAGAATATGAACCTGTCGGGATTGCCGGCCGGTAAGATCAGTGCGCTGTTTCTGACCCATTTTCATTCGGACCACATCACCGAAATGGGGGAGCTGGATTTCATGACCTGGGCCCAGGGAAGGGACAAGAAACTGCAGGTATACGGACCAGAAGGGGTTGAGCAGGTTGTGGCAGGCTTCAATACAGCCTATGCCTTTGATTCCAGCTATCGCACCGCCCATCACACCGAAGAGTGGATGCCCTCCAAAAACTCCGGAATGGTTGCCAGCACCCTGACCATTCCTGATCCGGAAGAGGCTGTTCTCTTTTTCGATCGCAACGGATTGAAGGCGTCGGTCTTCCAGGTGGATCACTCACCGGTCAAACCCGCTGTGGGTTATCGCTTTGAATACCGGGGCAATGTGGTGGTCATCTCAGGTGACACCGTTAAAACCGAAACCCTTCCCAAATTCGCCAGGGGTGCCGACCTGTTTCTCTGTGAAGCACTGAATAAGGAGATGGTGATGATGATCTCCAGAGTCGCCGGGGAGCTGGACAACCCCAGACTGTCAAGACAGATGCATGATGTGACCGATTACCACATGTCACCGGTTGACGCAGCGGAGATCGCCCAGGAAGCCGGTGTCAAAAAACTGATTCTGGCCCATGTGGTGCCGCCGGTTGAGAACTTCATCGCCAAACGGATATACCTAAGGGGCACCGACGACGCCTTTGACGGGGAGATCATCCTGGGCCAGGATCGAGCCAGATTTGAGCTCGAACCCAAGAACTAGTGTACTGTCTCAAACATACTGACTATTATGAGCAAAGTCCGTGCTTCGGCTCGCCGAGGGGATTCCGATTCAAAACACGCATAAATCCATCCATGGAGCTGTTGGACGACGTGTTTCCTTTTCATTAATGGGAAACACTTGGGATCTTAGATTCCGGAAACCGGGGTATTATTCTGCCACAGGGACAGTATCAGCATCAGGCAGGCGAACAAAAAAAACCATATATTACCGGCGGCTCCAGGGGCGGTTCCCGCTGTTTCAATCTGTTTAGAGGCCGGGATATAGGTCATTCTTATCAAATATTCAACAGCAGCCAGCATGTACAACATCGGGATCAGCGACCGGTACCGGATCGCAGCGACGAGATAGATCAGTCCGATAACCAGCTGGGACAATCCCCAGAGCGCAAAAATGCCAATAACCGTATCAGCAGCCCCTTCTGGATATGTGTTCAAAGGAATGGTGGCAATGGACTGGGCTCCTCCATCGACTGCAAAGAGATGGTGCTGACTCCGCCAAAGGGTCAGCAGTGTAAAAGGGAAAAACAGCCACAAGGCCAGCCTGATCCCGGGGAATTCATTATCGATCCGAACTGGAAACAAGCCTTGGACGGTTCTCTTCAACTTCATTTTGACTCCGCTATTTAGTGTTTTCTGTAATCTTTTCGTAGCTTTCATTGAGAATATTTTACGTGCTCTTTGACAAATCAAACACTATCGATTCGCCGGTGGCATGGCGCACCAGCCGTGCTGCAAACTCAGGCTGTTCTCCGCCATCTCTTCTTTGCCAATCCACGAAGGGTTCGCAGGAAATCATAGATTGCACCGATGGGGCAGAGAAAGCGGCACCAGGGTCGTTTGATCAGAAAGGAGCTGATCAGCACCGCTCCCAACAAGCCGAATTGAAAGGGGCTGCCCTCAAGGTCAAATAGTGTTCCGAAAACTTCATAACTGGAAATCCCCGGATTTCTGAAGAGCAGTGCTGCCAGGACGGCAGTGAAGGCCAGTCCCCGGGGCAGCCAGCGGAAAAACTCCGCAAACCGTTTGGGGCTGCGGGATTTGGCACCGCCGATCATGCCCAGGGTCTCCTGGACCGCACCGAAGGGGCAGATCCACTGGCAGTAGGGATTTTTTCCCTTAATCAGAAACACCAGCAGGAAAAATCCGAACAGGGTGTACCAGTAGAGGCTGTTTTGCCACTGCGGCCAGAACCCCATCAGTATTTTTGTTATGAAGGGCAGTGTTAGCAGGCTGGTATAGAGAAACCCAAGGAAGACCATGCTGGTCAACAGTGTGAACCAGCGGGCCTGCCGCTTCAGCTGAAACCCTTTCCGATCCCCCACGTACCAGACTGCGATCAGCAGGATCAGTACCAGTTCCGGGACACCGAACAATACTTTCGGCAGTATCTCACGGGGTACATCCAGGTCGAGTTCCCCGGACGCTATGGACCTCAGCCCCAACCGCGAAGCCGAGACGATGGCGCGAGAAGTAAAGGTCGCACTGCTGACGCCATCCACATCATCGCCGAGCCTGAGCTCATCCTGATAGCCCTTGCCGACCAGGGAATGAAGCAACTCACTGCTGCGGACCCGCTTAAAATAATCCGCGGTTTCCCGTTGTTCGATGACTCGCACAGCGCTGATCACACCCTTG
>Ga0233437_1006625_pt1 | contig 11698 bp, 2 predicted proteins | sample SI_122_August201_FD_182714 | JGI IMG/M metagenome (GOLD analysis project Ga0233437, IMG submission 182714) | Seawater microbial communities from Saanich Inlet, British Columbia, Canada - SI_122_August2016_200_MG | ecosystem: Environmental > Aquatic > Marine > Inlet | place: Canada: British... | reverse complement strand
TGTGTGAAAGATCGAAAAGACACTGCACTTAATTTGATTACTTATTGGAGCGACAAGGGTAGTGAAAAAGGAGCTGTACCCAATATGGAGTTTAGTTCGAAAGGAAAGTATATTTATATTGCAGAACCTTCTGCAGTACAAGTAGGACCAGCACCAACAACAAATTATTACCCATATTCTCCTTGGAATAGACGCGTAGAAAGTAAAGAAACAAAGAATTGTGGTTTGCTTGACAAACTAAGTAATTTGAAATACGACAACGAGTTTAAAGGAGTTAAAATTAAGATTACACCAACTAACACCGGTAGTTTGGTTAGAAACACTCGCGGGCCAAATCTAATGGTTGAAATTGATAGAAGCAAAATGGAAGTTAATTGTGTGTTAATTAAAACGCCAGTAACTGCTACACTTAGTCGAATAGTAAGTGGAGATTCAGGACAAGTTGGATGGACATTAAATGCAATTGTAACAAAACCAGAGTATACGATTACTGGCGACCCCGAAAAAGAATGTGTTCTCGCACAAGGAACAACTAAGCCCACAACACCACCTACCCAAACCGGGACTTGTAAAACTAATGCAAAAGACTATGGATTTGGTTTGATAGAGTTTGTTGAAGCAAAGAATATTCCAAAAGAAAGACTAAGCAATTATTGTCAAGAAAAGTTTTGTAACGACGACATGCTAGAATTATTTTTGAGAAACAAATACAAGAAAGTTACTACTGCAGTTACAACTGCTAAGTCTAAATATAGTTTGAGTGGCAGTGGAAAAATGAGTGAATTGTATAAAGAAGCTAACAGCATACCACTGAATTATGCCAGCACAATACCACTGTATTTTACTGCGTCAGACGGTACGCCGATAATAGAAGAGTTTATCCCAAGTGCAAATGGAATAAATATTACTCAAACACAAAAAACAATTATTTCTGATTTGAACAAAAGCAAGGATGGATTAGGATTAGCCGAAGCAAAAAAGATTCTTGACGCAATACTTACCAAGAATGAATCGGAAATATTTTTAGAAGTTAAACATTTAAGCACACATGCAACGATACTTGATAAACTAGGCGTAAATATAGACAACAAAACATATATTTCATTACACGTGTACCTTGCACTTATTACTACCGCAGACGATGATTTAAGCGTAACAACAATCGATTTCGTTAATGAAACCACTCCGGTTCAAGTTACCGCCGAAGCAATGAAATATATTGCCGAGAATTCAATATTAGTTAAAGCCATTATACTCGGCGAGCCAACTCCTGAAGAACAAGAACAAGTTTACAAAGCTAATCCATTGCTAAATAATATCAGAAAAGAAACTCGTTTCATCGGAGAAGGAAATGATACTGCTCAAAAGAATGTTTATTTGAGTAATATCGACGGTAGTTCTACCGTTGAAACAGGAATTTTAAATACAAAAGAGCTAAGCGACACAAGTAATTATTCTACAAATGCAATGACTGCAAATGACACAGGAAAATACGATATGACACTTGACTTTGATTATAAAAAAGTACTTGCGAAAGAAAGTGTTTCGGTAAGCGTTACATTAACAAAGAAAGCAGATGTAAACAAATCAGCCGATAATCCATTGCTTTACAGTAATTTTAATCCAATGACTATTGGAGACGCACATTTACTAGAAAGAGTAGAAGAATCGGTTCTTGTTAGTGACGATGGACAATTATATGAAAGAGTTCCTATTAAACTATTAACTAAACTAAATACAGGCGAAACAGCAATTAGTTATAAACCAATCAATATCCAAGTAGACGAAACAGTAATCAAATGGTTTGATGGAAAAACTAGAGTAATGGAAGCAGATATTAGTGGACTACCTGCTCTAACACGAACAGAAGCACCTAATGCAAAAACATATACTGGAATTTATTATTATCCAAAAGACGGAGAAATTACGTTCTATGCAAAGAACACTGGTGGAGAACTAAGCGCTAGCGGAGCAATCATGAATGCAAGTACTCAAACTACACGCACAATCCCTGGAAAAGCTTCGGCTACACTCGAAATGAATTTAACTTATCCAACTATTAAGAAGATAGTTGATTTAGTAAATACTGGAAAAGCATGTATTAACGAAAAAACAATTATTTGGAATGAAACTGAAATTCTAAAATAAACTTTCTTATCGTATGTGCTAACCGAATTCAAATTTAATTTTTTAAATCGCTAATCAAAGCCATTTTACTGCATTTAAAAAAAATGAGCTAAAAATAAGCAATTTTTATAATGTCTTGTTTTTATCAATTAAACCCAAAATATTGATACTTCAAAAAAACGGTTAGCAGTTACTTCTTATCGAAACAATTAAATTCTCTTAAAACTAATCTAATTCAAGTTAAAGAAAGTTGGTGAATTGAAATGGATGCAAAAGCAATGGTGTTGTTAACAATTTGTTTAGTTGCTTTTTTTGGCTCTTTTTTGTATTCGATGTATACTCCGGTCGAAACTGGATTCCTTATTTTGCCAATAACTATTATGACTATCGTGTTCTTCTTTTTTGGAGTAATTGGATTTGGTTTTGGCTCGTTTGTTCCGTTTCTTTTACTCGGATTTGCAATGGGAATAAGACGCGACCCAATATTGTTTATTTACTTGATCCCGATTTTGATTGCTACTTACGCGGGACTAAAACTTGGTAGTACGCTCTTTGACGATTTTAGAAGAAAAATCTACTTCACAAAACACGGAAAAACAATTATTTCGCTAATAGTTATCGCAATTATTATTGCTATCGCACTTGAATTCGCACTACCTTTGATAAGCGAAATGAACTTCTTACCAAAAGACGTTTTCGGAGCACAAGTTGTTGAAACAAAAATTCCGGACATGACTGACTTTTTGAAAACAGTTATAAAATAGATATCCACAATAGTTAATCAAAACAATCTGCCTTGTTTACCGCCGGCACAGAAGTCTCGAAAAGCTTTTATTTTCTCTCTGAAGAAGATTAATGAATGGAAAAAAGAATAATAACCGAATTAATAAAATCATTTGAAGACTTTGCTTATGAAAAAAATGGCATCGAATTTTGGTTTGCACGAGATTTACAGAAATTGCTTGGTTATACTGAATGGCGAAATTTTGAAATAATTATTAAAAAAGCCCAAAAAGCATGCAAAAATTCTAACCAAACTATTACAGACCATTTTGTTGACGTCAACAAAATGGTGTCAATAGGCTCCAACACTAAACGAGAAATTAAAGATATTCTACTTACGCGTTATGCATGTTACCTAATAGCACAAAATGGAGATCCGCGAAAAGAAGAAATCGCTTTCGCTCAGAGTTATTTTGCAGTTCAAACAAGAAAACAAGAATTGATTGAAGAAAGAATTTCTCTTCTTGAAAGAATCAAAGCTAGAAAGAAATTAACTGCATCAGAAACAGAATTATCCAAACTCATTTATGAGCGAGGAGTAGATGAAAAAGGTTTTGCTAGAATCAGAAGTAAGGGAGACAAAGCCTTGTTTGGAGGTAAGACAACAATACAAATGAAACAAAAATTGAAGATACCAAAAAACCGACCGCTTGCAGATTTTCTTCCGACAATAACTATCACTGCAAAGAATTTAGCGACGGAAATTACAAATTTTAATGTTAAACAAAACTCATTAGATGGCGAAGAGAGAATCACTGGCGAACATGTGAAAAATAACTCTGAGGTGCGTGGATTGTTAGCAAAGAATAAAATCGTTCCTGAAGAGCTTTCTCCAGAACAGGATTTAAAAAAATTAAAGAATAAACTCAAAAAAGAAGATAGAAAAATGCACCTAAATAAATCTGACAAATTAGCTAATGATTCAAAGAAAGATTCTGTTTTTACAGAAAAAATTGAGAAAGCCTGGCAAAGATATGAAAAAGGCGATTTTGACCGCAAAACAAAAAAAGCTTTTCTTAAGGAGCTAGAAAAGTTATAACCAATAAATCGCCCGAAGGATTGCTACTTCAACACATCACCAGATTGTGCATTGTGTGCTTGGAATTCTTGCCCAGCCAAGAGACCACAAAGTATTTATATGAACTAATTGTTAAATATTAATGTATATACAATTAATTTGTGCTAGTGATTAGATGGGTGTAGGAGAAAAGCTGAGAGATATCTATTTCTCGATGGAAGAAAAATGGTATTCCCTGCTCGACAAAATCGACGCACATATACCTATCTACAAAGTTGTTGACAAAATCGACAACGTTGTTCCTAGCTTTGCATTATTATTAATCATCATCCTGATTTTGATTTTACTCGCAGGGGTAAGTGCTTTTGGAGTTATTGGTGGCGGACAAAACGCAACATTACAATTAAGCGTTGTTGACGCACTTGGAAATGGAGTTGATGGCGCAACCATTACTTTGCAAGGAATTGATCAAACTTATTATTCAAATGCATTTGGTTTAGTAGACGAAATTAATGTGCCACTTGGTTACACGGTTAGTGTGACAGCTGAGAAAGGAGAGATGAAATCGGTCGAACCAATAAAAATTGATTCGGTAGCAACAGACGCGACAATTATTTTACCAATAAACAATATTAGTTTTAGTGGAAAAACAATTCAATTTGTTAGTAGTTATGGAACACTTATTAACGACGAATTAAGTTTGACTTATTCTTGTTCTAGCGGAACAGCTCCTGCTAGCGAAACTATTTATGATGGAACAACAAACGTTGATGTTCCAAGTGATTGTGGAACATTAACTTTGAATATTACGTCTACAAAATATGAGCGAGCAACAGAAACAATTAATGACTCGGTTACAACAATCACATTAACAGAAATTGCTCCGGTTGTAAACGGACGCGCGATTGTTAATTTAACTTATAACGACGTTGCGATTAATGAGAATGTTCGTGTTAGCGCTTATCGAACAAGCAATAGTTATTATCCAGAAGACACCGTTACGAGTAGCAATGGAACCGCCGTTTTTGATTTACCAGAAGGAGATTATACGTTCGAATCAAAACAAGAGCTTGGTTATAAATCGGAGAGATCAGATCCAGTTAGCGTTTCTAGTTTAAATGACGCAACTACTAGCATTGCGTTGACAAAAGACATTGTTGGAAAAATAATGGTTAGTGTGGCAAAAGATTTACGCGATGCAGATGATGTACTTGTTACTTTGAAAAAAGGTTCTAGTCAATTAGACAACGATCGAACAGATACCAACGGAATTGTTGAATTCACACTTGCAGAAGATGGGGAATTTGTTGTTATTGCTACCGAAGATGGGTATTGTAGTGACTCTGCAGCTGTAGAAATCGGAGACACAGTACAATTAAATCTTGTTCGCGACACAGGAAATTGTGGTGGAGAACTAGCTATCAAAGTAATTGATCAAGAAGGAAAGCCCGTTCAATTTGCACGAGCGATGATTTTTGCAGAAACTAGCGAGGATAGTTACAAATTAGGTTATACTACAAAAACAACTAACTTAGATGGAAATGCTTTTTGGGATCCAGTAGGTTATTCGGATACAGACGAACAATACAAAGTATTTGCTTTCAAAGGAGCTTATAGTGGTTGGAGTAATGCAAAAGCATTTACTGCTATTGACAAAGAAGAGTTTGTTGTACAACTCGAAGTACCTTGGGGAAATGTAAATATTAATGTTAAAGACAAGGACGGAGACGCATTACAATTTGCCGAAGTACAATTATTTGAAGACTACGCAAATACCAAGGTTAGTGGAAGAAGAATTATTGAAGATAATACGGGAAATATTAATTTTGCAGTTAAAGCTGGTCAAAGAGTTTACGCTATAATTGAAAAAGAAGGTTATGAATCTTATATGAGTATTCCAAAGAGCGTTATTGGAGACGGAACAATTAACTTTGATGTTACTCTTTCTCGACCTCCAAGAGAAGAACTGCTTATTGAACCACTTGGATTTTACAAAAACGATTCAAAAGCTTTGCGAGTACAACCCGGAGAAGAATATATTGCAATGTTTGAAATCACTGCTCCAAAATTATATGACGAACTAGGTTTCTTTGTTCGCGTAGGAAAAGATAGTGTTTCAAAAACAGAAATGGACAAACTTTATATTAAAGAATTATTGATTCCTGGACAAAATTATCAATTAAAAGGAAGTACTTATCATCCTCCAAAAGGAACTAGTATTGACGATGACGCATTAAACCTTGAAGAAAGTAAATGGGCACAAGTAACTTGGCCCGCAAACGGATTCATACAAGGAAAGATTCGTGTAGGCGTTAAAGTTAGGATTAAACAAAATGCTCAGCTAGAAGAACTACTTGAAGTAGGTTACCGCGCTTGGGGAGTAGAAAATTCTGCCTATGAACGAGATCCCGAAGACATGGTTCTTGGTAGCACTGAAAGTAACTCACAAAAGCACGCTAGATATGCTTTGACAAAACCATATTACGCTTGGGTAGGAACAGAAGCTTTATGTGACGAACACGGAGAAAACTCTTTTTGTATTACTGCAACCTACACTGATCCAGATGGAATCAAAGCCGGTTTTGACACTAGCTTTGACGCACAAAACAACGCAAAATATGTTCTTGGAATCAAAGTGCTAAATGCATCAGGCGTTGGATTTGACTCAACAAAGATTAAGCTTGAAAATGCCCAAGACAATGTTTTGCTTGGAAATTATAATTTGTTAAAACCAAATAACTTAGCAATTAGCGCAAACATTAACAATTATGAAACCGAATGGATTGAAAATGGTTCTATGCCAAAAGAAACTGAATTTACTTTTAGTAGCCTTGAAGTTACACCACAAAAAACAGGATATGGTTCTTTGAAACTACGATTGCGTGATGACTCAACTATACTACTTGAAAAAACATTTGGAATTAATATCGCCTCAGACAAAACAATGAAAATCGAATTCATGGTTGACAACGAGTTTAGCACGGCTTTGCCAGTGCTTGTATCTGGTAAGATGCAGACTATTACTCTTAAAGCACGCAACTCACAAAACAACTTAGAGATTAACGATGCTAGCGTTAAATTATATGATAGATTTAGCAATAAGTTGTACGAAACAACTACTAATGCACTCGGAATTGCGTCAATAGAAGTTCCTGCTGCGCTACCTGGAGAGAAATTGAAGATCTCTGTTGAAAAGCCAGAGTACGCTACTAGTGAAACTGAATTTAATATTAGCGAGAACGTTGTAGAAGTTACACCAGAAACACTTAGTTTTACTGTTAACCCTCAAACACAAGTTGAAGATGTGAAAACCGTAAAGATTGAGAACCAAACTGGTTTTGATTTAGAAATAAAAGACATTAAACTTGACGGGAAATTGAAAGGATTGTTATCAGAATCTCGAATAGACAGTTGGTTTAACAATTACAACGGAACTATGATTGCTTCAAACGACTACGAAGAAATAAATTTCAAAGTATTTTCTGCACCAGTTATACCTGCAGCAGACGACCTTGATGCTAAATTTATAATTACTGTTGGAAACGAGTACAACGAATGGATTCGTGAGATCGATGCTACTATTCGAGTTGGCCTTGGAAACGACGTTGACGATCCTGCTTGCCTATCAATAACAAAGGATAGTTGGATAGCGTCTACACAAGGAGAAGAAATCGAAGTTAGTTTTGAAATTAAAAACGAATGTCGTGTAGAAGGACAAACAGTTAGTTTACGAAACTTGGGTGCAAGAATTGATTCAACTGACAATCAAATTGGAAAGCTCTCTGCACAATCATTAACTGCATACACTGAATTGAGCAAAGCTTATGCACGAACATTTAAGACTAGTATTACCGAAGACGAGATTGTTCCAGTTACAATAAAGTTTACACCTTATGGTGGAACTACAGGAGAAACAAGCGGCACAATTGTTTTTAGTGCAAGTAATCCAACTGATTCAACAGACCAAGAAATTACTATTGGAATGGATTATACTTTGAATGTATTGAATTCAGATTGTTTGGTTATTGGAACCGATTTATTAACTATTGGTGAAGAAGAAACAGGTACTTTCTCAATAACAAATAATTGTCCAGTAGAAGCATCATTTCGCGTAGAAAGCGAATTACAATTAAATAACACTACATTTACTTTAGCTAGCGGAGCTAGTAAAGAAGTAATCATTAATAGAATGGAAAATGACGTTGCGGGAGCATATAATAATTTAGTATTTGGAAGACTAGGAAATGATTCTTTTGAAGTAATTGGAAATGTAAAAGCAATACTTTCAGCAGATGGTTGCTTCTCATTATCTCGATATGAATTTGATGTTTACGATTCACCATACAATGATTTTGATGGAATGGATAGTGCTTATTTACGAAATAATTGTGTACAAAGAAATGTTAATGCGACTATGACTGGAAACGAAGAATTTGACAACGATCAAATATGGCGAAATGCTTTACTAGGTGGTTTAACCGGATTGTTTACTAGCAAAGGAACCCTTTATGGAGAAAAGAAGCTATGGGGTAATGAAAAAGAAAAGAAAGCAGGTGCTTACGCAGAAATTTCATATAAGACTCTACAAAAACAAACTCGAAAATATGCTGCAAAAGTTTCTAACGAATCTGCTGATGCAATGACTGCTGCAGGGTATAGATACGATTTATTTTCCGGAGCAACAAAAATAGGTTTGATGAGCAAAGTTCGCGCAGAAATAACTGAGAGATACACCTATAATTATAATAATTGTAGTGGAGATCCCGCTTGCGAAACAAACGCATTCAATATTGCTTCAAAAGAATATAATGACGCAAATATCGTAATTGACAATTATATCCGCGGAAATATTGATTTAGCATGGAAAAATATGCAGACCGCACAAAAAGCACTTAACTCAGAATTAATAAACGTAGTTGATGCACTTGGAGGCGATGCTAAAGACATTAAAGTTCAACAACAAGCACAAGCGGCTCTTGGAAGAATTTCTACTGAAGACATTGAAAACCAAACAGACGAACAAGCAAAGAAAAACTTGGCAACGTTAAAAACAAAACTAAAAGCAAAAGCAGAGACCTTTAATAAAAAAATGGAGCTATTTGAAACAGCAATTAATAATTTCCAAACAAAATCAGCAGCAGGCGAAATCCCTGTGTTTGCAACTTCAGTAATCAATACAAGCAAACAAGCAGTTTTGGCACAATTTAATTTAGCTGGAAGTTATTATCAATCAGGTGCAACAATACCACCTGCTAATACCACAGCATTACTTGATATGTTTTATGGTAAGATTGCCACAGCACCAACTAGCGTAACACCGCCTACAGTGACTCCACCAACTAGTCCGCCCGTACAACCACCCGCTAGCGTAACCCCACAACCTACGAGTCCAACTCCACAAACAAGTGTACCACAATTAACCGGACGCACTACACTACGCACTCGAAGAATAGTTGATCCTGCTACCGAGACAAACCCACCATTAGTACTTATAAACCTACCCGCTCCAGAAACCGCAGCTCCACTTGTTGACAACAGCACTCCGCCCGAATCTACTCCAGAACCAGTACAATTAACTCCTGCAATAATGGATCAAAGATTAAATTCAAAAATTGGCGGACTTGAGATAATTACAAAAGGATTATTTAAGAATATGTTTAATGAAGAAGCAGCTAATGTTAACATGTTAAATATTGTTAACTCCGAAACAGGAAATGGACGCGAGCAAACAATGGTTGCTGAATCGACAGACGCTGAATCACAAGTAGAATCAATATTAACTATTTATTCTAATGGCCAAGCAGACCTAAAAATTACCGGGCGTCAAGGAGACGAAGAAAGATATATATACGCTACTAACGATCCGGTGCCCTCATTAAGTGAACCTGTAGTATATGGTAAGCCAATGGAAGAAATTGACAGAATCATTGGGTTAAAAGAAAATTTCTTAAACGAAATTAACGGATGCATATCCCCATTTAAGGCAACTCCAATAGACGAAGAATGTAAAGAGAACAATGGCGAAGGAGAAGAGTATACTGAAGAAGAATTGTATGAAATTTATGGAACCCTAATTGAACCTTTGAAAGAACACACTAAAAAAGCAGTTGCTACGGGTGCAAAAGGACGACAAATTGCCCACTTTGGTTCGCCCAGTATCAACAAACGTAGTTTATATATAACTGGTCTATATACCGATAACACATCCTTCGGCACAAACATATACTACAAAGGTCATTATAAGTTTGAGCTTCATATTGATTTAAGATTATTTAATTCCAACAAACCCGCGTACGAAATAAATAATTTGACTTTAGAACAATTAAGAGAAGTGTTAGCAGGAGAACCAAAACATGATCTCGAAGCATTCCAATCAGAAATAGATAATATAAATACTGATACACAAAAGCCAACTGGAACTGCAGAAGAAAAAGTTACTCAAGCAATTACAAGAGTTAAAGCTAATGGTTTTTGTACTCAATTAGGTGTTTGTGATGGAAGTGGTGCAAACGTTGAGTTAATCCAAACGAACGGCGCAGAATTCTTCATGGTTTATGGTTCTCCAACAGCAAACGTTAGTGGAACGACTGGTGAAAAAGTAGGCAAAGCATCTTTCGCAGGTGACAAAAGTAAAATTACAAACCTACTTTATTTACAATATGAACCTGAATTTGACAAGGTCGCAAAAAAACTTTCAAAAGGATTTAATACACGCGCATGGGTGCAAGAAAACAAATTAAGGATTAGTATTGAACAAGATGACGCAGATGGAAGCAAAAAGATGCACGAATACAAATATTTAAGTTCAATGAATAGCTGGGAATTAACCTCTTTCAGAAAGACTGGCTCAAACTCGGCAATAATTGATCCAGTCCTTAACCCTGAAAGTAAATTAGTTTACAATTATAACGACGCCACACAAGAATTTGTTCGAGTGGGAACACGCGAATACGCTGATTCAATAAAACAACAACTACGCGACCAAGTGAATAATGAAGGAACAGCAAGCTTCTTATTAGCAGTTCCTACTAATAACACAAGAAATAATAGATCTAGCGGTGGTCTTGGTGGAGGATTCTTAGGCGGAAACTCTATGAGCAATATTTTGATTTCAGGTACAGCAGGAATGCTAGGACAAAGTGCACTTGGCGGAAGTATTTGGGCAGGAATAGCTACTCTTTTAACCGCACAAGACACAGAAATTAATAGACCATATGTGTTCGCAGTACCTTTAGTTACAATAACTGACGCAGTATTAACTGCTGAAGGTGGAATTACTATGACAAAAGGAGAACCAACATATGATTTTGATGAGTATTATGGTTCACTTGCAACAGGCGCAACTAGCCCAACTGCAAACACAGGCAGTCAAGCTAATAGTCCTTATACGCAACAAGGTTACAATTACAATCCACAAGCATTATCTGCTACAATGAATCTAGCAAAAGTTCATGAATTAACTTTCACTAGTGGTGGCCTTGACAACGATTCTGCTTACCAACCATTTGTTGGAATGCTAACGGTTACTGGAAAAGAAAATGTTTACAATACAGCATATGATTATGACACAATAAAAAATAGTGCAACTACTAGAGGCGATTTTGATTCTGACGGAGGTAATTGGTTCCAAGACTTCTTTGGCGGAGGAACTACTACAGAAATAGCAGATATGACGGATGCAGATTTAACCATAAAAGAGGTTCGACCATATGAAAAGAAATTCCATTTATTATTCAATTCTTATGAGTACGTTGATTGTGGACCAAACAC
>Ga0233437_1006624_pt1 | contig 11699 bp, 11 predicted proteins | sample SI_122_August201_FD_182714 | JGI IMG/M metagenome (GOLD analysis project Ga0233437, IMG submission 182714) | Seawater microbial communities from Saanich Inlet, British Columbia, Canada - SI_122_August2016_200_MG | ecosystem: Environmental > Aquatic > Marine > Inlet | place: Canada: British... | reverse complement strand
GTTTTAATTTACTAATGAATTCATAAACCACGACAAAAATCAAACTTGTTGAAAAGTGGGGATGGATTTAATGGAGGGTGATTTTCGGGATAAGAATTTTAATAAAGGGAGGTGATTTATCTCCAATATAGGTTCATGGGATCTTGGTTTTTTTGATTTTGCTTTTTTCCATATATTGTAATTTCAATATCTACTTACCTTTGTCCCTTTTTTTATGAGCCCGGAAAAAAAACATATGATTTTTTTAAAATTTAGGTAGTTTTACCTATAGATTAATTAATTCAAATTTGTTATGGCATTGTAGACAAATAATTTATGACAAAGTCAAACTTGTCGAGAAGCAGGAACGGATTTAATGGTGGGTGATTTTCGGTATAAGAATTTTAATAAGGGGGGGGTGATTTATCTCCAATTATGTAGCGAGTTTTTTTTGTTACGTGATTTTCTTCTAATGAATTTTTAAAGGATGTATTTTCTTTGGATTTAATTCTTTTACTTTTGACAGGTAATTTTCAACGCTTTGTTGATCAAATCCCGGCATTGTTTTAGCAAAATCAGCAGCCTTTTGGGAATGCTCAAATGGGGAATTTTTTGGATAGATAGCCAGGGTAATTTAAGAAGAAAATAAATGAAAAAAGCAATTATAATGGTAGGATTGATTTTGCTTAACGGACTCCTTGGTTGATACAGGTTTCTACAAACAAGGATATATTGTGAAAGATATGGTTGCAAAGGTTGGTTGTATTAAAAAATCTATAATGGAGAAAAAAAATGGATTTACAGGATTTCATTAGGGAAAGTTTATTGAGTATTCATTCAGGTCTTAAAGAAGTGAATAAAAAATTAACTAAAAATTATGACCTAAAAGAAAAGAAAAATATCTTTCTCTTAAAACCTGGTTCTGAAAAGGCTGAGGGATCAGGAATTCATTTTGATATTGCAGTTACTGCAAAGCAAGAGATAGAAAAAGGTAAGAAGGGAAAATTTTTTATTAAGGTACTTGGAGCAGACTTGGAAAAAAAGCAAAAGAGCTTTGAAGAAAACGTGACAAGATTGCAGTTTACTGTAGATGTTGTGAAATGGGCGGGTACTTATAAATGATATTCTCTTTCCAAATCAAGGTAAACACCGAAACTGAGAATAATCTCATTTGAAGTTTGCGCTTATTTTTTTAAACTTTCTGTACCGGAAACAAAGTATATAAAAAAATGAGGAGGGGGAAAATTATGGGAAGTAAGAGTTTGTTTGTGAAGTGTAAAACTTGTGGTAAAGATATGTCTTCCAAGGCTTCAACGTGCCCGAGCTGCGGAGCAAAACAAAAGAAAAAATTAAAAAAAATTTACTGGGTCGGTATAGTTTTAGGTGTGTTATTTCTTATAGGAATTATGAATGCCCCAGACAAGAGTAATGGTGTAGATAGTCCGAAAACAAATGTAACCATAAAATCAACAAATTCCAATGCTGTTGCTGATTCAATAATCAAACCTGAAAACCAAGTTCTGTTTGAAGGTGTGATTAGTAAGTATATTAGTGCCTACAAACAGGCCAAAAATGAACTTCAAAAATCGTCAATACGTTCGAAGAGAAGTGTTGAACTTAGCAATTCTATTAACAGTTTAGAGATTAAAAATTGGGCTGGAACAATAAACGAGTTAAGCACAAACACCGAAGGTAAAGCAATATTATCAATACGTATTACTCCCAGTATTGAAGTAAAAACATGGAATAATGCATTATCGGATATCGTTGCAAACACATTAGTTGAGCAAAATTCACCATTATACAACCAATTAATGGAATTAGCTGTAGGACAGAAAGTGATTTTTTCAGGATATTTTTTTAATTCTGATGAAGACTATGCTGAAGAAACAAGTCTCACAGAAGAAGGCGCAATGGTTAACCCTGAGTTTCTTGTAAAATTTATAAACGTAATAAAAAATTAAAGGGAGAAAAAAATGGCTCTAACAAATTGCCCTGAATGTCAAGTTGAAGTGAGCGATACCGCAATTAAGTGCCCAAAATGCGGCGTACAGTTACGAAAACCAACTCGTTCTGGCTTTGGAAAGTTTGTTAAATGGGGATTTATAGGTTTTAATATCCTCATGCTCGTCTGGTTTGTGTCAGGTATGAATGCCGCAACCGAGGGAGCTAGCACTATGTCCGATGCTGAGGCTATAGGGACAGGCCTTGGTGCAATGATGATCTTTGCCATATGGGGTTTTGGGGATATTGTAGGTGGTATATTTATGTTATTGACCCGGCCTAAGTCATGAAATCGTTAAAAAGTAGCATTGACTCCTCAAGTCTGATGGGATAGCATATTCATCAAAACTTATAGAGTTAAGCTATAATCATTATCGGGCTGTTTTTGACCCCACTGATTTTGGTTGTTGTTCATGAAGTAGTTCACATTAAACGCTCGTATAGCTGGTGCTGAAATTTGAATTTCAATAAAAAGATCAAAGTTTCCTTTTGTTCAGGAAATTCTATTTATATCAAAAGAGGAGGAAAAACGAATGTTTAAATCGAAGTTGATCGAAGTTGTTTGTTAGTTTCATTTTTGTATTCATTTCAATGTCAATGGCCAGCATTGCTTTTGCCGGAAGAACCACTAGAGACTTGGTCTTTGAGGAAGAATCAGAAATGGACGTCAAAGTTAATGAAAAAGCTAAAGCAGAGCTCGGAACTGATGATCCTACTGTTATCTCAGTAAAAACTACATTAGAACTGAATAGGGGGGGCGAAAAAAGCACTGTGCTTCCTTCAGCTGAATTCAAATCTGGTGACAAAGTAAAGATTCTGTACACCCCGAGTGTCGACGCTTACGTTTACTGGCTGTCCCAGGGGACATCAGGAAAATACTACATGCTTTTCCCGACCCCCAAAACCGGGACTGATAACTTTGTTAAGAAAAACGAAGTTCATTCTATCCCAACAAAAGGAAGTTTTCGCTTTGACGACAAGCAAGGAACGGAAAAGATTCTTCTTGTCCTAGCGAGTGAAAAGATTCCCGAATTGGAAAAAGCCGCTCAAGAAGCAGCTGTCAGCGGAGGCAAAGTCTCTGCATCCGCTGCTGACGTCAACAAAATTTCCACAAAGCAGGAAAACAAAAGAACTACTCGCGACTTGGTTTTTGAAGAAGACGAAGACGAAGAAAGCGGAATTGAAACCCAGACACAAGCAAGCAAGGGCATGGAACCCATGGTTGTGTACTACGAGTTAAACCACAAATAAGCATTCAACCACACATGTATTAAATTTAAAATGGTGCTTTATAGGCATCTTAATAAAGGATACACATGCGAAAAAAAACGAAAAAAATTGTATGGGTGATTACCTTCGTCCTTGTTCTTGCAGCTATTGCTTGGGCTGTTGCTGAATTAACGGGACAAGCAAATGCGGCTGCGGCTGATGCGGGTGACAGTTCTCTTGAGATGGAAGAAATTACTATGGAGATGATTAAAGAGCCTAAACCCAAAAACAACCCACCACCCTGTGATTGGCAGAAGGAAAAGGGACTCCGCAAGGATATTGAAGCAAATAATGCAGCCTATAAAAAAATGATTGCAAAAGCTAAATCTGAATCCTTGTCGGGTGAAAAAACTTCAGCTGGTACAGCAAAGGCAATCAAAGCATCTGCGGCTGACTACAAAAAACTGCAGTTGGAATATGCTGCGATGTGGGATGCTTGCAATTGCAAAACTCGCTCAAAACTCGCTCATGAACTAGCTGAAACCCGTATAAAAAATGCAGACGTTGTCGCTGGTGGAGTTGACGAAGAAAAAATTGCAGCTTTAGAAACTCAACAAAAGAAGTTGAACGATACTCGCCATGAGTATGCTGAACAAGCGAACAGAGATGGCGAAATTGCCCCTGAAGATAAAAAGGCTATGAAAGCAGATCTTGCTCCTCGGGTTCAGAATCTCATGGGAAACGTGGGTGAGCTTATGAAAACTGTCACCAGCTTGATGACAAACATTCAACAAACTGCAACAAAAGCTACTAAAGGTGGCGCGTTTGGCGCATTTTCTGCTGTCAGTAGCCTTGCCTCAGGCGGAAGTGGCCTTTTGGGGCCTGTTAAGTCTTTGATGTCGATGGTCAAAAGCATGTCCGCAAATACGGAATCGCTCGATGCTGATGTCCAATTGCTTTCAAGCTAGCATGTCACTGAATCATATAAGACTGTGTGGTCTTTAGATTCTACCTCTCTCCTTTCATAAGGTTAGAGGTCGGCTTTACGACCGACCTCTAACCACATGAAAGTAATTTTCATCATTAGAATATTGGAAACGGAATTCACCTCATGAGAAATAAATTTTTCATAGCGATTGCCTCCCTGCTCCTTATCTTCACTGTCTCACTTTCATATGCTCAAACGTTGCAAGAATATTTTGCTAAAGCAAAAGAGGCATATGCAGCGAAGGATTATGATGAAGCTCTATCAAATTTTCAAAATGTTCTTGCGTTGTTAAAAAAGAACAAAAGGATGGCACTTGCACAAAAAATTCAAATCAACATCGCAAATATATATATGCAGCAAGACAAATGTGGCCTGAGTCTGAAAGAACTGGAGTCAGCGGCAAAGCTATTTGACAATCCTAAGGACAAAACTAAATTTAACATGTTCAAAAAAATGGCCCAAGCCCATTACTGCATGAAAGAGTATTTGAGGGCAATTGAGGGTTGGGAGGCAATTCTGTCTTCAAGCTTGCAGTTAACTTCTGAACAAAAAGCGGGACTTTATGCAAGCATTGCTGATGCTTACCGCCGAGATGAATTATATTTTTCTTCAATTCAAAACTATAAAAAAGCATTAAGTTTGTATGAGGAGATAAAAAATGTTGAAAAACAGAACCTTATCCTCACAGCGACAGGGCTTTGTTTCAATAAAATTGGAGACTTCTCGAATGCGATTACAACTCTTAAGACTTCCCTAGAAATCACAGAAAAAAAGGGGACGCCACATTCTATTGCTGAAGCAAACAGCAATTTAGGTATCGTTTATTTTGATATGGGGGAATATGCTAAGGCGAACAAGTACTTTGCAGAAGCCTTGAAGATCGAAAAAACCTTCAATCTTAAACGTAATCACGGTGTTGACCTCAACAACAAAGGTATATTGCTAAAGAGTGTTGGGAAATACAGTGAAGCCCTCTCAACACTTGAAGAATCCATAAGGGTCGCACAACAAGTAAAAAACACAAAAGACGAAGCAATCGCATGGAGCAATCGTGCGCTTGTCTTGAGGATTATGGGCCAAACCACCAAAGCACTGGGTGATTACCAAAAAGCACTCAAGTTATACGAAAAAGACAAATTTAAAGAAGGGATTGCCAGTTGCTACCTTGGCATTGGTAAGCTATACGAAATTCGAGATTTGAATTACCAAAAAGCATACGAGTATTACCAAAAGGCGTTTGAAATATACGACAGGCTTGGCAACGTCGGCTATCAGGCTGAAGCCTTGAATCAGATTGGCCGGGTGTTCAAAAAGACTATCAACAAAAGTAAAAGTTCGCAAAGCTTTGGGGCATTGGTCTTTGAGGAAGAACCTGTTTACATAGAGGTGTCCTCAGCTGAAGCCGCCAAAGAATCGACCAAAGCATACGAAAAAGCACTTGATTTGGGCCGGACCACCATGCGTAACGAGATCGTATGGAGTGCTCTCCAGGGTATAGGCTATGCATTAGCTGAGCAAGGCCAATTGGAGCAAGCTCTCCCCAAATACAAAGCCGCCATAGAAACCGTCATTGGAATTCGTGGAGGCTCTGATTCAGACCTTATGGCTGACTACCTCCGTGATAAAGAAGATTTATTCACTGAAGCAATCGAACTCTGTGCCAACTTATACGAAGCAAAGAAGGATGACGAATATCTCCGACTCCAGATGGAATACCAGGAGATTTATAAGAATGAAATTATGAAGAACGCCATGAATGTGGCTAAGATCGAATACGAAAACCCTGAAAAAGCAACTATAGCCAATCAGATGAATGCCCTGCTGGCAAAGCAAAAAAAGGTGAATCAACTCGTTGGTCAACAACAAGCTAAAGCGAAACAGGATGATAGCCCGAAAGAGGTAAACGAGGAACTGAAAGCGATCCAAAAGGAATCACAGGAACTCGAAGGGACGTTCAAAGAGCTGCTTGCTAAATGGAAAAAACAATACCCCCAAGATGCTAATCTCTTTGATAGTTCTCAGAAGATTGACCTAAAAGCTATTCAAGCCAGTTTGGGAGACGATGAAGCTGTTATTCAGTATATGCCACTAACGGAATTCCTAGGTATTTTGTGTATTACCAAGAAAAATATCACCTATGCAAAAACGGATATAACTTACAAAAAACTTTCTGAGCTTATCAGAGATGAGTTTTCATTTGACAATATAGACGTGTATGGACACGAAAATTATACGAAAAAAAAGTACAGCAAAAATTACTCATCAGAAGCAGGGGCTTTAACTTATTGCATTAAAACTTTAAACAAACTTTACACGATTTTGATAAAGCCTATACAGTCAAATATCAGTGATAAATTTAAACTTAAAATTGTTACAAGTAAATATTTAAGCTATCTTCCATTCGAAGCTCTTGCTGCAAATGACAATCCTGATAATCCTATGTTTCTCATTCAAAAGTATGTCGTATCTTATACCCGGATAGCATTTATTGGTGGAAATAAACAAGTTGCTAATCTAAAAAAGCCTTCAATATCTGTAATTGGTGTTGGCAACCCTGAGCATGAGTATCTAAAATCTCTTCTAGTAAATTTGCCAGCTGCAGAAAAAGAAATAGAGACAATGAAAAAGATTGCCTTAAAGAATAATATTAAGAACGTAACTGTAATGTTCGGTAAAAATGCAACCGAAGATGCCTGGAGAGATGCAATCACCGACAATAGTTATTCAATATTTTATTTTGCAACGCATGGAGTCCCAGCTGCAGAGATATATATTGATACTATTGATATGGAGAACAGATTTAAGAAGTGGAACAAATCTCCAGACAAATACAAAAAGAGCATAGACAAGTATACTCCATTTGTTGACTTTTCTAAAAAAACATTCACTGTGCAGTCGCCTCTTTACGGCTTTATTTATATGACAAATAGTGACACCAATGATGGCGTGCTTACGCTAAAAGAGGTATTAGAAATTGACGACAATTGTTTCTCTAATGCTCAATTAGCAGTGCTGTCAGCATGCAACACTGCCGTTACTTATTCCCCCAAAATTTCAAAAAAGCATAGGCAAGAATTTAGTAAAAATGCTGAAAAAGATCTTATAGCCAGTGGATTCACGCCAGGTGTGGACCAAGTAAGTCTAACAGATACATTTTTAAAACGAAATTTTAAAAATGTAGTCGGGACTCTATGGTTCGCAGATGATCCTGCTACAAGCTTCATAATGAGCAAATTTTTCAAGGAACTTATGATAGGTCTCAGCCCTGCTGAAGCCCTGCGGAACGCAAAGCTTGCTTATCTAACGGAAGGTAAGGACGCTTTACCAGAAAATTATACATCCATTCCATCTCACCCTTTTTATTGGGCAGTAACCTCAGTTTTCGGGAGATAATCGACATGAAAATAAAAGGAATCGTGAAGTATTGGATTTGCTGTTTGACGTTTATTTTAGGCATTATACCTGTCCATGCGAAAGCCGAAATCCAATCCATCTGGGAAAAATATAACAACCTCCATACCCAACAACAAACCGAACCAATTGTTGATACCACAGTTTATCAAGGCAAGATCATCGGACCATGGAGCGTACAGCCTGAAAAACTTTATTTTGAGGATTGGCCACACAGAAGTGAGACGTACGAAATACTCTCTGGTTCCAGAGCTGAATTGGCACGCCTCATTTATGGTTTAGCCCTTTATACTAAGGATTTGGACAAAAGTGTTTCAATCCAACGCTTCGAAAAGGGAGCTATGGGCTTTCATTATTCAATAGATCAGGTCGTTGATTGGGCAAATGCCATTCAAGATGGCAAATTTGGATTTAAAAGCCCTGGTGAAATTGTATTTCTAAATGGTTTGGTCCAAGATCAAGTCCTGAAAATGGACAATGACAAATGGTCATCCACCGAAAAAGTTGCACACATAATTGGTGCAACTGCGGGGAAAAGGAGAGGACTTTCTCTGAATTTGACTCACGAACGAGTCCATGTTCTTTGGGATGAAGACCCCAACTTCAGGGAAGACATCACCAAAAAATGGAATGCTTTGGCTCTTGAAAGGCAAAAAGAAATTATCGCCTCTTTCAAAGGCTATGATCAGACAAATATACCGCAAATGATTGAAGAATGGGGAGTGAAAAAATTTGAAAAAAACCCACCTTGGTATAGCCAATTGTAGCCGAGTCATATTCTATTTCCTCATCTGCATGCTGAGTGTGACACCCCTCTGCCATGCGGAAATGGCTGTTCATGAAATTGCTGATCAAGCTATGGCTTCTACACTACTTATCGTGGGCATAGACGGCTATGGTGAACCTGTGAATTATGGTTCAGGCTTCGTCTTTGCCCCCCATATGGTTGCCACGAATGCGCATGTTATTGAAGATGCTGAGGCAGTCGCCATGGTTCTAATGGACACAGAGGAGGTATACGTTGCTTCAAGGCTTGTAGCGTATGACCCCATACTTGATCTTGCGATTATGGAAGTCGACACTTTAACTGCCCCTGCTCTTTCGATACGGTCCAAAGGTAGACTGCGAATCGGTGACAAAGTATATGCTTTGGGAAATCCTATGGGCTTACAAGGCACATTTTCCATGGGCAACGTGAGTGCTTTCAGAAAACTCAAAGAGATCACCATGATCCAAATGACAACCCCGTTGTCTCCAGGGAGTAGTGGAGGGCCAGTGCTTGACTCCAACTGTAAGGTTGTTGGCATTGCCACAGCACAATATACTGAAGGGCAAAATTTGAACTTTGCCGTTCCTGCTACATATCTTAAGAAGCTTATTAAAAAGCATAGCAACTCTATAGATAGTCTCAGACAATATTCACACAAAGTCCCAAAAAAGGAAAATGGAGAAATTAAAAAATGGTTTCAAAACAGCAATTAACAAGTTTTAGCATAGCACCACTGTTCTCTATAGCTGTCCTTTTTATCTGCTTTTCATCTTCTTTTGCAAATGAATACGATTATGCAGACAATTACGAAGACATTGTGAAAGAATTGACGAAGTCAGAAAAGGCAATAAAGGGGTTTTTTGATTCTGCAACAACTAAGAATGCGAAGAAAGTTATTTTATACTATGAGTCAAATGGTAAGTTTGCAACAAAAAACATCGAGGTTCCCGATGTAAAAACGAATCCTTCTGTCAATCTAAAAATTTATTTTGACTTCGATAAGTCTTCGATTCTCCCTCAATCTTTTGATGTACTTGATCATCTGGGGAAAGCTATACAGATTGATTCTCTGAAAGAGAAAGTGATTCTGATCAATGGTCATACAGACTCAACTGGAGACTCCCAATATAACAGAAAACTGAGCTTTCAACGTGCAGAATCTATCAAAAAATATTTGGTAGAAAAACATAATATTGCCCCCAATAGACTTCGCCCACAAGGCTTCGGAGAACAGTTGCCAGTTGCTGATAACAAGTCAAAACAAGGACGGAGCCTGAATAGACGAGTTGAAATCGAAGTTGTTTCTGAGGAGAATACATAATAACCCACATGTCCTAGCGGACATAACAAAGCATTAAACACTTGCAAATTTAAGGAAATGGTCATAGATATCATAATTTTATTTATTCATCACAAATATAAAGATTGAGGATAGCCATGACCAAGTATTGGCACTTGGCTTTAATCATTCTGACGTTCAGCCATAACAGATATTGTTTCCTCAGTTGTAGGGTTAAGCCGCTCTTTACCTGGATAGTTAGGACCAAGATCTAAGATTCGCCGATCCACAGGCGACCTTCGATCCATAACAGACCTTTTAATATATTCTTTTTTTTGACGACACGTTGCTTTGCCCCCTTGAATATTTTGAACAGAGTCACTGTTCTTGAAGAACTTTGTTTGTGTTTATGTCGGGCTAACGAAGCGATATGGTCCACCTCACCTCGGCTATTTCATTATTTATTGTGACGGTAAGCCGGGACGTTTAATTGTGTGCACTAACAATAAATATCATAGGCAGTTGGAAAACGGTATGGTCGTGGTGGTGCTTAACCATGTCATTTTTGGAAGTTTGGGATTTAAAACTATAGGCATTTTTCTATAAATCACCAACAATTCTTAACCATATAAATTTCATTTTTCTCAATACTCAAGGTGCAATGTATCTGTCTCTATCTAAATCATCTGTTGCAGGAGTTCTGCTGTTTCCTCTTCCATTTATCAACTCCTGCTATAATTTGACCTGGAATTGTGGTGCAATCTCCGAATAGATGCTTGCGTCCCCCCCCTTGTAATCAATGTCGAAGGAAGCGCGCCTCGCAATCTTCTTCCGGAATACTATTTCAGGCTTATTGTCAACAAACACGGCGAAAGCCTTGATTTCTGGTGCTTCCGCCATGTCTCCAATGAATCGTACTATGGTACTTTTTGCTGGCATGTTTACGTCAAGCATCATGTTGATCCCCCCAAGATCCTGATTAAGGGTCTTGAGGTGCTCTGTTGCAACAAGTTTGACGATGGAATCGTTGATGGTGAGGGCAAAAGGTCTGTGGTTAGCTGCAAGATAGGTCTTGAGTGCTTCTGGTGTTCCCATTGGCACCGAGCACTTGATAACCATGACATCACCCCAGTCACCCTTTGACATCTTGAATTCTGCCTTCATATCAAGATACCGTTTTGCAACGGCTGAAGCCTTGGGAAGGTTTCCATCCTCATCCTCACCCATGATGCTAAAGGTGGCTGTGAGGGGCACCTCTACAACACTTTCGGTACTCGCCTTCAGAATGTCGGAGGTATAAACCTCCAATACAATCTTGTCAGGTTTGCACCCGAACAATATGAAGAGAGCGAAAAGAGCTGACACTATTCCTAATATTTGGTTCTTCATGCCGATACCTCCCTACTATTTCATCTCGAAATATAGTTTCCATTAACAGGTTTCTTTGATTATTTGAACTTATCAAAAATATAATTTAATAGTACTCGACAACTCAGATGGTTACAAGTGCTTTTCAATGGGTTGAAAAGCTATTCCATATTTGGGCGACCAAATGAAAAAATCAAAACATTAATGCAGTGAATCCCCCCCCCAACCCGCATCATTTTTTGTCTATTATAAATTTTTTTTTATGAAGGAGCAGGGCTATTCATGTTTTAATTAGGTTTTTTATTTTGCCTTTCTCCCTCGATTCTTTGTTGCTTGGATGTGAAATAGGCAAGGCCCAAAATAATTGTGATTTATCAGTTATTAAAAAGCGATTAAATCTATCTATATGGGGTTTCAGATGAAAAATCACAAAGCTCACTGGTATTTTAAAAACTCAGTCCAGGCAAAATTCAGGCACCCCACGATGTGGTATGTGACGGTTTTTCAATTTTGAATTTTTTTATTCAATTATATGACCCTCTAACTCTGTTACAAGCCAATCGTCCACTATAAATTATATAATATACAAAAAATATTTTCTCCGAATCCCAAGATTTTGATTTTGAAAATTCCGCTTGCTCTCCAATATAGTCTCGTGGGATCTTGATTTATTTGGTCATGCAGTTTTTCAT
>Ga0233437_1006623_pt1 | contig 11700 bp, 13 predicted proteins | sample SI_122_August201_FD_182714 | JGI IMG/M metagenome (GOLD analysis project Ga0233437, IMG submission 182714) | Seawater microbial communities from Saanich Inlet, British Columbia, Canada - SI_122_August2016_200_MG | ecosystem: Environmental > Aquatic > Marine > Inlet | place: Canada: British... | reverse complement strand
AATTTTCATACCTTCTTTCCCCCCAAACGACCAGACGATGATCAATTTTGGGAGGAAGGAAGCCAGGGAGAATTAGAAGGTGGTGTTTTCACGCCAGGTTCCGGTTACGTGAGTGATCCTCAATTGTCAACGCATAATCTTCAACGAGCCGCAGAAGCAAAAGGTGGTCAATTTATCTTAAATGCTAAAGTCATTGAAATATTAAAAAATGAAAATCGTGTCTCCGGTGTTGTTTTAAATAATGGAGATCGAATAGAAGCACCTATTATTGTCAATGCATCGGGACCTCATTCTTATCTCCTTAATGATTTAGCTGGCGTTTCAGAAGAAATGAAAATTAAAACAAGGGCGCTGCGTCATGAAGTGCATCATGTACCAGCTCCCAAAGGAATTAATTTTGAAGAAGTAGGGTTTCATACCAATGATGGTGATACTGGTAGCTATTTTCGTCCTGAAGTAGGGAACAATATATTGGTGGGAAGTGTAGATCCTGAATGTGATCCCAAGGATTGGGTAGATGATCCGGATGATTATAATCGGGATGTCACGGAAGCTCAGTGGAAAACCCAGGTGTATCGACTGGCGAAAAGAATGCCTGCCTTGGAAATTCCGACCAAACCACAAGGAATTGCTGATCTTTATGATGTTTCAGATGATTGGATTCCTATTTATGACAAATCCAGTCTCCAGGGGTTTTATTTAGCGGTTGGAACTTCAGGCAATCAGTATAAAACAGCACCCGTGGTTGGAGCCATGATGACAGAAATGATTAAAGCGTGTGAAGATGGCGCCGATCAAGATACGAATCCATTGCAGTTTAAACTCAAGCACACCGGATTATCAATTAATACAAGTGCATTTTCTCGATTACGTGAAATCAATAAAAACAGTAGTTTTTCAGTGATTGGATAAAATTCTAGACATTATGCTCTTATTCTTTGCTGCCTGATTATTGTGTGTAAAAAAGTAAGAGCATTAGGTTTATTTTTTTCGATATTTTAAAGGATAATAAAAACTCGGTGATTCCTGGACATTGGCTATTTTGAATTTTACCAGAAGGTTTTTACAATTTGACTGTTCGCTCAAGGAACTATCAAAAAGTTCCGTGAGTTTGTAGAAGGTCTAAGAGAACAGTCGGTTTAATCACCAAAGTTTAGTTATCTTTGGAGTTTTCATTTACAAATCTGACACCTTTCCGGGGAGTGGCATCGACTTCCAGTTTAAATATATCCGGTCTGGAATAATGGCCATTGGTCTCAATTGCCATCCTGATTTCTATAACTTTTTCAGGATCGATCTCGCAGATAATCGTATCACTCTTATCAAAAAGGGGTTCATTCAGGTAATTGCTATCCGGGCCGATAACGGCACTACCACCATTGTGTAATACATCAGATGAACCTGTATCCATTGAATCCAGAAAATCGAGTGTCTCCTGGCTGATATTCTTGAGGGATGATGCTCCTTCAATCACATCAGTTTTTTTCAGGTAAGTCCCGGCCGCCAGCACAAAGCATTGACCTTCAAATGCATAATGCCTGCTGGCTAGCTGGTGTAAGTCGTCTGCAGCTGGCCACTGTGCGACATGGATCAGCTCACCAAAGGAATGCATGGCTGCTCTGGCCAAAGGCATCCAGTGTTCCCAGCAGATTAAACCACCTAAAACACCAAATTCGGTGTTTAAAACACCAATTCCACTGCCATCTCCTAATCCCCAAATTAACTTTTCAGTATAGGTTGGCATCAATTTTCGATGCACCCAAAAATCTTTTCCGTTTTTATCAAAAAAGATCATGCTGTTATACAGAGTTTGACCATATTTTTCATGGGCGCCCATCACCAGGAAACAACTATATTTTTTTGCAATATCCTGTAATTGCTTAAAATAAATACCATTAATTGTTATCGCATTTTCCACCAACAAACGGTAGAGTTCTTTTGGTGGCGCAAATTCCCAAAGGGCAGCTTTGGAAGCAAAATCAAACCATACCGGATATCCGGGTAACCAGATTTCCGGAAAAGCAATAATTCGGGCACCTTTTTCTGCTGCTTGCTCAATTAATGGCTCTGCCTTTTTGATGCTTTCCGGAGTATTTAAAAATACCGGAGCTTCCTGGACAATGGCAACTTTGAATTTTTCCATAAGATTTTAACAATTGATATTAATTCCAGATTGATAAATAGGGTGATGTTGATCGAGAACCTATGCTTTCGTATTGGTGTGCTAAGCTGGTTAATGGTAGCTATTTTTGATGGAAAAACCAAGTTTTGACAGATACACCACGCGGTAATCGGATATGCCGGCTGCTGCATGATAAACACTATGGACAATTAAAATCTCAGTGATAAACAACTTAGTCCTCCATCCAGTTTTCTAAATTCGGAAACGTCAACTGTGATGGTTCTGTAACCTGCTTCCTGTATCTTTTTGAGTGTTTTAGGGTATCCTTCAGGTACGATGATGGTATCGTTGACCCAAATACTATTAACGGCATAGGCTTCATCTTCATCGACAACGATTTGATTGAAATTTTTAAAGGCTTCCATCTTTAAAAATTCCCCTGTGATTAATAGAATATTATTTTCCAAATATGATAATCCGGTTTTTAAGTGCAACATCTCTTTAAGAGGGATCGTTGATCCTGTCATATCATATTTTTTCAGTATTTTAATCAATTGACTGGCACCTTTCTCATTGGTGCGCTCTGATAAACCAATATAGAAATGTTTACCAACCATCATCACATCGCCTCCATCTAACGTTCCCGGAGCTTCAATACGTTCCAGGCTGGTAAAATATTTTCGGATGGTACTTCCCAGCAATTTTGGCTCTGGATTCCGACTGGGGGCACCCGGATTGGTGATAATAGCACAGTGCAATGTCATAAGAGCCGCATCTTCAACAAAAACAGAATCGGGAAACTCATCTGCAGGTTTTAAAGTTGTTACAAAAACACGACATTGTTTTAAAGCCTGAATATACTTTTCATGCTGTTCCAGTGCTAGTTGATAATCCGGTTTACCTAAAGTTGCACTGGTAAGTCCATTAACCATAGAAGGACATGGGGTCCGTACAATTGCATTAATAAATCTCATATCTTCCTTTAAAATACAGGTTATCTGTTAAGAATTGAAAACGTCTGATGTCAATTTAGTATTTGTAATAAAATATTTTTATCATTCTTATTTTACCATCGATACCATTAGATGGCAAAAAATGAAATAGCTTCCAGTTAAAAAGTTGTTTGAAAGTCTTTTTTTATTATATTCTGATTAATTGCTAGTAGAAAACTGTTCATTTTTATTGAGAAAAGGATATCCTCATGGAAACCTTTTCAAGATTATGCTTGAAACTATCGCTGAAATCCGTAATTTTGAGACCAGGCATATTTTTACTTTTAACCCATTCAAATCAGAATAAAATGCTAAAAAAGCTACTCATTACACTATTTTCCCTTATTTTCTTCAGTACTTCATTAATGTCCGCTAATATCAACGCTGTTTATGAAAAATCAATTGTGAAATGTATCAGTGATTATATTTTTTTAAATGAATGTAGCGGTAAGATTAAAAAACTGACCTGGTGGAATAAAGGTGAATCATTTCCTTCATTTGGTATTGGTCATTTTATCTGGTTTCCGGCCAGCGTTGAGGAACCCTATCAAGAGTCATTTCCTGAATTAATTGATTATTATAGACTTCGGAGCGTCAAACTACCTGAATGGTTGGATAAGCTTAGCCCGTTTTATGTGCCGTGGCCAAATCGAGCTGAGTTTTTCAAGAAAATTAACCAAAAGAGATTATCTGAATTACGTTATTTTTTAAATGAAACCCGTGATATTCAAATCGCGTTTATTATTTTAAGACTTCGAAGGACCATTCCTTTGCTGACTTTTGAGCAAAGTGAAAATAATCGAACCCAGATTGAGCATAAAATATCACAATTACTATCAACGTCCCGGGGAATTTTCGCTCTGACAGATTATATTAATTTCAAAGGTGATGGCACCGTTTTAAAGGAAAGATATCAACAACAGGGTTGGGGAGCTTTGCAGGTTATTGAAGCCATGGTTGTTCCCAGCACAGCAGAGGAAGCAACTGCATTATTCAGTCAGGCTGCTAACAAAATCCTGCTCAGGCGGATTGACAATGCTCCCGACGAGAAGAATGAAAAACAGTACTTAAAGGGTTGGCAAAACAGACTAGAGTCCTATAAAACATTTAAATGTAATTGAAATTAATCCGTTAACCATAAGTCCGATAGGGGAATATATGAATCTGGCACAATTTGAAAGACGTCGCTATAATGGTTGGGCAACACCTATTGAAAAATTAGATCGGTTCAGTGAAGCATTGGATGGGCCTGAAATATACATTAAAAGAGACGATTTACTGGGTTTGTCAGCCGGAGGGAATAAGACCCGAAAACTGGAATTCCTAGTGGCAGATGCTATTGACCAGGGAGCGGATACTTTAGTCACCTGTGGTGCTGTTCAATCAAATCATTGTCGTTTAACGCTGGCTGCTGCAGTTAAAGAAGGGATGAAATGTCGATTGATTTTAGAAGAACGAGTCGCCGGCAGTTATAAGGAAGATGCCAGTGGTAACAATTTTTTATTTAAACTGTTAGGGGTTGAATCGATTACCGTTGTTCCAGGTGGATCTGATATGGCGGCTGCCATGGAAAAAGAAGCTGAAGCTGTCCGGCAAGCCGGGCGAAAAGCCTATGTTATTCCTGGTGGTGGTTCAAATACAATAGGTGCGACTGGTTATGTGGCCTGTGCCGAAGAGATCATGCAGCAGCTTTTTGAAATTGGAACCTCGATTGATCATATTGTTTGTCCTAGTGGAAGTACCGGAACCCATGCCGGTTTGATAACCGGGTTTTATGGCACTAATGCTAATATTCCAATTACCGGTGTAAATGTCAGTCGGAAAAAAGGTGTTCAGGAAGAGATGGTCTATAAACTGGTTTTGGAAACAGCTAAAAAAGTAGGTGTTAACTACATTATTCCTCGTGAATCTGTTGTCTGTCTGGACCAATATGTTGGTCCGGGATATTCTTTACCGACTGCTGAAATGGCTGAAGCTGTTCGATTATTAGCACGGACAGAAGGGATTCTACTGGATCCGGTATATTCAGGAAAAACGATGGCAGGAATGATCGGAATGATACGACAAGGTGTTTTAAAGAAGGGGCAGAAGGTATTGTTTGTTCATACCGGTGGTTCTCCAGCTTTATATGCTTATATGAAAGAAGTATTGGAAGGATAATTTATTGATGGCTGAAAAGGTATTAGGAATAATTGGTGGTATGGGACCTGAAGCGACTACTGATTTTATGAATCGGGTGATCAGGATGACTCCAGCGACTGATGACAAGGATCATATTCGGATGATTGTGGATAATCATCCTCAGATTCCATCCAGAATAAAAGCTTTGTTTGAAAAAAACGGAGAAGATCCGACGGTATGTCTGGTTCAAATTGCCCGAAATCTTGAAAAATGGGGTGCCGATCTGGTCGCTATTCCATGTAATACTGCTCATTATTATTATCAGGCGGTTCAAAACAGTGTTCAAATCCCTGTTCTTAATATGCTGGATTTAGTGGTAGATATGATCAAACGCAATCATCCCGGCTTGAAAAATGTTGGGTTTTTAGGTTCTACAGCTGTGATTCAGACCGAATTATACGAAAAAAAACTGGCACAGCATTCCATCTCTATAAAATATCCAAAGCCGGGGAGACAGGACCGTATAATGGATGCGATCCGGGCTATCAAATCTGGTAAATGCTCAGATTCAGAGCTTCAATCAGTTGTTGACACGGCTTCTAAATTGATGCGATCCGGGGCTGAAGTTTTGATTATTGGTTGTACTGAATTGTCAGCGACCTGCCAATTGTTTCCTGATCATATCGGTTTTTATGATGCCTCACAGGTACTGGCTGAAGCCGTTGTTAAAGAAATTAAAGGGGAAATTGCTACTTCTTTATCAGAATTCATTCCCCGCTTATGAAAGATCATTTTTGAAGCTTTACTGATCCTTTCGCTACTGTATTCAATCATCAAGGTTTTAGGTATCAGATGAATATCGCTGGCTCCAAACCCATAACCTTCAGCATCACCCATGATGCCGTACCCATAAATATCCCCATAGTCCAAAATGGCATTATTAGTACTGGCAAGTAAAACCCATCCTTCCCCTAATCCCGGAAGACTATATGGTGCCGGTACAACCATATATCCCAGTTGGTCGGAAAATTGGTCTTTTCGTCGTTCTATGGCGGACAAGGTTTGGATCCAAAGCATACTTATGATAGATACTAAGATAATTTTAAAATGAAACAATAGGGAATCACCCGTTTCTTCAATGAGTTTTGTGCCCAACTAAAAGATAATCCATAGGGAAGATTCGTTCAGAATTTTTGAAATGGCTTTATAAACTTGTACTTTTCAAACCATTCATATTATTCTGATGATAATTTCCGGTTAGGATTGGTTGGTAAACTAAATAAAAAAGGCGTTTATTATGAAAAAAAATGTTGGCCCTGTAGATAGATTACTACGTTTGATTGTTGGTCTGATAATTATAGGGATTGGTTATTATTACCAAAGCTGGTGGGGCGCTATTGGTGTGCTTATGCTGTTGACGGCAGCTATGGGATGGTGTCCGCCTTATTCGATTTTTAAAATCAGTACTTGTAAAAGAGAAGAAACCTAAAATAACAAGTAGGTTAATTTACCTTTAATCTACTTTAGGGTTTATTCCAAATATTGAAGGGAAAACAAATCCCCGCCTATAATGACGCTAAACCTATGTGTCGTCCTTTATGCCATCAAGTAGTTCATTTTATAAGGTTCCAGGTATTTTTTTTCAGTGTGTTCATGCTTACCGGATGTAATAGTATATTTTATCATCCAACCCAAACACAATATTACCAGATTGAAGATTTCAAAACCAAACCTGAGCTAATTAGTTTTAATAATAGTGTAGGAACTCATTTGTCAGGATGGTACTTTAAAACTAATCAAGTCAGGAAAAAAGGAGTCATCATACAGTTTCATGGCAATGCCCAAAATATATCTTCTCATTTTTCATTCCTTCACTGGATCATCCCCCACGGATATGATTTGTTTATTTTCGATTACAGTGGATACGGATTATCTAAAGGAAGGTCAACCGTAGAGAATTTACGTCAGGATGCGATTGCGGCATTCCAATATGTTGAAAAAAAAATCAAGAAAAATCAAATCCCCATCATACTTTTTGCTCAAAGTCTTGGTGTTGCAGTGTTAACGGATGCATTTTCCTATTTCCAAAATAAAAATTTCATTAAAGCCATTATCCTGGATAGCGGATTTTATTCCTACCAGGAAATCGCTCGGGATAAGCTTAATCAGTTCTGGCTGTTTTGGCCTTTTCAGCATTTCGCCTACCTGCTGATAACTGATAGCCATAGCCCTGAAAAACATTTTCAGAAGTTTTCACCCATCCCAACGCTGGTGATTCATGGGAAAAAAGATCGGGTTGTGCCCTTTAACCATGGGGAAAAAATTTATGAACTTTTAAAGCAAAAGAAGACATTCTGGAAAATTGAAAATGGTAGCCATACCAGTGCTATGCCAGGTCATGCCGGATTGTATCGGGAAAAACTACTGAAATACCTGGATGATATTTAAGCATAAAAAGGTATGACCCGGTTTAAACTCATATCCTAAAGTATATCAGTATGCGGAACGAAGTCGAATGTCATACGCTACAAGTTTTACTTCTTAAAAATTTTAACAGATACCTGCTTATAGGATACTATGAAAGCCTGTGTTACCCTTATTGAAAGCTTTCGAGTCCGGATTAGCAAAGTATCAGATGCTTTTCGGTGCTATTGTATGAAATATTGACAAGCATTTTTATGTCGAGGAAAGTAGGTATAAGCTAACTTTTAGATATTAATCAATATAACCAGGACAGGCTTTTACAATCAGTCTCGGCTGTGATGATGTCAGAATAACAACCCGCTACTTCGAGCATTTGATTAAATCATCTATATTCGGAACCATTCATGAGTGCGGTCATGGATTGTATGAATTAGGAATGGGGGAAGGAATCAAAAACACCATTTTGGCTGAAGGAGCTTCTCTTGGGGTTCATGAATCGCAATCCCGGACCTGGGAAAATATGTTAGGCCGAAGTTTCGCTTTTTGGAAATTTTATTTTCCAAAACTCAAAAAACTGTTTCCAGAACGTCTCTCCAAAATTGGATTGGAATCCTTTTACAAAGCCATTAATAAATCTGAATCCAGTCTGATTCGTGTTGAAGCGGACGAAGTTACTTATGGTCTCCATATCATTCTCCGATTTGAAATAGAACTACAGTTAATTAGCGGAGCATTAAAAATAGAGGATCTTCCAGAGGTTTGGAACCATAAAATGGAGGAACTGTTTGGAATTAAACCCGATACTGATGCCAACTGTATCATCCGTTAAAAGTTTATTGACTTCACCAGCCCAGTTTAGGTGATCTACTTCTTTTTGAAGTAAAATCCCGACAAACTTATTACCTTCTGATAATTCCTGAGCTTTATTCACAATAGTGTTGATGCCTAGTGTTCCGTTTTCTCTATCATCGGACCATTTAAGTAGAACTCCAAGAGTCATTAGTATAAAAAATTTGTGACCTCAATGATATCATACATGTTGAATTCATTGAAAAGTTAGATTGGATTAATTTTTATTTAAATGGTTTAATATAATTTTCAACAGTATTCGTTTTATTATTAATAGGGAGAAAAAATGGCAGTAAAAATTGGTCAACCTTCTATTGTTTCAGCAGCAGGCAATAAACCCAAAATCATTGAAGAGTATATCGGACGGGTGAATACTCAAACGGATTCAGTCAGTGTTGCCAAAATGACAAGTCCGGTTGGTTGGGTTGAGCCGGGTCAAATTCCGGAATTTGATGAATATACGGTGGTACTAAAGGGTAAAATTCTTATTAAAACCAAAAATCAGGAGTTCGAAGTAACAGCTGGAGAAGCGATTATTACAGAAGCAGGGGAGTGGGTTCAGTACAGTACTCCGGAAGAAGGAGCAGAGTATATTGCCGTCTGTTTACCAGCCTTCAGTCCTGATATTGTTCATAGAGATGAATAACAACAACATACCCGAAAATGGATATGCTGTTGGCGTGTTTAATCTCTGAGATTTTTAGGACGATGGTCAATTTCATGGACAGGTAGTACTATCGATGACGCAATATTAGCCAGGTGTGACTGTATTCTTTTCAGGCCTCTGACAAACAATGTTGTACAAACTGCCTCCCGGGTTGAAATGTCAGAATCGGCCAGAGCTGTTAACAGATTATCAAAGCGTTTGTTCCAAATGATCTCATCCTGTAAGATTTCAGCGGCCATGACGACGTCTTCAGTTTCAAAGGCTTTGATAGTAACGTTAAAGGTTTCACGAACATATTCAGTATATTCGGTTATTTTATCGCAGAAATAAAGTTCTGAACATTGTTTACGAACCATGACAGCCGCTTCATACAAATTTTTGCAAAAGTCTCCAACCCGTTCTGCATCTTTTACGACACTCATTAGCACCAAGGCACCGGCAATATCACGCTCTGGGTTCAGAGCCAGATGGGATACCAACTTTTTACGAATGGCTCTTTCAGCTTTATTGATTTTAATATCTGTTTTGTATACTTCTCCTTCGATATCATCCAGGTCCGTTACACCACGAAAGGCATCAATGACTACATTAAACAGATCTTTATCTGCATTTAGCATTTCAACAAATTGATTATATTGCTCATTTAGAGGAGCGCCACTTGTGAGCATCTTGCCCAATTTTTCAAACATTTGATCTCCTGTTTTAGGTAAGGAATATCGCTACACCTGGAATTAAAAAGAAAACAATTAAAATAAACATTAATGCATATAACCGATTTTGGGCAGATTTCCTGGCCAATAATTGGGCCGCTAAAATTGGAATTTTCCGTAATTCAGGAATCGGATAAAAAGTAAGGATACCACACATATTAAATAAGAGGTGAACCAGAGCTATCGTCAGAGCTTCAGGTCTGCCGGTTGCTAAAGATGCTAAAAATGCAGTAACAGTCGTTCCGACATTTGCCCCCAGAGCTACGGGAAAAATTTGATGGACACTAATTATCCCTGCCGCGGCCATCGGTATCATTAACGATGTTGTGATAGAACTGGATTGCACAACAGCTGTAAATACCAAACCAACTAACATTGCCAAATATCCGCTTTTGTAAAGCGATGCTTCCAGTAAATTTTGAAATTTCGTTAGTACAAATAATTTCAATAATTTTGTAAATAGATATAAACTGAAAAATAGTAAACTGATACCGACAACAACAACAATAATTGCAGAGATGAGTTGGCTACTGCTGATGGACGATAGTTGCGATGTGATAAATTTAACAACTGGTTTGGTGATCAATTTGAGAGGGCTTTGGAATTCGACTCCGCTTGTACCTGATAAAAAAATACATAGCTTACTGGCTGCTTTGTGGAGAAAACCTGTATATAGCTCTATGGGCAGGAATATAGCAACTGTCATAATATTAAACATATCATGGACAGTTGCGGCTGCAAAGGCTCGCTCAAACTCCTGTTTCCGTGTCATGTGACCTAAGGCTACAATGGCTGAAGTTACCGCAGTTCCGACATTTGCTCCCATAATAACTGGTATGGCATTTTGAACGGTAATGGTTCCTGAGGCAACAAAGGCAACAACCATTGAGGTCGTGGTGCTGGAACTCTGAATAACGGCAGTGGCCAGGATTCCAATAAAGAGACCAACAAAAGGATTATTGGTAGTTTCAATTAAAGTTTTAGCAAAATCTTTCCCAAAAATTTTAAACCCGGAGCCCATTAATCCAATGCTGATAAAAAAACAGTATAATACTGCCATTACCATACATATACGGACAATTGTCATCAGGAGATTCAATACTGGTGATTGTTTTTCTTCAATATTGATGGTGAATCTTTTGAAAAGCTTAAACGAAGGAGAAGCCATGAAATTTTAAATGAAAAGTTATAAATTAATCATCCATAATATGGTTAAATAAATTGGAAGACATTATAAAGGGAATATATACCGTTTCATCATTGGGAATGAAAACAAAACCAGATAATGAAATGGTTTTTTAACCAATAGACATTTGCAATATTCAACGATTTAACACCTTGCTGAAAAAACTTCACAACTATTTTACATCCAAAAAGGGGATATTTCTCGTGTATTATTATTAATTATAAATATTAAAGCAATAAGTGCATAAAAATAATAAAAGAAATTTTAGGAGCCTTTTTTAATGGTCTCCTTCATCTGTTTTATATAGTTAGTGATTAGACGAGAATGCTATCATTTCTTTTCAATCCGGTAATTAGGGGACACGTAACGACCTGGTATCTAAAAGTATAAGCCTTTACTAGAAATTGTGTAGAGTAGACCAAAGGAGCTTCCCCCTTAGCCTCTCACAAAACCGGACGTGAATCTCTCGATTCATACGGCTTTTATTGTACAGTCCGAACGTCAACCCCTGCAAGTTGCCAATAGATGAAAAGATTGGGGAATTTAGCCCTGATTCGTTTCATCCAATTAAAGAATCTCTTGCGAGATTGAAGTCGTTTATATTTCCTTCTTCCCCAGCGATATAATAT
>Ga0233437_1006621_pt1 | contig 11701 bp, 7 predicted proteins | sample SI_122_August201_FD_182714 | JGI IMG/M metagenome (GOLD analysis project Ga0233437, IMG submission 182714) | Seawater microbial communities from Saanich Inlet, British Columbia, Canada - SI_122_August2016_200_MG | ecosystem: Environmental > Aquatic > Marine > Inlet | place: Canada: British... | reverse complement strand
GATTGATAAGTTTTGCTACCGCAGTAGATTTAAACTTGGGATCTGGTTCAATTTGGCGAATAGTGGCTTTTTTTGTTCTCATGTCTTATCTCTTTTATTATGCTTCTTTTTGTTGCACGCAACATTTCGTTATGCAGATTTCTTAACTCCATACTTACTGCGACTAGTTTTGCGACCTTCTACACCAGTAGTATCGTACTTGCCTCTCACGATGTGATACTTCACACCTGGTAGATCTTTAACTCTTCCGCCTCTGACCAAAACTACACTGTGTTCTGCCAAAGTGTGACCTTCACCCATGATGTAGGCAGTTACCTCCATCTTGTTAGAAAGACGAACTCTAGCCACTTTACGCAAAGCAGAGTTTGGCTTCTTGGGAGTCATGGTTTTAACTACAGTACAAACTCCTCTTTTTTGAGGGCTAGTAGTCTTGACTGCTTGACCAGTATTGGAATTAAAACTGCGTCTTAGAGCAGTTGTTTTAACTCTTTTTTGCTTGCGTTTGCGTCCACCTTTGCGGACTAACTGATTTATTGTAGGCATAATTATTTCTTCTTCACTCTTTAGTGAGAGAGCAATTGTAGCACATTTGTCCTCAAGTTGCTTCTACAGTTGCTTCAACTGTCTCTACTGCAGGCTCATCACTTACCACAGCTGGCTCTACTACTACCTCTTCTTCACTAGCTAAATTATCCATACTAGCTCTTTCTGGGCTAGTAGGAATCAGACGTCCAATGATGACGTTTTCTTTGAGACCTGTCAAGTTATCAACAGCTCCAGCTGCTGCAGCGTCTGTAAGAACATTGCGTGTATGCTGGAATGAAGCAGCGGACAACCAAGACTCTGTAAAGAGAGATGATCTGGTGATACCAAGCATCATCACCTTGGCTGTAGCGGGTTCACCACCTTCGGCCATGGTTTCTTCATTAACCTCGATAAATCTGCCTTTTTCAACTATCTCACCTGTCAAGAAATCGGTGTCACCAGAAGACTCGAGCTGAAGTTTGTCACACATCTTGCGGATAATAACTTCAAAATGCTTATCATGAATTGGAATACCTTGAGACTCATAAACTTTCTGAACTTCATCAATTAGGTATTGTTGAGCAAATAACAAACCTTTAAGTTGTAATAGCTCTTTCAAGTTGATAGAACCAGATGTTAAAGACTGACCAATATAAACCAAATCGCCAGTTTTCACAGATACTGGAGCTTGATCTGGTAAGGTGTAGACTGCATCGGCTTGAGTTTTATCACTTGGTTTGATGACAATTTGAGTATCACCATCTTTATTAGTCACCTTGGCTTTACCTGCAATCTCTGCTAGAACTGCTGGAGAGTGAGGCACACGAGCTTCAAACAACTCTTCTACTCTAGGTAGACCTTGAGTCACATCTAGCCCAACAATACCTCCGCTATGCTTAACCCTCATAGTTAACTGAGTTCCTGGTTCTCCAATAGATTGAGCAGCCACAACTCCAACTGGCACTCCCAGTTCCACTATTTCTCTAGTAGAGAAGTCCCAGCCATAGCACATGGCGCACATGCCATGAGTAGCTTCACAGGTAAGAGGTGAACGAACGCTAACTGTCTCCACATCTGTCTTAAGCACTTCTTCAACTATTTCTGGAGTTAACAACTCACCAGCTTTAACAATGGTCTTGCGACCGTCTTTGATGGTCTCTGCCAAAACTCGACCCATCAGACGAGTCCCAAAAATACTAGATCTCTTGTTCCTAGTAATATCAATGCTTTTAGTAGTACTACAGTCATGAGTTCTCACAATCATGTCATGAGCCACGTCTACCAAACGTCTGGTTAAGTAACCAGCGTCAGCCGTTTTAATAGCAGAGTCTGTTAAACCTTTTCTACTTCCACGAGCAGAAGTCACGTACTCAAAGATGGATAAACCTTCTCTAAAGTTGGACTTGGTAGGCATCTCCACAATGTTACCCAGTGGATCGACCACTAGACCACGCATAGCAGCCAACTGCTTGACTTGATCTTTACTAGCTCTAGTTCCACCAGAGTTAATGATAACTTTGATGGCATTTGAGTCGGAGTAAAAGTCCCAAGTTTTTTCTGCCACAGTATCGGTGGTCTTCATCCAGAGATCAAAAGCTAGACGCTTCTTTTCTTCCTGGGAAATAAGACCTTCCAAGTATTGATCTTGAATGATCTCGGCTTTTTTGTTGGAAACTTCGATGATCTCATCTTTATTCTTAAGCATCTGAGCGTCGGTCACTGCCACAGATAATCCAGAGTCTGTAGCTGCCTTGAAACCTAGATCTTTAATAGCATCGATTAATTGGCTAACTCGCTCATCGGACTCTAGCTTAATAGCTTTGGTCACAATTTCTTTCACCATCTTGGCATTGATAGCTTCATTAGTGAAACCAAATGATTCTGGCAAAAGATCATTAAACATTAATCTACCAATTGTGGTCTCGACCACCTTGTACTTGCCATCTTTTTTCAAACCAATCTTAATGGCTTGACGCACGGTCACTAATCCTGCTTGATAGGCGTGATAGGCTTCGTCTCTATGAGCAAACACTCGACTCCATGCCTCCAGATTACTATCCATCTCTGTTAAGTAGTAGATACCCATAGCCATTTCTTTATTTGGCACAGTAATAGGCTCACCGTTAGCTGGCTTAAGTAAATTGTGATTGGCCACAAGCAGTGTTCTACACTCTTGTTGGGCTTCTTTAGTCAAAGGTACGTGAACAGCCATCTGATCACCGTCAAAGTCGGCATTGTATCCAGAACAAACACAAGGATGAAGTCTGATAGCATTTCCCTCGACTAAAATTGGGAAGAAAGACTGCATACCTAGTTTGTGCAAGGTAGGTGCGCGGTTTAACATAACTGGGTGATTGGTAGTAACTTTTTCCAAAATATCGTAAACTTCTGGATCTGCTCGCTCTATTAAGTGTCTGGCACTCTTGACGTTAGGAGCTGTGCCTTGAACAATTAATTCGCGCAGAACATAGGGCTTAAACATCTCAAGCGCCATGTCTTTAGGAATACCACACTCATTAAGTTTAAGTTCTGGACCCACCACAATCACACTTCGGCCAGAGTAATCTACACGTTTACCTAGCAGATTTTGTCTAAATCTACCTTGCTTGCCTTTAAGCATTTCTGCCAAAGACTTAAGTGGTCTGCGGTTAGCTCTGCGTCGTGACTGTCTGGCTTGAGTGCCATCAATCAATGAATCAACAGCCTCTTGTAACATTCGTTTTTCATTTCTCAAAATAATTTGAGGAGCACCCAAATCAATTAAGTGTTTAAGACGATTGTTACGGTTGATAACTCGACGATAAAGATCATTAAGATCTGATGTAGCAAATCTACCACCAGATAGCTGAACCATTGGTCGCAGATCTGGAGGAATAACTGGTAAAGTGCTGATAAACATCCAAGCAGGATCGATCTGGGCTTTTCTTAAACCCTCGGAAACTCTTAGACGCTTAATTGCTTTTACTCTCTTGACGCCTTTGCTCTCTGTCATCTCGATTCTAAGCTGCTCAACCAAAGAATCTAGATCGATCTCTTTCACCAAACGCAAAATGCTCTCTGCTCCCATGTCCACATTGAGGTGAGAAGCTGCGTCGTACTCGTCCAACTTAAGATATTCATCTTCTGTCAGGATGGTGCCTTTGGATATTTTCTTGACCATGCTACGAATGGTGTCGTAGATTTCTTCGGTCTGTTCTAGTTGAGTGTCCAGTTGTCTCTTAAGGGCAATAAGTTTATTCTTGGCTTTAAGCTCTAGCTCTGTTAACTTAATTTTAAGAGTTTCTTTACTCTTAACCTTGGCCTTCATGTCCTTCTTGTCTTGATCTAGTTGTGACTTAACAGTCTCCATCTCTTGCTTGATGCTGGTCTTGAGTTCATCCAAAGCAATGACCTGATTCTCTTCCAAACGACTTAAAACCACAGCTTTTTCTTCGTTATCCAAAGCCAAAACTATGTACTTGGAAAAGTAGATAATGGAGTTTAAATTCTTGGGCGAAATATCAAGCAAAAGTGACAATTTGGAAGGAGCACCTTTAAAGTACCAGATGTGAGCTACTGGTGCTGCCAAGTTAATGTGACCCATACGTTCTCTACGAACTTTGGATTGGGTTACTTCAACTCCACACTTATCACAGATAATACCCTTGTATCTAATGCGTTTGTACTTACCACAGTAACATTCATAATCTTTGGTGGGACCAAAGATCTTTTCATCAAATAACCCATCTTTTTCTGTTCGCAAAGATCTGTAGTTGATGGTTTCTGGCTTTTTCACCTCACCATGAGACCAAGATTTAATGGCTTCGGGTGAAGCAATGCGAATTTCTAGAGCGGAAAAGTCTACGATATTTTTCATATTAGTTCTCCCCTTTGCTTCGCTGTAGCTCTGTAGAGCGAAGGCGAGCTTCTACAACATCTTTTACATCTTTAGCTTTTGGCTCTTTTTTAAGATCCTTTTTTTGCTTTTTTTCTGATGGCTCTTTGTCTTTGCTTTCTGTTTCTTCTACTTCTTCAACCGCGTCTGACGCGTCTTTTTCTACACCTTTGTCTTTGCCTTCTGTCTCTTCTCCTTCTGCAGCTACATCTTCTGATTTACTTTCATCCGCTTCATTTTCAACTGCTTTTAGATCTTCATCGGTTGGTTCTTCTTTAGATTCTGCACCTTCAACCGCGTCTGACGCGGCTTCGACCTTCTTCACCACAATCTCTGGTTCTTCTTCCTCTTGAACTTCATGAGGAATAACATCGATAGCCAAAGAGTTAAGCTCGCGCATCAAGACTCTAAATGACTCTGGCACGGTAGGGGCTGGAATCTCCACACCCTTGACAATTGCCTCAAATGCTTTTGCTCTACCCATGACGTCATCGGATTTAATCGTTAACATCTCTTGCAGAGTATGAGCAGCTCTATGTGCTTCAAGTGCCCAAACTTCCATCTCTCCTAGACGTTGGCCACCCATCTGGGCTTTTCCGCCCAAAGGTTGCTGAGTAACTAGAGAGTAAGGACCAGTAGATCTAGCATGCATCTTGTCCTCGACCATGTGAGTTAGTTTAAGAATGTATCCAATACCCACAGTGGTATCTTCACCAAATTTTTGGCCTGTTCTGCCGTCAATCAGTCTAGCTTTACCTGAAGCTGGTAAACCAGCTCTTTTTAACTCATCCCAAATCTTCTGTTCATCAAAAGATTCAAAAGCTGGAACGGCTACTTTATAGCCAAGTTTATCTGCTGCCCAACCTGCATGAGCTTCAAGTAACTGACCCATGTTCATACGAGCCAAAACAGATAGAGGTGAAATGATAATGTCAACTGGAGTACCATCATCTAGATGAGGCATGTCTGCGATAGGCACGATCTGGGAAATAACACCCTTATTACCATGTCTTCCGGCCAACTTGTCTCCAACTGTGATCTTTCTGACTTGAGCAATTTTAATAATCACTTCTTTGAGTGTGCCAGGATCTAGCTCGTCACCCAAATCACTATCTAGAACTTGAACATCAATGATCGTGCCTTTTTCTCCATGAGGCATCCTTAAAGAAGTGTCACGCACTTCTCTGGACTTCTCACCAAAAATGGCTCTTAGCAATCTTTCTTCTGGAGTGAGCTCTGTTTCACCTTTAGGTGCAATCTTACCTACCAAAATATCTCCAGCATCAACTACACTACCAATTCTGATAATTCCTTCACTTGTTAAGTTGGCTAGATAAATCTCACTCACATTGGGAATATCACCAGTTAACTCTTCTGGGCCTAACTTGGTATCCATTACCTTAGCTTTGTGCTCGGTAATTTGAACTGAGGTTAAAAGATCTTCTTTGACCAAGCGATCAGAAATAACAATAGCATCTTCATAGCCCAGACCATCAAATGAAGCATAGGCAATAACTAAGTTGGTACCTAGGGCTAGTTCGCCACCGTCTGCAGCTGGACCATCTAGAATTACTTGACCTTTTTTAACTTTTTCTCCCAACTTGACGATAGGTTTTTGAGAGTAACAAGTACTTTGGGAAGTTCTAACAAACTTACCTACGTTATAGATGTCTTTACCAGCCTCAAAAAAGTATTGATCATTATCGTTAACCTTGGCTTCATCTTTGGCTTTGGCCTGATCTGCCTTATCTACCTTGATCTCCACCCTGTTGCCGTCTACATAAACTACTTCTCCGTTATGTTTGGCCACCACAGTTCGACCCATAGCCTCAGCTACAGCTCCTTCCATACCAGTTCCCACAATTGGAGCCTGAGCTTTAACTAAAGGTACTGCCTGGCACTGCATGTGAGTACCCATTAGAGCACGGTTAGCTTCGTCATGAGCAATAAAAGGAATTAGGGAGGCAGAAGTACCTACCACTTGTCTGGGCACCACATCGATGTACTCGACATCGTTCACGGGACCTTCGGTAAAGTTGTTCTGATGACGCATGGCCACCCACTCATCTTTTATAAAACCATTTTTGTCTACCTCAACCCCTGCGTGAGTGATTTTGTAGTCTGCCTCTTCATCTGCAGAAAGGTAAACAACTTTGTCTGTAACTTTCATCTTTTTGCCAGACTTTTCTACCTTGAGATAAGGGGCGTCCAAGAATCCATACTTGTTAACTTGAGTATAAAGGGCCAGATATGTTACTAGTCCAATATTGGGGCCTTCTGGAGAACGAACAGCGTCAATTCTAGAGTACTGTGAAGCGTTAATATCTCGCATAGAAAACGAGGCTCTCTCTCTAGTCACACCACCGCTACCCATAACAGATAGTCTACGTAGGTTATCTATCTCGGACAAAGGATTGGTCTGATCTAGAATAGTAGACAGCCTATTTCTTCTAAAGAACTCGCTGATAGTGGCAATTAATGGTCTAGCATTAACCAAAGCTGCGGGAGTAAGTAGATCTTCTGTTTTGGTTAACGACATTTTTTCACGGATAGATCGCTCTAAACGAATCATACCAATTCTAAATGCAGACTCTTTAACTAGCTCCCCTATCTGTCTAATTCTACGATTACTTAAGTGGTCAATATCATCGGTATAACCCTGTTTGTTCTGAAGCTTAACCAAGTAAGCAACTGTAGCCACTACATCTTCTAGAGTTAAAACAGTATTATCTTCTTCAACATCGATTTCTAGGCGTCTGTTCATCTTGTACCTACCCACTAAACCTAGATCATAACGACGAGGATTAAAGAAAAGACCATTGGCATACTCTCTGGCAGTGTCTAACACTGCTGGTTCACCAGGTCTCATCTTTTCGTAAAGCTCGATTAAAGCTTCGCTTTGAGTTTTGGTAGGATCTTTTTCTATAGTTTTTTCAATTAATTTAAGCTCATCGTTGGTGCTTACATCCTTGAAAGCTTCCAAGATCTCTTCATCTGTGCCCAAGCCCATAGCTCTAAGTAGAACAGTTACCGGCATCTTGCGTCTTCGATCTACTTTGACGGCAATTACCTGTCTGCGACCAACAGTCATTTCTAACCAAGAACCACGTTTTGGTCGAAGCTCTGCTTGATATAACTCTTGTCGGGAACTAGGATCGGTCTCACCAGAAAAGAAAACACCTGGTGATCTGACCAATTGAGTCACCACAGCTCTCTCAATACCATTAACCACAAATGTACCAATAGAGGTCATTTTAGGAATATCTCCCAAAAAGACTTCTTGAGTCTGCTCTTGTCCAGTCTTCTTATTTAACAAAATTGCATCTGTATATAGAGACATGTCGTAGGTCAAACCCTTGCGTTTGGCTTCTGATACAGAGTGTTTGGTTTGTCCAAACCAATACTTGCCAAAAGTTAAACGCCAGTTTTTACCGGTGTAATCTTCAATACCACCATCGGCATTAATTTCGTCAAGTGCCTGACGAATACCATTGTCTAAGAAATCATTGAAACTATTTATCTGCAGACCAACTAAGTCAAGCTTTGGTAATACCGGATGAGGGGTGCCCCAATTTTGTCTTGAATTAGTCATGTTTGCTCCCTTCAAAATTAACCACGAAAAAAACGGACGTTCCTAATTAGGATCCGTCCTACTTTTTTTTAGTTATACTACCAAAAGTTGATGTCTAGTCTTCAAAAATTTTGCTCCGTTAACTGGCTAGAGACAGGAAATTATATAACGAAATAGCAAAGTCCGCAAGGGTTTAATTTGCACAACTTCGTTTACAACGAGTTAAGTTTAAAGTAACTAAAGGTAATTTGCAATATTACGATTGTGTTCCTCAAGAGTCCTAGCAAAATGTATGCTTCCATCCGGAGAGTGAAGGTAGTAAATATAATCCGATTCTTCTGGATTCAAGACAGCTTTAATGGCGTCTAACCCTGGATTGCAGATTGGAGCTGGAGGCAAACCTGGATTCTGGTAAGTGTTGTATAGAGAGTTAATTGCCTTATCCGCAGACAATGGAGGAGCCCACCACTCACCTTGCCTATTTGCTCCCTTGGCGTACTGTAGGGTGGCATCTACTTGAAGAGCCATACCAATCTCTAGTCGATTATTCAAGATCCCAGCCACAGTTCTCATTTGACCAGAGCCTCGAGCTTCACGCTCTACTAAGGAAGCTAAGATTAATATTTCATCTAAAGATTTACCAGAAGCTGTGATCTCTGGTTTTAAGCCCTTTGATACTTTGGTGACAAAAGTAGATTCTAGTAAATCTACCAGTTGCGAAGCAGAATACTCCAACGGGACAAGATATGAGTCTGGAAATAATCTACCTTCAGAGTTTTGAGTTAGCTTAATAAACTCTGTAGTAGAAAAGTTGGTCAGTTTACTGGAAGCAGTTAGAGCTATCTCTTCTCTTCTCCAGCCCTCCAGTGTAGTTAGCCAAACATCTTCACTGCCCTGAGATAGAGTGTTGGCGATCTGCCAGACATCCATATCTGGAGATAACTCGAACGATCCAGCTTGAATAGACTTGCCATCTTTGAGCCAGGTGCTTTGAAGATACTTAACAGACAAACGAAAAACTAAAGGATGACGCAATAAGTTGGCTTGAGTAAGTTTGCTACCCACAGATGAAATAGCTTCACCTTTGGCTATGACAAATCTCTGGGAGGTATTATCACTGGAGTTAACAGGTTGTAGTAAATACCAAGCCACCAACACAAAAAACAAAACCACTGTTAGGCTCAAGCTAATAATCAATGTGGCAAGTTTAAAAGGCTTCATGAGTTTTTAGTATATCAGGAATGGATAAAGTAGAACAATTGTTTCATTTTTTATCTGATGTTAACAACTTTTTTTCCACTTTCTTCAACCTTCTTTTTGCTTTACCAATGCTATCACCTACTGGTAATTTTTCCGGCATAGTACCGCCAAGTTCTCTAATGGTGAGACGCACTTTCTTTCCAACATCAAAATGAGCCTGATTAGCTCTTGCCTCACCCTTGATCTCATCTCTTTTAAGTTTTGCATCAGCTTGGGTAGCTCTAAATAAGTTAGCAGCTAACTCTTCGCTTCCCATATGATCAAGGATTTTTTGAGTCTTCTTTAACTTTTTCTTTTCTGCAATTTGTTGAGATTTTAATCCTCCATACAGTCCCATATAGCCATAGTTAGCAAATACACCATAGTTTTTTACTCCCGCTTGAGAAGCCGTTAGAGCTAAATGCTTGTTATGAGTGGTCATCTCACCACGTAGTAAAACTCTTTTTTGATCTTCAATTGTTTGATCTTGAATTTCTTGTCTTCTGGTTTGAATAGCAAAATACGTTTGACCTAAAGCAACAACCTGTTTGCTAGGGTCAGCATTTTGCATGATCAAGTAACAAGCATATCTAGATAAGGCAATATCCATAACTTCGCGAGAGGCGGTTTTACCTAGTTCGATCATATCGTTGACATCAACGAAATGATTTTTAACCGATTGACCAACCTTTTTACATGATTCTTTGGCTTTTTTAAGTACTTTTTTAAAATTCCGATAATCAAGATAGTTTAGAGTTTTGGCCAACTCTCGTGCTGACCAATATTCTTGATCGAATTGATTTATGTGCTTAGTGTCTTCAAACACTTTTATTTGATTATTCATATGATTAATATATCAATATATCTCATAAATCACAATCTGATCTTGAGAGTTATTGTTGAAATGAATTCTATTTACGTAGCATCTACATCGGCAATAAAATCAATAATAATCTGTGAAAATTTGGTTAAAGATATATACATGGTAAACATATGCTCAATACTAGGAATGTCTACATTTGTAGCACCTTCTAACTGACTCGTTTCAAGAGGAACCAACTCATCAAACTTAGCAGACCAAGTCATCATTCTATCTCTAACATTTTGGGGAATGTCAGGCTCTTGTTTTTCAAAAGTTACTACCGATTTTGCAAAAGAAGGACTTTTGTCTGTCATGCGATCAAAAGATCTCCAGAAATGATGACCTTTGCGCAATCTGCTACAAACACTAATCGCTTTACTGACTCTTTCAAGTCTAGCAATCAGGAGATTAAATGCCATGCTTCCTCCAGCACTGGCTCCAATTATCGAAACTACAAAATCTTCATACAACTCATCAATTACAGCTGTAAGTCTTTCAAGTTTTTGTTCAAATGTTTCGTCGGGATTCATCCAATCCATGTTAATTGCTTGAGTTTCAAAACCACTATTCTTCCAGTTGTCATGTTCAAGGATTTTATTAAAGCCCCATACGTCTTTATTATCTCCCAATCCAGATAGAAGTAACACCTTATGAGGTTTACCTGGAACTCTTTCCATTTTCTGAGTCATAACTCATTTATTATATCAAAGTCATACATTTTTGAGGTCATTTAGATACAGCTCGCATGAAGTCAAATGCTTAACTTAAACAAAAACTGAAACAAGTAAAATACTACTGAGAGTTAATGTCAAGCTGAACTGTTTCCAGTGGTTTGACAAAATATACAATTAAATAAATAATTCCTGGAAGTATCCCCAGCAATAACCAAACAATTGCTGATGCCATACTTAGCTTAGGCTTTCTATTTAGAACTGCAGTTTTTTCTGTTTTGTGTGAGACTGTAAAATTTTCATTCATAACTAGATGATTTACTTGGGCATCTAGATCTGAGGGAAACTTTTCGGTTATGTATTTTGGATTGAGTCCAAGCTTAAGTTTAGATATTTTATTTACAGCAGCATTGTTACCAAAAAGTAAAACTAACGAGATTATTATTAATAAAATAAACGAAATACCACCCACACTATCACTCAAAGCTGACAATGCGACAAAGGCTAAAATAAATGTTATCAACCCCATCCAGCCTGGCACTACATAAAAGAATTGCAATAGTGGAGAAAGTTGTTTTTTCATATGTTGTTTCTATTTGTATTGATTCAATGCAATTAGTACTGTGATAATTGTATCATGGTAGTTTGTTTCTACGGATATATCACAAATATTTTTCATGTTATTAAGCTTTTTGCAATTCGTTTAAACACATCTCACATCAGAAATCAGAAAACAATATATGCTAATATTTACTTGAACTCCCCTACACAAAAACTTCCCCAAACTTCTCCTTGTACAAACCAAACTCCTCCTCGTGATAAACCAAAAAGTAAACGTCCTTGAGAGATGAGTTGTATCTGCTAGGTTCCAGTAAAAAATTGCGAATAGCTCTAGCTGCAAGAGAGGCAGATGTCTCATGAGGAAAGCCAAAGACTCCAGTGGCCAGTGACGGAAAAAC
>Ga0233437_1006620_pt1 | contig 11702 bp, 14 predicted proteins | sample SI_122_August201_FD_182714 | JGI IMG/M metagenome (GOLD analysis project Ga0233437, IMG submission 182714) | Seawater microbial communities from Saanich Inlet, British Columbia, Canada - SI_122_August2016_200_MG | ecosystem: Environmental > Aquatic > Marine > Inlet | place: Canada: British... | reverse complement strand
CGGTGCGGCTCTCGATTTCGGGAACCGCCGTGCGCAGCAGAATGGCGCTTCGTACCAGAGAATTGGCGTCTAATGGCTGGGCAATAAGGCTTTCCGGCGGGTGACGGGCGATGCGCTGCAACGCCGAAAGGACCAACGCGAACTGCTCACGGCGTTCGGCCAGTTTCGCCGCTTTAATGCTTTCAGCGCGCACCAGTTCGCCAAGGTGGCCCTCGATCCGCGTAACTTCCGTCTCAAATTTCTGGGTGGCTTTTGCCGCCGCGATCATCCGGCCACGCAGTTCGCGCACCTCGACGACGATGGCCGCCGCCTTTTTGCGGCGCGCCTGATCATCCTTCTGCTCTTTCGCGATGGCTTTATTGATTTCCTGCAGGCGGGAATCGTCTTGCGCGCCCTGAACGGGTGCGGCTGCCATACCCAACGCGCAAATTAACGCCGCCAATACAGTTCGGATACGGGTTCGCGACCCGGCCACTTCAGGGCGCAGCCGGCCCGACGATCAGAGACCGACCGGTCATTTCTTCGGGTTGCGCGAGGCCGAGAAGGCGGAGCAGCGTCGGCGCGATATCCGCCAGACGTCCTTCGCGCAGCCCTTCGGCCCAGTCGGGCCCGCCGACCAGAACCAGCGGAACCGGGCACAGGGTATGGGCCGTATGCGGTTGGCCGGTCTCGGGGTCCTGCATCATTTCGCAATTGCCGTGATCGGCGGTGATCAGCATAGCCCCGCCCATCTTGCGCAATGAAGCCTCGACCCGCCCCAGGCAGGCGTCGACGGTTTCGGCGGCGCGAACCGCGGCGTCCAGAAATCCGGTATGGCCAACCATGTCGCCGTTGGCGAAATTGGCGATGATCAGGTCGTATTTGGCGCTTTCAATGGCTGCCGTCAGTTTGTCGGTGACCTCAAAGGCCGACATTTCCGGTTGCAGATCGTATGTGGCGACCTTGGGCGAGGGGACCAGAATACGGTCCTCCCCCTCGTAAACATCCTCGCGTCCGCCGTTAAAGAAGAACGTCACATGGGCGTACTTCTCGGTTTCGGCGATGCGCAGTTGCGTCTTGCCCGCTTCCGATACCAGCTGGCCCAGAATGTTGTTCAGTTCGACCGGTGGGAACATGGCTGGGCAAAAGGCGTTCAGAGCGTTTGAGTATTCGGCGATGCCCAAAACCGCGCCGAAGGAAACGGTACGCGGGCGGGCGAACCCGTCAAAGGCGGGATCGACAAAGGCGGTCAGGATTTCGCGAACCCGGTCGGCCCTGAAATTGGCAATCATAAGGCCGTCGCCGTCCGCCATACCTTCATAACCGTCGACCACGGTGGGCAGGACGAATTCGTCGGCCACATCCTCGTCATAGCTTTGTTGAACGGCAGCGGCGGCGTCGGGCGCCCGGCGTTCTCCTTTCGCCTCAACCAGCGCCGCGTAGGCCCGTTCCAGACGGTCCCAGCGCTTGTCGCGGTCCATGGCGTAATAGCGTCCGCTGACGACGCCGACGCGCAACCCATCGATATCGGCGGCATCGCTCAGGAATTTTTCAACAAACCCTTTGCCGCTGCGCGGCGGCGTATCACGTCCGTCAAGCAGGGCATGAATGACGACGTCAATCCCGGCGGCGCGGATGATACGCGCCAGTGCGACCATGTGATCCTGATGGGAATGCACACCGCCCGGTGACATCAGGCCCATCAGATGGCATTTGCCGCCGCTTTTTTTCAGATCGTCGATGAATTTCGCCAGTTCCGGGATGCCGGAGATGGAGCCGTCGGCCACAGCCGCGTCGATGCGCGGCAAATCCTGCATAACGACGCGCCCGGCCCCCAGGTTCATGTGGCCGACCTCGGAATTTCCCATTTGCCCTTCGGGAAGGCCGACTTCCAGCGCGGAGGCGGTCAGAAGCGCGAAAGGGGAGTCCGCGATCAGGCGGTCCCAATTGGGGGTGTTGCCGATGGCGACGGCGTTTTGCTTGGTTTCGGAGCGCACCCCCCATCCATCCAGGATGCAAAGTACGACGGGGCGCTGTTGGCTAGCGGAATCATTCAGGCCAGCGGAATCATTCAGGTTTGTCATGGTCAGAATATATGCCGAATCAGTGAGTTTGTGATAGAGCGGGGTTGGTGAGGGGTTTATGCCCGATGATAGGGATGGCCCGCAAGAATCGATTGTGCGCGGAAGATCTGTTCGGCCAGCATGGCGCGGACCAGCATGTGCGGCCACGTCATGGACCCGAAGGAAATTGTCAGATCAGCCCGCTTGCGTACGCTGTCGTCGAGACCGTCGGCGCCGCCGATGATAAACGCCACGTCGCGCCGCCCGTCGTCGCGCAAATCGCCCAGCTTTTTGGCGAACTGGATACTGGAAAGACCGCGCCCGCGTTCATCAAGTGCAATAACAAACGCGCCTTGGGGGATGGCCGATAACAGTTTTGCGCCCTCGGCGCTCATGCGGGCCGGAACGGGCAGGGGCCGTTTCTCTTCGACTTCAACAAGTTTGAGTTTGGGTTTGATGCGCCGGACGAACCCGTCGAACACATCCTTTTCCGAGGCGTGCGCCCGACCGCCTCCAAAGCGGCCGACGGCGATGATATGGAACTGCATGACCGTTTCAGTTTTACATGCTTGCCTTATTAAGCCTTGGCCCGCACCTGCGTATCGCCATTTGCCGGAGCCGGGGCATCCCACATCTTTTCGAGGTTATAGAATTCGCGCACTTCGGGACGGAACAGATGAACGACGACATCACCGGCGTCGATCAACACCCAGTCGGACTGGTTCATGCCCTCTACTGCGATCCCCTTGATGCCGGAAGATTTCAGTCTGTCGCGAAGATGGACGGCCATGGCGCCGACCTGACGTTGGGAGGTTCCCGAGGCGATAACCAGGAAATCGGCAATATCCGATTTGCCGGCTAGATCGATGGTGACGGTTTCCTGTGCTTTGTCGTCATCCAGCGATTTCTGCACCAGCGTTAGCATGTCCGCCGCCGCCGATGGCTTCGTGATCCGTTGGGGTATGGTCGTTCCTTTCTACTTGGGTTGGCTTTGCGCCGCCCCGGCCCGTATCCGGGTCGCGGAAGCGCGGTTCAGGGGCGTCTTCAAATACACCCAGGCCGGTGGTCTGGCGTTGGCCAGACGCGGCGCGCTTGACGCCTTCATTTCGGCCTTTGCGAACTTACGGGCGGCCAGCCCCGATACCGCCCCTAAAGAATAAGAAGGACGGGCGAAAACCGCAATGGGAACCGAACGAAAAACGCGCTTCCATCGTTTCCACTGCGGCATCTGAATCAGATTGTCCGCGCCCATGATCCAAACGAAGCGCACGCCGGGAAACCGTTTTTTCAGGGCGGCCAGGGTATCCGCCGTGAAGCGGGTTCCAAGGTCGCGCTCGATGTCATCGACGCGAATGCGCTCGTCAATTGCGGCGCTGTGGGCACCGTCCAGACGATCGGCCAGCGCGGCCATGCCGTCGGTGGCCTTCAACGGGTTTTGCGGCGAAACCAGCCACCACACCTGATCCAGCCTCAAGCGATCCAGCGCCAGCGTACTGATATGAACGTGGCCTTCGTGGGCGGGATTGAATGATCCGCCCAAAAGTCCAACCCGCAAGCCCCTTGGCGGGTCGTGCGGAATAATATTCCTTAAGGTCGGCATTTCGTTAAGGTCGGCATTGGCCATTTCCACGAACGATATATTTGAAACTGGTCAACTGCTCGACGCCGACGGGGCCGCGCGCATGCAGCTTGCCGGTGGAAATTCCAATCTCGGCCCCCATGCCGAATTCGCCGCCGTCGGCATATTGGGTCGAGGCGTTGAGCATGACAATGGCGCTTCCGACACGGTTCAAAAAGGCTTCGGCGGTTGCTTCCGATTCCGTGATGATTGCCTCGGTGTGTTCCGATCCGTACTTGGTAATGTGGGCGATGGCGGCGTCCACATCATCGACCACCGCAACAGAGATGATGGCATCCAGATATTCGGTGCCCCAGTCTTCTTCCGACGCCGGAACGATGCGCGGGTCGGCTGCGCGCGCGCGGTCATCGCCGCGCACCTCGCAACCGGCATCGACCAGTTCATCGACGATGGGCGAAAGATGGGTGTCCAGCACGTCAGGGTGAATCAACAGCGTTTCGGTGGCGCCGCAAATGCCGGTTCGCCGCATCTTGGCGTTCAGCGTCACCTTGCGCGCCAAGACCACATCGGCGCTGGCGTCGATGTAGGTGTGGCAGATGCCTTCCAGATGCTTGAAAAGCGGAATCTTGCTTTCCGCCGTTATGCGTTCGATCAGCGACTTGCCGCCGCGCGGCACAATAACGTCGATGGTGTCGGCCATGGTCAACATCTCGCCAACGGCGGCGCGGTCGCGGGTCGGAACAAGCTGGATCGCGCCTTCGGGCAGCCCGGCCTTGGCCAGACCGGCGGCCAGACATTCCATGATGGCGCTCGACGAATGGAAGCTTTCAGAGCCGCCGCGCAGGATCGTCGCATTGCCCGACTTCAGGCACAGCGCGCCCGCGTCCGCCGTTACGTTGGGGCGCGACTCGTAAATCACGCCGATCACGCCCAGCGGCACCCGCACCCGCGAAATCTGCAAACCGTTGGGCCGCTCCCACGCGGCCATGACATAACCCACGGGATCTTCCAGGGCGGCGATGTCTTCCAGGCCCTTGGCCATGCCTTCAATGCGTTCGTCGTTCAGCGCCAGACGATCCAGCAGGGCCGGGCTCAGTCCTTTTTCCGTGCCCGCGGTCAGGTCCTTGGCGTTGGCGGCCATCAGTTCGGTTTTGCTGGCGCGAAGGCTCGCCGCCGCGCCCAGAAGGGCGGCGTTCTTGACGGCGGTCGGGGCGGACGCCAGTTTGCTTGCGGCTTCTTTGGCCGCCACGCCGATGTCGTGCATAAGGGCCGGGATGTTTTCTTGGGCGGCGGTCATTCTTTCCCCCTGTCCAGAACCAGATCGTCACGGTGGATCATTTCATCACGCCCACGGTAGCCGAGCAGGTTTTCAATTTCACGGCTTTTATGACCCATGATTTTCTTGGCGTCGGCCGTGGAGTAGGCGATCAGGCCCCGGGCGACTTCTCGGCCCCGAAGGCTACGCACAATCACGGCGTCGCCACGCTCAAATTTTCCACTGACTTCGGTCACGCCTGCCGGAAGGATACTGCGACCGTTTCGCACGGCCTTGAGCGCACCGTCATCCAGCGTGATTTCGCCCATGGACTTGAGGGTCCCTGCGATCCAGTTCTTGCGCGCTGTGCGTGGATTATCGTCGGGCAGAAACCAAGTACACAACGCGCCGTCCTCGATTCGCTTCAGCGGATGGGGTTCGGCGCCGTCGGTCAGAACCATGCGGCAGCCCACGTTCAGGCAAACCTTGGCCGCAGCCAGTTTGGTGAACATGCCGCCGACACCGAAACCGGGACGGGATTCGCCGGCCATGGCCTCGATTTCCGGCGTAATTTCACGCACCTCGGGCAGATGCCGTGCATCCGTATTGCGGGTCGGATCAGCCGTATACAGGCCGTCGATATCGGAAAGCAGAACCAGAACATCGGCGCTGGCCATGGCTGCCACGCGGGCCGCCAGCCGGTCGTTGTCGCCGAAACGGATTTCGTCGGTGGCGATGGTGTCGTTCTCGTTGATCAGCGGCACCGCGCCGAGACCCAACAACGTGTCCAGCGTGTTGCGTGCGTTGATGTAGCGCCGCCGGTTTTCGCTGTCGTCCAGGGTCAGCAGGATTTGCGCGACGGTGACATCGTGTTCGGCCAGATATTCCTGATAGCGATGGGCCAGCCGGATCATGCCGGTGGCTGCCGCCGCCTGCTTTTCTTCCAGCTTTAATTCGCGCTCGGCCATGCCCAGATGGCGTCTTCCCGCCGCGATGGCGCCCGAAGACACAAGAATGACATCCTGCCCGCGCGCCCGGCATGCAGCGATATCTTCCGCCAGCGCCCGCAGCCATTCGCGGTGGATGGCCCCGGTTTTCGAATCGACAAGAAGGGCCGAACCGATCTTGACGACGATTCGATTTCCTTCGGTCAGATATGCGTTCGTTTCCCTGCTCATGGGACAAAAGCTTTCGGCTGGTCAGAATCATCTTCCCGGTTGCGGCGATCTTCCACCGCGCGGGCGAGGCTTTGCAAGACCTCTTGCACACCGATCCCGGCGACGCCCGATAAAATTGCCACCGGCTGGCCCGAAGCCTTCTCCAGCGCTTTTGATTTTTCCGCGATTTCCTCGTCAATAAGCGAATCGCACTTGTTCAGCGCGAGTATGACCGTTTTGTCGGAAAGGCCGGCGCCGTAGGCGTGCAGTTCCTCGCATACCGCGGCATAGGCTTCGGCCACGTTTTCCTCGGTTCCGTCGACCAGATGCAGCAGCACGCCGCACCGCTCGATATGACCGAGGAACCGGTCGCCCAGACCCGCGCCCTCGTGCGCGCCTTCGATCAGGCCAGGAATATCGGCGATAACAAATTCATTGTCGCCGAAATAGACGACGCCCAACTGGGGGTGCAGCGTGGTGAAGGGGTAGTCCGCGATCTTGGGCCGGGCGCGCGATACGGCCGCCAGAAAGGTGGACTTTCCGGCATTGGGAAGGCCAACCAGACCGACATCCGCAATGAGTTTCAGGCGAAGCCAGACCCAAAACTCCTCGCCCGGCCATCCGGGGTCGGCGCGGCGCGGCGCGCGGTTGGTGGATGTCTTGAAGCGAGCGTTGCCGAAGCCACCGTCACCGCCTTTAGCTAGGACGACGCATTGGCCGGCCTCGGTCAGATCGGCGATCACGGTTTTTCTGTCTTCCGCAAGGATCTGCGTGCCAACCGGCACTTTCATGACCGCGTCCTTGCCGCCCGCGCCGGTGCGGTCCCTGCCCATGCCATGCTGGCCGCGTTCGGCCTTGAAGTGCTGGCGGTAGCGATAATCGATCAGGGTATTCAGCCCGTCCGCGGCCTCGACAATAACGTTGCCGCCGCGTCCGCCGTCGCCGCCGTTGGGCCCGCCGAATTCAATGTATTTCTCGCGGCGAAAAGCGATGCAGCCGTTACCGCCGTCACCGCTTTTGACCAGAACCTTGGCCTCGTCGAGAAACTTCATCGCCGGGCTCCTGAACGTTGCGGTTTATACCGCATAAAACAAAAAAGGGGGGAATGGCCAGCCATTCCCCCGCTTTTCAAAGCGAATGGCCGGTTAGGCTATGCTTCCGACGGCTCCACGGCGACATAGGTGCGCCCGCTCGTCTTGTGCAGGAACTTGACACGGCCTTCCGTCAGCGCGAACAGGGTGTGGTCTTTGCCAATCCCTACGTTCTCGCCCGGATGGAACTTGGTGCCCCGCTGGCGCACGATGATGTTGCCCGGAACGACGATTTCGTCGCCGTACTTTTTAACGCCAAGACGCCGACCCGCTGTATCGCGGCCGTTCCTTGAGCTACCACCTGCTTTTTTATGTGCCATTGTCCGTTACTCCTTCGGCTTGGCGGCCGCTTTGGGCTTCGCCGCCGCTTTAGGCTTGGCTGCCGCTTTGGGCTTTGCCGCTGCTTTGGGCTTGGCTGCCGCTGCGGGCTTTGCCGCCGCTTTCGGCTTGGCAGGCGCTTTGGCTTTAGCCGGAGCTTCCGCTTCCGCATTGGCTTCGACGGCGGGCGCTGCCTTGGCCTTGGCCGCCGCAGGCTTCTTACCCGTTGCACTGATCGACGAGATCCGCAACTTGGTAATATGCTGCTGATGGCCGGCCTTGCGGCGATAGCCCTGGCGGCGCTTTTTCTTGAAAACGATGATCTTCTTGGCGCGGGTCTGCTCGAGAATCTCGGCAAACACCACGGCTTTTTCGATCAGCGGCGCGCCCACGGTAGGCGCCTTGCCGTCTTCACCGATCATCAAAACTTCCGATAACTCAACCGTATCACCCGGCGCACCAACCAGCGACTCGACGGTGACAACCTCGTCCTGAGCCACTTTATATTGTTTTCCGCCGGTCTTAATGACTGCGAACATCTTCGCCCCACAACATATATGACGAACACGAACCCGCACGAAACCGTGGGGCCCGCGAAAAGAGGCGGCAATATAGCTGTAACGCCGGTGTTGTCAACGGTCTTGGCGCGATTTCCGGACGGAATCGTTCCCCCGCCCCAAATCAAATGGCCCGGCGACGGAAAAGACGGCGGATTTCGGTGCCGCGCGACTAAATTCGATGGGCTTTTCCGAACTATCGATTCGCGTGAATTCACGAAGCTGAAAATCGGTTAAGTTGCCCGCTTGCGGGCGGACGCACATTCGGTTAATCTCCGCGCCCCGTCGACACCACGGGTATTTATTTCCCGGTGGGCGCAGCCCGAATATCAGCGGAGGGGTGCCGGAGTGGTCGAACGGGGCGGTCTCGAAAACCGTTGTACGCGTGAGCGTACCGTGGGTTCGAATCCCACCCCCTCCGCCATTTTTCTAGCGGCAACTGTCTCTCTGCAAGATGGTTGCCGCAGAAAATCCCAGCTTCTGCGCCGCTTTCAAGATGAAGCTGTTAACCTCGGTTTAAGCTAATCTCTTCAAAATCTCTCTCTACCGGCCAATTCTCTCTCAAGCTGTTGACCTTCAGTAAGTGGTACGGCGTTTTATGGCGTTGATAGGTAGCAGAAAATGCGTCTCACAATTTGACGTGATTCTCGCAAATTCTGATGAGAAACCGGAACTCAAATCAAAGCTATAGGTATCGGTAGCACGGCGCTCTTCTCAAAAGTTAATTTGGGCTGCTGGCTGGTTGTCAATGTAATCGTCTGTGTGCTTTCCCGGCGCACAAACTCATCGCATGAGAATTTTAGCAGTGATGATTGCGGGTTCGTTCTCATACCCTTTTTCCGCCAAGGCGTTCACCTTATCACGAACATTTTCTGGAGACCAAAACAGCCATCCTTGCGCGCTAAAGAGCTCCCGAATCTCGTCATTCCGATTTTGGTAAACGTTGCCAGCTACCAAGCCAAGCGTGATGGTGGTCTCAGCATTTGCCATATTTGCTTCGATTAAGTCGCTTTTTAACCGTTTGAGGACGATATCGCGGTAGTTCTTACAGGTGAACAGTTTGTACCGACCAGTTGGGATATCATAATCCTCTTTTAAATCAGCGAATTTCACCCCTGGTGAATCCAGATATGATTTGGCTTCAATGGCAAATAGATGATTTTCTCTCTGGTTAAACCCGAGTAGGTCAATTTCGGGCCTCGGAATAGAATGTTTTCCGATATCTCGCTTCTCTTGTTTCGTTACGTTGACTTTGAATGACTGACGCACCCAAAAACCCTCGTGCTCTAACAGGGTTTTAATGATGGCTTCGAAGTGGTCCATGCCTGCATCCTGAATTTCAAAATAATGCTCTCAAGCTTCTCCATGAGATTTCAAAACTGAGGGATTATGGGTCAAAATGGAATGACATCATCATCCAATACGGGGGCATTCAAAGGCTGCGAATTATTGAAGCTTTGCGGATCTGAGGGATAACTCTCGCCTGCGCCTTCACCAGCCCTTGAGATCTTCCAAGCCTTAACATCAGTATACCAGCGGCCGTTATATTCGCGGCTTTCCAGGTCAACCGAAACAACCAGGTTTTCACCTTGCTTGATATCGAATTGGTCAATCTTATCGCCCCAGGCCATGAAACAGACCTTCTTGGGGTATTGGCCATCGGTCTCCAAAATATACTCTTGTTTGCGCCATGGCCCATTTGCCGACTGCCCGGTCTTTTCAGGCAAGAGATCAATAATTTTTCCGTTTATTTCCATTGTGACAACCTTAGTCGAGAAACTGTGTTCTAATTGATTCTCGAGATCATACACTATGAGGCCATATACCCCCAGCCGCTTTGGCCACATGTTGTGGGTTAATTGGCTTTCTGAAGCAATTGACGCTGCGCTTCCCAACAAACAGGAAAGCCCTTTTGAAGGCTTTTGAGTGTCATTGCCGTCGGCTGACGGCCATCCAGGATCATTTCCACGATCTCCGGCGACAACAACGTCAGCCGTAAAATGCGGCTGACGTAGGATGTAGTGATCTTCTCAGAAGTGGCGATTTCTTCGATCGTGACGTACTGCCCGCTCTCAAGAAGCCGCTGCCACCGGAAAGCCCGAGCCAGGGCTTTGACCATGGTGTTGTCGATCCGGTGACGAGGCTTTTTCCAATCTCGGCCATCGGGAGAGACCACCAGCTTCCGTCCTCCACGAACTGTGAACGACATCGGAATGCTGACGGTCATCGTTTTCCCATCCGGGCTGAGCCTTGTTTTGGACATCAAGCGGCCTCACGTTTTTTGAGGCTTTCCCTGATCTCAGCAACGAGTGTTTCGAGACCATCCATCCGGAACTTGATCTCCAGTCCGCTAGGGTGAACCTCAACCCGTTCGACCAACAACTGAAGAACCCGGGCTTGCTCATAAGGGAAGAGCTCATCCCAGATCGGATCCATATCTTGAAGAGCCTCTCTGACCTCGTTTTCTGAGATCGTCTCGTCCAGCTTATGAGCTTCCCTCCAGGTGGCGACTATGATTTCTGGTGATCGGAGCAGTCCGCGAACATGGTCGATGACAGCAGCCTCAATCTCACCAGCGGGAACGCTTCTTACAATGCCCGGAGGGTTTTCTCCTTTCAGAAGTCGTGACGCCACGTAGTATCGATACAGGCGATTGTTTTTCTTCTTGGTATGGGTCGGCGTCATTGCGCGCCCATCGGCACCAAATATGATGCCTTTCAGCAGGGCTGGAACTTGCCGACGAGAATTGCCTGCTCGTCGTTGGGGGTTCCGCTTCAGAATGGTCCGCACCTTGTCCCATTGTTCCTGAGTGATGATCGCTTCGTGAACGCCGGGATACGCGGTGCCTTTGTGGACGGCTTTTCCAAGATAGGTTTCGTTATTGAGAAGCTTGTACATATAGCCCTTATCAATAAGGCGACCCTTTTTGGTCCGAACATCTTCTTCGGCTAGCCTCTTTGCTAAAATCGTAGCGGACCCAACCGTCGGAAACCGGTCAAAGATCATCCGGATGATTTTGGCTTCGTCTTCATTAATGACGAGCTTCTTGTCTTTCACGTCATAACCAAGGGGAACATTACCGCCCATCCAAAGGCCCTTTTTTCGACTGGCTGCAATCTTGTCCCGGATGCGTTCCCCGGAAACTTCCCGTTCGAACTGCGCAAATGAGAGAAGAATGTTAAGCGTGAGCCGTCCCATAGAATTGGTTGTATTGAATGATTGGGTCACGGACACAAACGTCACATTGTGCCGATCAAAAATATCGACGAGCTTTGCAAAATCCATCAACGACCGGCTCAGCCGGTCAATCTTATAAACGACAACAACGTCTACCAGTCCCGCTTGAATATCTGCGAGGAGTTGCTGAAGCGCTGGTCGCTCAAGCGTCCCACCTGAGATGCCGCCGTCATCATAAAAGTCAGGAACAAGGACCCATCCTTCCTGCTTCTGGCTGGCGATATAGGCTTCGCAAGCCTCTCGCTGGGCATGAAGGCTATTGAACTCTAGCTCGAGCCCTTCCTCGCTGGATTTGCGGGTGTAGACTGCACACCGTGTTTTGCGCATGGGCATTTGTTTCATTGGACTTCTCCTGCTTTGCGAAGACCAAAAAAGACCCACCCGTTCCATCTGGTTCCAGTGATCGCTCTGGCGACAGACGATAGAGATTTGAATGGACGGCCTTCGTATTCGAAGCCGTCTTGAG
>Ga0233437_1006616_pt1 | contig 11709 bp, 8 predicted proteins | sample SI_122_August201_FD_182714 | JGI IMG/M metagenome (GOLD analysis project Ga0233437, IMG submission 182714) | Seawater microbial communities from Saanich Inlet, British Columbia, Canada - SI_122_August2016_200_MG | ecosystem: Environmental > Aquatic > Marine > Inlet | place: Canada: British... | reverse complement strand
CTTAATGAGATAATTTTTATAGAACTGCAATATGAAAGAGAGATCGATTATCTTCTGCGTATTTTATACGGAGCCTCAAAAACAATTACCGAACATATCAGAGAATCGGATCCTTTTGCGGCTGTAATCAAAGTAATAACAATAAGTATTGTCTATTTTGATCTGGGAATAGGAACCGATTATGTTTATAGAGGTAAAACCGAATTCAAAGGGTTAAACGACAAAGATGTATTGCAGTTAAGTGATGATGAGAAGGAATTTTACGATAAAAAAGAGATATCAGGAATATATCCTGAGCATTATATTTTAAAAGTAAGAAGATTCGAAGATGAAACAAAAAACAGGATTGATGAATGGATATATTTTCTAAAAAATGAAGAAATAAAAGACGATTTTAAAGCCAAAGGATTGCAGGAAGCAAAAGCCCAGCTTGATATATTAAAGCTGTCTGATGAAGAAAGGCATGAATATGAAAGATACGCATACGATTTAAAGTATCAGGCAAGTATGTATCTTTCTTCGTTTGGTCAGGGAGAGAAGAAAGGTATAAAAAGAGGTAGAAAAGAAGGAAGAGAACAAGGAAGAGAACAAGGAAGAGAACAAGGAAAGAATGAAAAAGCAATTGAGATAGCAAGAGCATTAAAAAAACAAGGGATTGATTTCAATACAATTGCCCGATGTTCAGGGATTTCAAAACAAGAGATTGAAAACCTGTAAATTATGAATTTTTATTATCCTGGAATTAATATTCATCCTAAACTGGAGATGAAGCCGACTGATTATCATGTTCGCTACTTATTTTGGGGCCAATAATGGCAAATTGTTAAATCTGTTACAGTAATGAAAAAGACTACAAAGGTTTGTAAACATAAGTTGCCGATATAATTGAGGAAGAAAAAATGACCATTTGGATTAAAGAAGAATTATGTGATGGGTGTCAACGCTGCATAAAAGCATGTCCTTACAGTGCAATTGAGATTGAAGACGGGATAGCTCATATACTTGAAACCTGCACATCATGCGGGAGTTGTATTGAAGTGTGCAAAAAAGAGGCTGTTCAATCTGATGCAAAACCAAAAACAATTCCTGATTTTTCAGACAGAAAAGGCGTGTGGGTATTTGCAGAGCAGAATGCAGGCGAGTTGACCAGAGTGTCTCAGGAACTTCTGGGTAAAGCCAGGGAACTGGCGAGGGACCTGGATCAAAATGTTTCAGCATTGTTACTGGGACACAATGTTGCAGGGTTAGCTGATACTCTTATTAAATATGGAGCTGACACGGTTTTTCTTGCGGACCATGAAGCTCTTGAAATCTATACAACCTCGGCTTACACAGATGTTGTTGAAAACCTGATAAAAGAACATAACCCTGATATATTATTGATAGGCGCGACTCATGTTGGAAGAGATTTAGCTCCGAGACTGGCCCGAAGAGTCGGTTCAGGATTAACGGCAGATTGCACTGAATTGAGAATTGACCCTGATACAAAGATTCTGCTGCAAACACGGCCTGCTTTTGGCGGGAATGTTATGGCCACGATTGTGAACAGATTTTCACGTCCTCAAATGGCGACTGTCAGGCCCGGTGTTATGGAGATTGTTTCAACACCAGACAACAATGGCCGGGTTATTACCTGTGATTATTCTTTGTCTCCAAAAAATATCAGCACAAAGATTCTTGAAATTGTTCAGGAAAAGAAGCCAAAAACAGATATAATTAATGCTGAAGTGATTGTTGCGGGCGGCAGGGGAGTTGACGGAGAACACGGGTTTAAGATGCTTGCAGAACTCGCGGATTTACTGGGAGGCCAGGTCGCGGGAACAAGGATAGCTGTTGAACAGGGATTTGTTCCGCCTGCAAATCAGGTGGGACAGACAGGAAAGACAGTGCGCCCGGGCATATACATTGCATGTGGAATTTCAGGAGCTGTTCAGCACAGCGCGGGTATGAGCAATTCTAAATATATTATAGCTGTTAACAATGATCCGACGGCGCGGATTTTTGAGATTGCAGACTGGGGGATTGTTGGGGATCTCCATGAAATTGTCCCTGAAATCATAAGCCAGCTTTTATCAGTAAAAAAAGGGATCAAGGCGCGGCGATCCGGGATCGGAAAAAAAGTGTAAACCGGCAGATCAAGGATACCAGGGATTTTCATAAATTCCTATACAACTGAAACGGAGAAATAAATGCTTAGATCAAACCCTGAAGAAATGGTCAGAAAAACAATGGCCAAATTTGTGGATAAAGAGGTTATCCCTGTTGCAAATGAACTGGACAGGAAAGGAGACTTTCCCGATGAGCTGTTTAAAAAACTGGCTGACATGGGAGCGCTCGGTATCAGATATCCTCAAAAAGCAGGCGGCAGCGGTGGAAATACAACACTTTACTGCATTACCATGCAAGAGCTTGCAAGGGGACTGATGAGTCTTGCCGCTGTAACTGCAATGCAAGGGCTTATGGCAACAAACGGCCTTTATCTTTACGGCACAAAACAGATGCATGAAGAGTTTCTCTATCCCGCGCTAAAGGGAGAAAAAATTGGGGCTTTCCAGCTTACAGAGCCGGATGCGGGTTCTGATCTGGGTTCTGTAAGAACAAGAGCAAGAAAAACATCTGACGGATATGTAATTAATGGAATGAAAACATGGTCAACAAACGGTCCCAAGGGTGATTTTCATACTGTTCTTTGTCAGACTGATCCGGACAAAGGGCTGAAAGGACTGGCGTTCTTCTTTATTCCAGGTAGTACCCCCGGTTTTTCTCACAGCAAAAAATTCGACACACTCGGAACCAGAACATCGTCTTTATCTGAAATCTATTTTAACGATTGCCACATCCCTTCTGAATATCGTTTGGGAGAAGAGGGAAAAGGACTGAAAGTTCTTTTGACAATTCTTGCTGAAATCAGAATTATGACCGCATGTCTGGCTCTGGGGCTTCATCAGGCTGCAATGCATGATTCGATAAAATATAGCAAACAAAGGATTCAATTCGGCAAACCAATCGGAAACTACCAGCTCATTCAGGCAAAGATTGCAAACATGGCTGTTAACCTTGAAGCCGGTTCACTGATGGTACATAAAGTAACCCATTTGATTGATAAAAAGATTCCGTGTCTTAATGAAGCTACCATGGCTAAATATTTTACAGTTGAATCCGCGTGCAAAGCTTCAGATGAAGCAATGAGGATTTTCGGTGGGTATGGATATTCAATGGAATATTCTGTTCAGAGGTATTACAGGGATAATCGCTTTCTGCTTTCCGGCGGCGGTACTCACGAAGTCCTGCAGACAACAATTGCAAGAGAGATAATGGCAAAATATAAATAAGCGGCCTGATTGAACGGTTATGGGATTTTATGACAGAATAAAGTTAATAATTCAATACTATGTAAAGTTTTCAACAGTTTTAACGTTAAAACTGTCCAATTTTAGTTGTCTCTAACACATTAATATACTAAAGAGCTGACGCATAAACTACCACCAATCAAAAAATAACCACAAGATGTTGTGTTTTTACAATTCAACACATCCTGAATATAGTGGTAAAAATCCTTCCCGGATCAGTTTATGCGTAGGCTCTAAACTGATTTTGGTTTTTCCTGGCACAATTCTTGTTGGTTATCAACGCAACAATAATGATATCAGATAGTTGCAATAATAAACAGAAAACAGCAAATATGGCGTAAAATCCTGTTTGTTTACTATCTCTACTCCTTCTTCTTTTTGCATTATAACAAAAAATTCCTTTTTTTCTGCATAATTCGGAAAAAATAATCAGCATTAGGCATCCTTCATTAGTGGGCAAAAGTAGTTTACACTTTTATCGCAGGTCCGGTTCAGCGTTCATATTTGTTGGATTTCGCTTAGTTACGGGAAAATACAACTACCTGCTTTTAAAAATAATATTACCTTACAGCGAAACCCGGCGTTAATAACCACTCAATCCAACCTACAGATTTTCAAAAAGTGTTAACTGTGGGATATGAAGGATGCCCAGCATTACCGCATAAGCCTAAATAGAACTTTTGACTGATTAGTCTGAAATTAAAACCGGAAACTGAAAACAGGAGAAAAACAATGGTTAATAAAAAAGTATATTGTTGTTTAATTATGATATTATTTACTCTTTTAACAATCAGCAGAAGTCTGTATGCTGTTACGCTTGAACTTGAATCCACCCCTAAGGAGTCGGGAAAAGCTGACGTATCTGTAAATATCAATGGTGTTGCCGAAGAAATATATGGTTTTCAGTTGAATATTATTAATGCTGAGCCTGATGCGCTGGAATATCAAAGTTCGGACAGTCAGGAGGCTTTAACAGAAAACTGGCACGTAGAATCTTATGTTAATGATGAAAACGAAATCATAGTGGGCGGAATAAGCACAGCCCCGATCCCGGTTGATTCAAATGGCACATTAATCTCTCTGGAGTTTGAATTCGCTGACAAAAAAGATGATAATAAATCAGTTGCGTTGTCTTTGAGTTCGGAATTCTATGCAGAGAATTCTGAACCAATAGATGAATCCGGTGAGGAACCGGAGCAATACGAAGTTCAGGTAATACAGGATACCAGTCTCAAGCCGGAATCAGATTCAGGCGGTGGAGGTGGTTGTTTTATAGGCGCTGTAAGTTTTTTTTAAAATCATATGTAAGTTTACGGTTACCGGTTTACCGTTTTCAGCTAACCGTCAACTAAAGTTATGCGCCTGAAAACAAAGTCTCACAAATCGTATATTGTTCCCTTAGTCAGTATATTTCAGCATCTGGTCCAGGTTCAGACGTTTGGCCAGTTTTTTTATTTCAGGCGTTATTTTCGCGTTCATGATGTTTTGAAGCTGGCTTTGATTGTATTCATAAGCGGCCTTGCTGATGATTCCCCTCTCATACTCTTTTTTGAACTGCTCTGACTCATGTGGAACAAATCCTGCATTTTTAGCCAGTATGCCGAAGAGTTGAACCATTTTACAGCCGGATGTCAGATAATTATTGTTGCTCAGGCCTGTTGTCGGATTTTTCCAGCCCAGATCCCGCTCAAGAGTCTGTTTAATTTTTTCCGGATGATACGGAATATATTGAAAAGGAAACATGAGACGTACGGCTTTGGGCACATAAAAGACAGTATCAACAGCTTTTTTTACAACAGGGTCTTCCCGATAGCGCGAAAGCTTCCTGATTTTGTGATAATATCCCATAAATGCCCGCCTTGATACCATTTGGAAAATTTCAATCTCCCTTAAAGATTTCGGCTTTGCGGCCTGATGAATCTGGTCCGGCGTTGCTCCGTAAAACACAAGGGGAATATTCATTTTTTCAGCAAACTCAACTCCTGATGCCATAATATAGCGACCACAAAAAAAACAGAGCGGATTGGTATCAATCTCCTTTAATGAAGGCTCTGTAATAAGAAAATTATAAAAACGCGTGAATTGTTCCTCCTGAGCCTGAAAAATGTAAAGATCACACCCCAGATTCCATGCCTGTGCCCTGACATTGTCCGTAAATGTCCTGTGTTCAAATCCGTTATCAACAGCAAAGAGACAGACCCTGGCGCCTGTTTTCTGTTTGACGGTATGGGCAATATACGTACTGTCTTTGCCGCCGGAAAACAGAACCAGACAGTCATACCGCCCCTGGTTGTTGGTTTGTCCGGCAATTGTCGCATAAAACCGATTTTCAGATTCTTTTATATGCATGATATTATCACTTTTTTCATGCCTTTTTCGCAAAATTAATCAAGCCATCGTTCATCTTCAGACCATACTATTTTATTGTCTTTAAAAAACTCAATCGCTTCTTTAGTAAACCCACCAACACACAATACAAATAAAGCAGCTTTAGGCACACTTTCCAATTCAATCAATTGGTTTGCTTTATTTAAAAATTTTTTAGCTTCTTTTAAATCAAAACTCCCTTTGCGGTTTTTAACTTCGCCTATCAAAGAATACTTATCAGAAACTGCACGCGCAAATATATCTATCTCAATGTCACGTTTGAATATAACAGAAGCGCTGTATTTCCATACAGTTTTATATTCTGTAAATTCAAAATCATCAGGAATATTTTTCATCATAGCACAATATAAATCGTTTTTATTATAAGCTCTAAACCTGAGACTATCAATTACCCTATATTCGCCGAATCTCCCCTTTAAGCTATTGTATTCTCCTTGAAGAGATGCATATTTTGCTTTTGCTTCTTCAAATAACTTTTTATACTCATTTGTAATCTCCTGAGGATCAAATTCGGTTATTTCATCGGCATATTCTGTTCTAAAGACTTTGTCGAATATATGATCTTTTACTCCCTGATAATAAAAATTACTTCTGCCTCTTTCGATAATATCATTATAAAGAAGGCTTTTAAGACGTTTTTCAAGTTCGGCATCGGAAATCTTTATTTGCAGTTTTTCCGCAAGCTCTTTTCTTGATACTTGTCTGTTTCTGTTTTGACAGAGATACAAAACAATATTTTTAGCAATCTTTGGATTTTGTCCGTTTATCTCAGCAAATGCATAATCAATATATTCCATCCAGGTACCCCGGATATCTCCGAGATCATCGGTTATTTCAAATTCAAGGGTTTTTCTCAAACCTTCTTCCGTAGTAAAATCTTTGTCAGGAGTGTCAGAATAAAAAATCGCCGCAATATAAAAAGGATTTCCCCGGGTTATGTTAAGGATTAATTCCGCAACATCTTTATTAATCGGGATGTCAAGATAAAACGAGTAGTTAAATATCATTTCAACAGCTTCTGTCTCAGACATATTATCAAGTCTTTGCTTTTTAAATCTGCCGTGCAGATGCTTTCCCAGATCTTGCAAAAGCCAGCCAATCCAGCTTCCTGAAATCAGCAGAGGAGCATTTTTGTATTCAGCAGTATGAAAATAAGTTCCTGCCATGCCTTTAAACGGACGAGTAATCTCTTTATCATAATGGATCATTTTACCCATATATTGAAATTCATCTATTATTTGAATAACTCGCTCGTCTCTAAGTGAGGCTATTTCCCTTGGAGCCTCTCTGGCTATGTTCCAGGCGCTATCCCAGTCTTCCTGAATTACATATTTTTCAATAGAATCAATAGAGTTAAGCAAATAGTTCATGTTATACTTTTGAACAATTGTTCTTGCCAAATCAAAATTTTTAATCTGTTCTCTTAAGTATTCAATGTTTCTTGTTTTAAAAGCTATATATTGTGAAATAAAGCTTAAGAAAAAATTTTGTGCAAAATAGATAATCCATTGCGGATATTCTTTTATTTCATAATAAAAAGGAATCAGTCCGTCGTTTCTATGAAATATTATATTAAATAATCGTTGGAATAATGCAGATTTTCCGGTTTTTCTGCGTGATAGTATTGCCATGCTCCTGGATAATTCTTTTTTAATATTTTCGGACCAATTCAGCAAAAAAGAAAGCTCTTTTTTCCTTCCTGTAAATAAATCAGGGTTGCCAATTTTTTCTTTTAGATAGATTTTCATTGGTTACTCCTTTAAAAAAGTTTTTTTTAGAAGTTATTAGTATTCAAGCCAACTTCTAATAATAGCTATTTTAGCACCTTACATAAATTAACTCAATTTCAAATATCTTCGCTACTAACATTTGTGGGTAGCGCTTAACATGTAGTGAGTTGCGATTTTAAATATTTTAAAATAATAATGCTGTTCGCTTAAAAAAGCACAAACCAAAATATTAAATCACTACTTAATTTAGTACTACCAAATTTAGTTGCTATTTTAAATTTTAGGTACCATGGATCAAAATTAGTTCCACCATAGAGCCTTGTTTGAAACTTTAGGTTGAGCATTTTCATGGAGCAATTTAGCCAATGTTAACAGTACAAAGCAAATTCGACTATCTTGGAACTATCAGTATAATCTAATATTCTTAGCTGGTTAGTTCTTACGCAAGCTTCACTTGAAGCAGTATTCTTTAACTAAATGCGGAAAAATAAACAGATGAAATATTCCCTGATTACTGCATAAGGAAAAACTAAAAATTGAAAGATAATTATAAATTTTCTGTAGTTACACTCGGCTGCAAGGTTAATCAGTATGAGTCTGATGCTATTACCACACTTCTTCAGGCAAAGGGGTGGGAACCCGTGGATCCAAAGGACAAAGCAGACTGCTATGTTATCAACACATGTACGGTTACTCAAAAAGCCTCAATGCAGTCAAGACAGGTTGTGCGCCAGGCAATACGCAATAATCCTTATGCACGGGTCATAGTAACCGGGTGTTATGCTCAGACAGAGCCGGATCATATTAAAAGAATTCACGGTGTGAGCGCAATTGTGGGGCATGGACAAAAACATAATATCCCGAATATGCTTTCAGAAGGAAAGCCTTTCCCCATGGCCCCCTGTAAAATCGCTGGAGAACGTACGTTCAGAAAATTTCCGACAGCAGCTTACGGAACAAGAACCAGACCTTTTTTAAAGATTCAGGATGGTTGCAGCGCTTTTTGCAGCTACTGTATTGTTCCGTATTCAAGGGGCCCGGGCCGGAGCATGCAGTTGGAAGAAGTTATTAAAAACCTTGAGCACCTTAAATTCGCGGGATTTAAGGAAGCTGTTTTAACCGGTATTCATCTTGGAGCTTACGGGCTTGATTTTGACCCCAAAACCGACCTTTACAACTTACTGAAACTTATAGCCCACTCAAGTCCGATTCATCGAATCCGCGTAAGTTCAATAGAGCCTGATCATCTTAATCATCAGATTATCAGGCTTGTGGCAGAGTCAGAAGTCTTTTGCCATCATTTTCATGTGCCTTTACAAAGCGGACATAATCTGATCTTAAAAAAAATGCGCAGGCCCTACAAAAGAGATGTGTTTAAAAAACATATTCAGAAAATTCACGAATTAATACCTGATGCGGCAATAGGAACAGATATTATTGTAGGGTTCCCCGGGGAAACCGAACAGGCTTTTGAGACCACTTATTCATTAATCAAAAGTCTGCCGATTACATATCTTCATGTATTTCCTTTTTCCGGGCGGAAAAAAACACCGGCATACAGCTATAAAGAAAAAACAGACCCTAATGTTATCAAGAAAAGAGCGTGGAAAATGCGCACACTCGGAAGCGTTAAAAAACAGGAGTTTTTCAGAAAATTTATTGGAAAAAGATTTGAGGTGATCATAGAGGGAAAAAGAGACAAAAAAACAGGTTTCTTAAAAGGCGTAACTTCAAATTATATTCCTGTGCTTGCGACAGGCGATGATTCTCTTAAAAACAGACTTGTTAATATAACAATAACAGATGTCAAAGATGCGGATTCTGTTTCCGGAGCGATCCTTTCCTGAATTTCAGACCGAATCCTGCTATAGTAATGCTGAGAGGCCGTCCAAACAAAAAATCTGTTAACTCCTGATCTATACATCCTTTTTCCGTAACAACCTGTCGCAAAGCAGTATCATACCCAGTTATTTCAGCGAGTTCATTTTCTGCATTTTTATTGTTTCCTGATTTAAATGCATTAGCAAGGTATTGTATCCGATTGTATGAGCAGCGGGCTTCATGCTCTTTGACCAGCTCCAGAACAGCCTGCGTATTTGATAAAACACGTTCCCGCGAAAGTCTCTGTTCATTAAATATTTCTTTAATCTGTCGTGTATCCCAGCATTTAAGCGCCCTGCATTCAACGGGTCTGTTTCTGTAAATTCTGCACAGATTATTGGTTTTGTTCAGAAAAAAGCAGGTCCAGCTATTATCATCTCCTTTTATCTTAATAATATCAGAGTCTGCGGGCTTGAGTTCTCCATACACATTATCAAAAGCAGGCTCCCCTTTTCTTATAGTGAAAAGATGTTTGGCCTGAATTGTTCCATTAACAACAAGCTCTTGATCCTGAAAATGGAGAGCGGGCCCGCCTTTTCTGCAACATGTCCCGCATTGTTTGCATTCCTGTTCTTTCATGTGATTCCGGCTTCAGGTATTAATTAACTAACCCTGCTCATGAGTCAAAAGTTTTTTTGATATAATTAGAAAAAGTATTGAAATATTTAACAAATTTTGCCAACCAACTGCAAAATTTATATAATCGGTTAAGTCAATTTTTTCATTTTTCGGCTTAAACATAGATTTTCACCGTATTTTTGACCAGTAATGCGGTTGAAAAATTAACCTGTTTATTTTATTATTTTTTAATGTTTTTGGAAAATTTCATTTCAAAAAGCACAAAAAAGAAAACCATCTGATATTATTTGAATATCTTTGTACGGTATATTACCTCCGTGAAAATCTATGCTAAAACAAAATACATGAGCCTGATTTTCAGTCAAAAATTTTCTTATAACATATTGGAAAAAATAAAAATTTATTATACATAAATAGCAATTGCAAAAAGATCAGTTATTTTAAGAAGCTTCGAGCATTCTTAACTATAACTTTTGACTGATGAGTACTATACCCTCTGTCACCAAATTTGCACAAAATCAGGATTTATGAAAAAACTTTATACTGATTATAACACTTATCTCAGGAACATCTTTGGAACCAGGGTGCAGAAAATATCAATTGATGCAGGAATGAACTGCCCCAACAGGGACGGGACTATTTCAACAGATGGATGCATTTACTGTAATGAATCCGGTTCAGGAACAGGGGCGCATGCCAGAGGGATTTCGATTAAAGAGCAGCTAGTCCACGGGAAAAAGCATCTTGCAAAACGGTACAAAGCAAAAAAATTCATCGCCTATTTCCAGTCGTTTTCAAACACATACGCATCTTTTGAAACTTTAAAACAGATTTATGAAGAAGCTCTTGCAGTAGATAATATTGTGGGGCTTTCCATTGGCACAAGACCGGACTGCATTTATGAGCCAGTCTTGGAGCTTTTGCAGGATTACGCAAAAATTTCCCTTATATGGATAGAATACGGCCTACAGTCAGCCATTGATTCCACTCTTGCGTACATCAACAGGGGGCACGACTTCAAATGCTTCAAGAATGCCGTAAATGCCACAAAAAACAGAGGCATTAACATTTGCGCGCATGTTATACTCGGGCTTCCCGGGGAGGGAAGAACCCGCATGCTTGAAACAGCAAGAGCAATATCAAACACCGGCATAAACGGAATTAAGCTTCACCTTTTATATGTTATAAAAAACACAAAGCTTTACGAGCTTTACACAGCAGGGAAATACAGATGTCTTGAACAGCAGGAATACGTAAACCTTGTATGTGACTTTCTTGAACTCCTTCCTCAAGACATAATTATTCAAAGACTCGCGAGCGCCCCTCATCCGGAAGAACTTGCAGCGCCGGATTGGTCCCTTGAAAAACGAAAGACAATCGCTCTTATTGAGCAGACTCTTAAAAAAAGAGGCTCATATCAGGGCCGTTTTTTTCAGCGCAATTATACTTACTAACTTGAAGGTATAGGAAATCCCATTTTTCATCCATGATATCAAACGTATATTGAAAACAATTCTGCTCAACCAATTCCGGACTTCTTCAAAGCTGGAAGCTTTTATACTTTCAATCCGCAACCTACCGGGCTGGTATGACCTCAAATTCAGTCCGGAGGATATGGCAAAATAAAAATCGTAGTCCATAGCAGGTAGTGATAAACCGATTTTTGAATATTGATATTAAAAGCGTTTTGGCTAATGCATCTTCACATGTTTAGCTACCTAAAATTTTTACCAATCGGATATCGTTAAAATAATTAATTAAATAAACTTTTTTACAGCCAA
>Ga0233437_1006613_pt1 | contig 11710 bp, 7 predicted proteins | sample SI_122_August201_FD_182714 | JGI IMG/M metagenome (GOLD analysis project Ga0233437, IMG submission 182714) | Seawater microbial communities from Saanich Inlet, British Columbia, Canada - SI_122_August2016_200_MG | ecosystem: Environmental > Aquatic > Marine > Inlet | place: Canada: British... | reverse complement strand
TTTTCTTTTCTTTTTGTATTATTATTTATATTTGATTTTATATTTTTCATTTTCTTGCTCCTAACTGATTCAATATTGCCTGTGGTCTCCCTCTGATCCTAGTCAATGATGATGGTGATAGTACATCATCAATTTGATTTGATGAATTTGTTAATAATCTTTTAACATAATAATCTGAAATTCTTTCTCTGAGTTTTATAATGTCATCCTCATCCTCTGAAAATTCAATTGAGTGATTTGGATTTAAGTTTGAATATTTCACTGATCTAGCATTTGATTCTGTTTTCATCTTTCCAATTTTTCTTGTTGCTAGATATTCCAATATATCTGATGATTGCTCCCTGGTGGTCAGCTTGATGTGCTTATCCAATACCACTGATTTTACTTTCATAGATTTTATGCCATCTGTCAAATCATCTGTAGCAACTTCTGGAATATTGAATGAAGTAGAATTTGAATGATGATGAATCGGCATATAGCTGTCATAATCTGTGTCTTGTTCAAATTCTAAATGGAGTTTGTCAAATAAATGCTTCAAAGATGTTGTGAACGAATCTTTAAAATCTGAATCAAAGCTGATTGACATCTCTTTACAAAATTCTTTTAATTTGATTGTCATCTTTAGAATATGAGTTGAGATATCATAATAAATATTCAGTGATGATGATCGAAATTGAAATAGTTTCCCTCCAATGTAATTCCAAATTCCAGTCTTCAGATAGAATCCATCTTTGGTCAGTATTTTTGATTTGCTTGAGCTTATTGTTAATTCTGAAATATCCATATTATTTATTCTCCCGTTATATTATATGTTCAACTGTTTTGATTTGATTCGTATTTCATCACACACAATAAATGTGTATATGAATAAATATAACTGATTCTGCTTTTTCAATCAAAAAATAACCACTTTTTCTTCACTCACCCATAAAAATATAAAAAAATAAGACCGACGATATAACAGTACTATATAGTTAATAGTTTTTAGTGGGAGCGGCTTATAACTACTTATATTACTACAACTTACAAGACTTTATTTCTAAATTGTAATTTCTTAGCAATATTTCTGATGAAGAATTCAAATTCAAAATACTTAATTAATCCATATGAAAGATATATCTCACCGAACAAACTTGGGTAAATACAGAATTTGATGTGAATAGATAATACTTCTATTCTTAATTTACAGAAGCGTTATAATGGAAGCCACTTGGATTAAAATCAACAGACTAAATTTTAATTTTGATATATAATTTTAAATGAGATTAAATGAATATTTTCCCAGATATATCTAAGTTTTTAGAAAAGCATGGCAGCCACTTTCAAACCTTATCTTTTAAGAAGAAGAAGCGTGTTGTAAGTTTAATCCTGCAATCGATTTTACGAAAAAATACTCACAAATACATTAGACGGTTTAATGATCTGAACTCAATATCGTTCAGAGCTACGTATCTTCAAAAGAAATTTGGTAAAGGTTATCAAACTGTGATATCAAATTATTTTAATAAACTTGATGATGACTATGCATACCATGATAATACTACAAAAACTTACAGTGCAAACAAATCTAAGTATACCAAACGATATAAACTAAAAGAACGAATATCAGATTTGTTGGAAACAGAATTACTTTCCCATCAATGTGAATTGGAAAACTCAAATAAAGACAAGATCACGAAAATAAGAAGCGTTAAAAAAAATGCAATCTTGAAAACATACTATGACAGAAAAAGCGGTATAACATCCACGTGTAAAACAAATATTTCTCTACCAGTGTTTGTAAAAGGTAATCTAAGTTCACTAAAACAAAATATAGCTACTATGAATATTGAACGTAACGTCGTCAATGATTACCAAAAACAAATATTAACTGACAAGATTCTAAAATTGAGTATGCTATGCTATATGCTCAACAATACTTTAGAACATGGGTACATACCGCAATACTATAATGAAAGTAGAAGTGGTAGACTGGTTGGACGTGGCTTGCATCTAATAAATATTTCGAATGAAATTAGAAAAATATTCTTTGGAGGACAAAATTTATACGATTATGATTTGTCCAATTGTCATTACAGTATACTATCAACACTGTGCAGGAGAAACAATGTTACATGTTCTACGATAGATTCTTACTTAAATAATAAAACTAGAATTCGAAGAGAACTTTCTGACGAATTCTATTTACCAGAAAAAAAAATAAAAAAGGCATTAATTTCATTAATCTACGGTTCAACACTGTCACCACATAATGGAGGTAAGATGTTTGGAAATAAATTTGATGATCTCAAAAAATTTAAAAAACACAAAATAATCTCAGGTATAATGGAAGAAGTGGAGACCGCTCGCAGTAAAATACTTTCAATTCAAAATTACAGACAGACATCTCACGGAAGAGGCTTTCATAATTCATTTGGTAAATATCGTAAGAATAATCCAGTATCATATAAAGAAAATTCATCTAGATTTTCTCACATTTTACTCGGCTACGAAACTCTGATTATGAATGAAATTTGGAATTATTTAAAAAACACTCAGAAAATTGATAATCCAATGACAGTAATTATTTATGATGGCTGGATAGGTAAAGATATTGATATCAACTTAGTTTGTGCTCATATCAAAGCTCAGCTTGATTTTGATATTGGTATTGATAAAGAGAAAATATGAAACTGATGGATGGATTTCAATGACTGAATTGCTGTTTGTGATAAGCGGTGACAGTGATGAAAATATCTGATCTACAGAATTTAATAATTAATACTGCAAGTTTGATTCGTCCAGTTCATGCTAGCAATATGATCAATAATATTTTTATTTCTATTACCCAACTGCCATTGTAATTAGCATATCATCCCATCCTCCAACATCATTCACATCATCAAAATATCATGTCTTTTCCGTCGTGAAACACCCTGCTACAATGATGTTTAAACGAGCAAAAACACTGTTTGCCGAGAGGTTCTATATACCATTGACATAATTGTCGATAAATCATTTATCGGTCAATCTCACGAGGGAAAATCATCGATAAGCCTTCATAAATATATAAAAGTTGATAGTGAAAAAATTGACAGCAAAATGTTTAGGTTCTTTTCTTGAGGGTTAAATGTAACTTTTTTCTTGAACAACCAGATGAAGATGAAAGAGAGAATAACTTTTGTTATAAATGATAGTATGCATCTCTTTAGTGTTAATAATTTTATCATCTATTCAGAATGAATAATGCCACCGTAGCTCAGTTGGTAGAGCGGCGCATTCGTAATGCGTAGGTCATGGGTTCGACTCCCTTCGGTGGCTCACTAGTCTTGGTATCTACTCAATCATATTTTAGATTGTAAATCTAGGTCTTAATTTTTCAAAATCAACATTAACAATACTATCATTATTTATAACCGATTTTGTATAGTGTTTTACCATGTCCCACGATGAATGACCAACAAGTTCAGCAACTAATGGGACATTTCCGTTTGTAGCTTTTAACATTTCGGTTATAAAAAATCTTCTACAGCTATGTGGTGAAAGATTATCATTTAAATTTAACTTTCTAACCATTTTTTTAAATTTGTGATCGATGCCAGACTTAGAATATGGCTTTTCAATTTTCTCATTTTTTATGTAGACGTCAACTTTCAGTGGGTCCTTTTTATAATATAATTTGTGGAATATATAATGACTCTTATCTTTTTTTACTCCATTGATATAAATTCTACTATGAAGAATATATAATGAGTTTGGACTTTTAACATATACAGTTCGAGTTTTATTTCCCTTACCACAGAGCTTTAATGTGCCGAAAACTCTATCATAATCTTTGACTCTCATGTTTACACATTCTCCAAGTCTGCATCCTGTTTCCAATAAAATAATTAATATGTCAATGAACCAACCCCATTTCATGCTGTATCTATGATTGTCAATAAATAACTGTATTTGTCTAACTTCCATTTGCGTGAATGAATCAGTATTTACGTTTCTTTTGTATGAACCCGCCAGTGACAATTCAACATAAAAATCGTTGTATTGGGTTTTTAACCAATTAAAAAAAGATTTAATTCTTATATGATTAGTTTTAACTGTTAAATCGCTCCATCCTCTCATCTTTCTAGCATCTTTTAAATAATTATTATGGACAATATTATTATAATCACTAATTAATTTAATCTGTGGTTCGGTGGTAAATAAATAATGTAGTAGAGCATTTAATACACTTCTATCGCTATCAACTGTAGCTTGACTTAGTGTTCTGCCGGGACTTCGATATAAGTCAAGATATTTACCAATCCAATATTCAAGCCCATCTCCCAATTGATTTTTGATTCTTGTCTTGGCCAAATTAATTTCATTTAAAACTTCGATTAAATATGAATCGATGTTATTAACAAATGATTTGTATTCATGAACGGTATGATCAGCAATATATTTCTGTTTTTGTTTAGTCTCTGTGATATGCAGCTCAGCCCCAATCATTTTGCCTTTTGTTGGCTCAGAATAATTCAATTTGATCTTTTTTGTTCTCGTGTCAATAGTAATAGAAAATTTAAAATTGAATTTAGAATCTATCGTTTTTTGTGATAACAATTTTCTGAGTGATGAAAGAGACTTTTCGGTGGATTGTTTGCTAGTATTCATATCATTTATTCTATTATTAGTTGCTATATAACTTACGAATTTGAACAAATATAATACATAATGTTATGTTGTATTACATGTTGTATTGCAATGGTAATAATTATTATATTTAGTAATAATAATATGTTATGAATATAAATTATTTGTAATGTAAATTGTTACGAATGATTAACTTTACGTAATCATTTACGATTTACACGACGACAAAATAATATTTATAACATTCATAAATCTATGTAGTGCTATGTTGTAAGACATTTTTTGATTGATTTATGTAGTATTTTATGTTGTAAAAATGGAGTCAAAAATGAAAGCAATTGGACTAGCAAGAGTCTCATCAATCTCACAAACAGATAACACATCGATTTCACAACAACACTCAAGCATCAAGTATCATTGTGAACAAAATAATATCCAACTTTCCAAAATCATATCCGAAGTTTATAGCGGCACTACAAGTGACAGAGATGGTCTCAATCAATTGAAAATGCTTGTGGAGCAGAATAAAGTATCTACCGTGATTGTATATAAAATTGATCGCTTGATGAGATCGTTTACAGATGGTGTTGTATTTATAAAGTTTCTCACAGACAATGATGTTCAGATAACGTCTGTTTCGGAGCAAATCGATACGAATACAATCAGCGGTAGATTCTTCTTGAACATTCTTTTATCAATGTCAGAGATGGAACGCAATACCATTGTTCAACGACTTGAAAACGGCAAGCATCGAAGATTTACGAAAGATAAGAAGATGGTATGTTCATCTCCCCCATTTGGTTATCGTCGTGTAAATGGTGATATTGTAGTTGTGGATGAAGAGCGTGAGATTGTCAAATTTATTTTTAAATCGTGGAATAAGTATTCTCATTTATTGCAACATAAGAGAACTCGTAAGATTAGATTATTATTAGAGAAATATGGATATACTTTTAGAGGGAAATCATTTAATTATCAGCATATCAAACGCATTGTCAATAATTCATTTTATATGGGCATGATGTCTCATGGACAATTTGGCAGTGTTAAACATGATTATGATACTATTGTATCTACTCGATTGTATAATAAGTGTAATTGATTTTTCATTTTATTATATCAGATACTTTAATTAGTCAATTGATTGATTAACAATTTGATTACAGTTTCATGTTCAATTTTAAATTGGAATTTTGCAAATATTTGACATGTGAGAGTTTCTAATTTTGTCTCTAGAATGATGTTTTAACGAACGAGAAGGGTGTTTAAACGGGTCTTACAATTCAATTGTCACTATGTGTCGACATTTCGTTTTGCAACTAATTTCCCTCGTGAAACAAATTAATATTTTTGATTAATAATTAATAAGTTGATGGTTGAATTTTAATCAAAAAAATGTATGTGGGTTTGAAACTGAACTTGATAGGGGTGTACAATATTTTGAATAATTGGTATTTTACACAGAATTGTTTACACCCCCATTTTATTAACTAATCTTTACGACTCCCAAAATAATCTATAATCTTACTGAATGAATTTGGTGTTTCTTCTAATTTGTCCCAATTTTCTTGCATCACATAAAGATAATCCCACGTCGTGTTAGTCTGTTTGGTAGCGTCCTTACACCATTTAGAAAGTCGTTCAATTTTCAATGGGTCATTAAAGTTTTCCAATCCTTTTGTTTCTACAATCCAATGTTCAGATTCACTAATCTTAATAACAAAATCGGGATAGTATAATCCAATACCACCATCATAATTGATGTATTCCATTTTGAAATTTATCTGTTGAAAGTTCTTCACAAAGGAAATCACATCAATACAGGAATCAAGAGTAGAAGAAAAGAGTAGTTCAAAATGACTATCACCAACGATCTTATTAAATACTGACTTTTTAGGATAGAATTTATCAGTATCCTTTATAGTAAATGTTTTGGTGTTTCCGACTCTTATGTAATCAAGTATTTCTGTATCACCTTTATCTACTACTGATAGTTCGTTAATATATTTTTTGAATGTTTCAACAATAGTTCTAACGGATTCTACTTCACTTAAATTTCTAATAATATTTAAGTCATTCAAATCAACACATTTACCAAAAAGATAATTAGTAATAAAATCTTTTACTTTCTCATATAACACTTCTTGTCCACCATATAATCTTAACTCTTTCATAATGCTACGAGTAAAATGACCAATGATAGATGTTGGATCAGGAATAAAGTTTTTATCAAAATAAGTTGTATGAGATACCTTGCCTTCGGTTATCTCACGAAAGGTTATTTCCTTTTTTTCATCTTCTGAAAATTCTTTTATACTGACTACTTTGTTTTTGAATGTTTGTGGGTTTAATTCATTTAGATTCTTATAGTCTCTTCTTATTCTTGGACTTAATACTGGAATCTTAATATCAAGTTTATCTAAATCTTTTTTCTTATTCTCTTTATCAATTTCAATAATGAGTGGAACTTTTGGATTCGTTCCTTCACCCATTGGTTTTCTATCAAGGATAACACCTTCATTTCTAATACTTTCTACAAATTCAAGAAAAGCATCTGTTCCAACCACACTTACATACTCTTCACAATCACTACCAAAATACATTCTTCTTAAACCACGACCCAAAGTCTGTTCTGGTAGGATATTAGATTTAGATGTATAAGGTCGTAATCCAACGATAGTCGTTACATTTTGAACATCCCAACCTTCCTTTAACATTAAAACAGAAATGACCGCCTTACACGGATTATCCATATTATCAATTTCGTTTGAAAACTTTCGTAGTTCTTTTAGTTCTTGTTCCTTTTTACCAGTTACATTTTCGTTAATCTCACCATTCTTTTTCGTATGTATTACAAATGTTGAATCCCCCGATAATTCTTTATAGGTGGTTCTTAAATAGCCTGCTACATCATCACAATTTTTAGTATCATCGACCATAATGAACATCACAGCCTTTTTACCTAATTTTTTATGTTCTTCGTAACTCTTCTTCCATTCAATATAACCGAGATGGATGTAGTCTCGGTATTTCTCAGAAAACTTAACAGATTGGTTTTCTGTTAATTTCCCTCTACTCGCTGAATCGGGTAATACGGGTTGTTTAACTACTCTTTGTGCGATTGCTTCGACCAATGGGTAATCACTTATGGTCTGAACGAATATGTTTCCATTGTCGTGTTTAGGGGTTGCCGTTACATCAATTTGTAATGATAATCTACAATTCTTTTGAAGGAGATTATTATGAATATCTTGAATAGACTTAAACCACGATAGTTTAGAATCGTGGATGTGATGAGCTTCATCATTCATTATCAGTAACTCATCAATGTCTCTTACAATATCCCTCAGCGCAACTTTATTGTCTTGTGTTTTGGTAACGGGTTTATCACCAAGAAAATAGTCCATTGTATTTTCATCTTTATGCGAAGGATGACTATCTTTCTTATCATAGACCCTATGGATGTTTGTGAGAAATATATTCCCTTTTTTATTTAGGGTTCCAACCTCATCTTGAATGTGTAATGTTAATTGGAAATCTGATTTCCAATTTTGATTATCATAACCATTCGGTGGTAGAAGTGGGTCTTCAAAGAATATCTTCAATCCATCAAAATCTGTTCTTATTCTATCCAACACAATGATATTAGGTGTTATTAAAAGAAAATTTCTCGATAAACCTGAATCATCTTCATATGTCTTATGGAAGTAACTCCAAACCAGTAATAGAGATAAAACTTTTGTTTTACCAGTTCCAGTTGCTTGTTTAGTTACTAATCTAAACCACGATTCTTGAAACATAGATATAACGATTGAACCGTGAATATCATATTTTAATAAATCTTGTGGATTACGACATTCTACGACTTCATACAAATAAACGACAGTTTCAACTGACTCTCTTTGGGCGAAAAAATATTCAAAACAATTTCCAGGATTGTTAGTAGATGGTCTCGGATGTTTAGTTAAAAACCAATAATTTAATAATGACCTTGTGGTGTCTGAAACTCCTACATATCCACTATCTCTCCACGACTTTACTTCTTCTCTTAATTTAGTAACGAGAGGTGGTAATAGTTTTTCTGAACCTTTATCTCTTAAATCTTCATCTGCCGGAAACCAACGTGTCGTCGGGTCTAATACCGAAAATGGTGATGTTGGAAAGTCTTTATGTAGTCCCATTATATTTTCACTTCCATTACTTTCATTGTATCATTCCCAAATATATCAATCACTTTTACTGCTATTTTTACATTTGGTTTGAGAATCTGTTTAGGAGAACTGACTAACTCTAATTTTCTATTTGTTTTAGTTCTGAAAGATTGCCACTCGTTTTCAAACACAAAATCACCAGTCCATTTTTTTTCAAACTCATTTGAATTATCTTCTTTTGGAACTCTTATAATTTCTTGTTTTGATTCGAAGTCAAAATCAACAGACCAATAATCAATCCAATCTTCCCATTTTTTTGTTAATTGTTCATTAGTAACAATACCATTTTTATCTTTTTTAATTTTTACTATCTGTCCATTATCAATCACAACTTTCGACTGACCATATCTTAATTTTTCTTCGGTAGATTGAATTGAACCTTGATTGTAGAATACACAAAAATCAATCAATTCGACTGAAACCATTCTATCCTTTTTAATGATTGGTTTCATTTCGATGTAGGCAACATCGTGAAATACTACCTCACCTTTTTCAACAGCCCTTTTATCAAATACTTCGATTGGAATCTGTTTGTATGATAAGTCTATACCTTGTCGTTTAGCATCATCTTGTATCGTAGGGAATAATCCCATTTCATATTCAAATCCCAATACATCAACTTTTGTTATCTTATATTCTAAACATTCTTGAATAACCTTTTCAACATGTAGTCTTGAAAGTGGTTGATTTATTGGTCCAATACTTACAAATCTTGAAGATTTTTTCCCATCAAATGTTTTGAATCCATTGACGGGTTCTGAATCGTATGCATTTAATATAAGTTTGATAAATTCTTTTTCTCTCTTTAGTTCTAATACTTTTTTTCTTTCGTCTCTTTCAGTTTTTCCTTCTGATAAGAAATGTTGGGTTTGATATTTACCAAGATTTAGAATTTCGAAAGCCCGATAATCTTTACCATCTTTTTTTAGTTGTCTTTGAACTGAAATCATTCGTTTACGGGTTGTATGAATGCCAAACTTCCCCAGATCAGATACTATCCATTTTCGACCATGTTTTTCAGCAACAGCTGCTGTAGTACCTGAACCGCAAAAGAAATCTGCAATAAGATCATCTTTTTCAGTAACCGCGCAAATAATTCTTTGCATAAATTTTTCTGGTTTTTGGGTTGGATATCCTACCCTTTCTGAATCCTCCCAGTTTAGTTGTTCAATATCAGTCCAATAGTCTTCAGGGATTTTTCCCTCGTCAATATAGTATCGATAAATTTTTCCAGATTTACTATCCGTTTTTTCTTGAAATTCTCGACCTTCAGATGTCCTTTTTAATCTCATATGGGAGTTTGTTTTTCTTGGTACTGCCACAAAACGATTTTTTCCATCAAATTTGAAATCGCCATTTTTCGCATAGAAATATATCGTATCATGTTTTCTTGCAAAGCGATTTTTACCCTTACCTCCAATACTGTAACACCAAATTAATTCATTTACATGGTTACTGTTACCCATGATTTCATCAAGGATCAATCTAATTAAACTGTTCATCCTCCAGTCAGAATGCACAAATATTACGCCATCCTTTGCAAGTAAATCTCGCATCAATAAGAGTCTTTCGTAAATCATAGCTATAAAAGAATCTGCACCTTTTCCCCAAGTATCTCTATATGCTAATTCCTCCAATACATTCGGTTTTTTATCAAAAGAATCATCATCACCAATTTCAATGTTCATTGAAAAATCTGCACCTACATCAAATGGTGGGTCAATATAGATTAGTTTAATCCCACCTTGTTCTTCAATCTCTTGTCTCAACGGTCCATTTCTCAAAGATGAAAGAATATATTTATTATCACCCCATATCAGTTTATTCGTCCAACCTTGAATCTGCCTCCCACTAAAATCGAATAAATCATAATTCTCTAATTTCTTTTGTTCTTCACTTCTCGGTTCATCAACACATTCTATCGTTTGAAATGGTAAAACAACATTCGTTATTTCATCTGATTTACCATTCCATAATAATTCTACTTGTCTTTTATTCTCAAATAGAAGGAATCTATATTTTTCGGGAAGTTCTTTTCCTTCCTCAATATATTGGACAATATCTCTTTTTTCGGAATCTGTTAGGTTTAACATAGTAAATATACTTTCTTTAATCTTCCTAAATGGAGACTCATAATAATCTCCTACTCATTTGATGCGATTTTGGTGTGTAAATGGAAACATTCTTTTAAGTTCTTCAACCATTCTTCAATAGTGGGTTTATACATTACTCTGATGGAATCGAACCAATAAGATTGTTGCCCCATAAGCTGAACAGCCCCCTTTGGTATATTAGATTTTTCCATTTGGAATTTTTTATCTGACCACATTTGTATTTCAGACTTATTTTCTAATTCATTAATCATAAAATCATAACTTTTATAGTTAGGGCAAGCGCTAGATGCAAAATTTGATATACGAGTTTCGGGATATTCAAAAACTTCAGTTGTTGAACCATGCAAAGAGTTTTTCATACCAACAACAGACATAATACATGATGAGGATATAATTATTAAATGGAATACGATCAACGTATTAAGTAATCTTGTTCTCATGATAGTTGTTTCATTATCAATAAATTATAATACCGTAGTACTTAAAAATAAACTTTTATTTATTCTTTAGGATTGACTAAACATTCGTGCCAACATCTTTATAAAGTATGTCATCTATGTTTTTGAAAGTTTGTTCAAACATTTGAAGCCTATATTAATGCTTGAATTTACAAATGATTAACTTCATATCTGATTATAGATTTATGAACTATGCTGATTCTGACTGGATTTATAAGAATATTTGTGAATATTTGATGGATTTAGACGTCAAATCTTCAATTATTCGTCTACATTTTTGATTATCGGGCGAGAATATGGCTTAAACACGCTATAC
>Ga0233437_1006608_pt1 | contig 11717 bp, 13 predicted proteins | sample SI_122_August201_FD_182714 | JGI IMG/M metagenome (GOLD analysis project Ga0233437, IMG submission 182714) | Seawater microbial communities from Saanich Inlet, British Columbia, Canada - SI_122_August2016_200_MG | ecosystem: Environmental > Aquatic > Marine > Inlet | place: Canada: British... | reverse complement strand
TGTATATTTATTATAGTAAGAATAAACACTGAAAATTTTAATAGAGCAACACAATACGTCAAGCTAAGTTTGGCATATTATTTAGATTATGTTCCTAAGGGGCAAGGTTTTCAGTTGGTAAATCAGTAATCTTAGAGAAGTTAGTACTTGTTATTGCACATCCGGCAAGGAAAAAACATGAGAGAATAAATAAAATTGAATATAATTTAGTATTTTTAAACATTTTCTTATGATGATTTTAATATTAGTTTATTTATATAATTATAGCTAATTTGACATATATTGCAGTTAATAGTTGTTTTTATTGATTTTTTATATAAAATTTATTCTGCAAATAGCATTGTACTGCCTGAAAGCTAGCGTCGAAATGTGGTAAAGGAAGATTCTCAGGATCACACCACTGCCAGCTTTCGCATTTATTAGGTTCCATTATTTTAGGGTTACCACTATATTCAGTTGCTATTAGACAGATAGAAATATAATGTTTATTTTCAGTTCTGTAAGTATTTAAATTATTTGTGACAGAAAAAACTTTAGGGTTCACGAGTTCCAGTGATGTTTCCTCTCTTATTTCTTTAATAGCCGCTTTTTCGAAAGTTTCACCAAGCTCTAAATGTCCTCCTGGAATAGAATAACACTGTGCATGACTACCTTTTCGTTTACCTATTAAGATCCTGTTATCATCGTTAATGATAATAACACCGATACCTATTTTAGGTCTTTCAGGAGATTTATCATTCATTTTATATTGGCTCTTTGATAATTTTCGTTTAAGAAATTGAAAATTAACTCTTAAACGAAAAAAAGCAAACGCTATACTAAAGTATTCAGGTCAGTTGTTATTTTCTTTTATAGCTTCATCAATGTTTTTCTGAATTTCTTCAGGTGTTCTTGTTATGTATGTGGCCAGTAGTAATGTAATTATACATAATATAAATAATAATATGGAAGCTGCAGTAGTGGATAATATATTAATACCTCCAAACGTGCTTAAATAAGAGATAATACCTACGCCTAAAAAATATATCCAAAGCCATATAGATTGCATGAAGTTTAATTTAATTTGAACAGTTTTACGCTTGCTAAATTTATATAAAAATAGGCTAACTAGGCCAATGAGGATAATAATATCTCCTTTATATATCATTTCCCACCCACACCAATATTGCATTAAAGTACAAGAAAATAGTGCTAAAAGTGAGAATAAATGACCGAATTTTAATCTGAAAGGTCTTTTTGCTTTTGGTAATTTTATTCTTAATGTTGACATTGAAATTGGACCTACAATATAAGTAATAGCAAATAAAACTGTAGTTATTGATCTTTATTAGCCACTTTATAGAGTAAAAATTTATTACAGAGAAAAAAAACAGTATTATTATTATTAGAATATAGCCATGTAGCGATAGTGCACCTGAGCTTGAAATAGTTAATGAAGGAAATTTAACAGAAAGATATTGAATTGTGGCCTGTGCCTCTGTAGGTGCATACATTAAATAAGACAGCCATGTTATACATGCAAAAACATAGCTGGTGAGTGTGCCATGTGTAAAATGAGGTATTCTGCTACTTGATCCTATAACCGGTACAATTGTGCATATTTCAGCAAAAACAAATGCAATTATGACTACGAGTGCTGCCCCTATAACCCATGCTATAAGTGCTGCTGGACCTGCAAGTGTATCTGCATAAGAAGTTGCGAATAGCCAGCCTGAGCCTATGATTGCACTCATTGACATGAATAAAAGACCAACTATGGATATATTTCGCTTCATAATGCTTTTTTAAAATTAATAATACTCTAGCATATAAATTGTTTTATATTTTATCTTAAAAATATTAAGTGATGAACTTTTTATGAGACATATCACGATAGCTCGTTAATATATATTCATTTTACTCTCTATTCATATTTATAGCCTCACCAATACTTTTCTGAATTTCTTCAGGTGTTCGCGTCATATGCATAGCTAGTAATAGAGTTATTCCACACAATATTAGCAATAATATGGATGCTACTGCATTAGACAAAATATTAAGACCGCCGAAGGTGCTTAAATAAGATATAAGACTAGCACCTATAAGGTATATCCATAACCAAATAGATTGAATAAAATTTAATTCTATATGAACTGTTTTGCGGTTATAAAATTTATAAATAAATAAGCAGATTATGCCAAGAACAATAATAATATCTGCTTTATATACCGTTTCCCAACCACACCAATAGAACATTAAGGTAGCAGCAAAAAATGCCAGGAATGCCCAAAAATGGCCAAATTTTAATCTAAAAGGTCTATAAATTTTTGGAAGCTTCTTTCTTAATGTTGACAGTGATATAGGTCCCACAACATATGTGAGGGCAAATAGTACTGTAATTATTGAAGCCATTGTGTCCCAGCCTTTAAAGAATATAAAAATTAAAAGACCGACGATAAATGTAATTATTATTGCGTATGCAGGATTATCATGAGAATTAATTTTTCCAAATATTTTTGGTAAATAACCATTTTGACTCATCCCGTATAGTGATTTACTTGCACTGCTGAAATACATTAATCCTGCTGCTATCGGTGCTATGATTGCACCGGCATATATGAATGGGACTAACATTTTTAAATTATGTGCTTTAGCTAAAGATGCAAATGGACCTAAATGTGAATTTGCCAGTTCACTGGTGGTACTTATTGCGGATAGAAATGCTATTTGGAGTAATAGGTATATTACTAAGCAAATTATTACAGAACCTATAATTGCAATAGGTAGAGCTGTTTTTGGATTTTTACATTCTCCAGCCATTTCTGCCGCAAGCTTAAAACCGTTGAATGCAAATATTATCCCTCCTACTGAAATAGCAGTTAAAATACCATGTAATCCGTGTGTAGAAAATGCAGCTCCTGCTGGATGCATAACTTTGCCAAATGATGTAAAAAAATAGCATAATATTACTATAGATACAAAAACAGGTATAAATACTTTTATTACTGTCAGAATACTGTTAGCTCTTACAAGCCACCTAATAGAATATACATTTATTATACTGAACAGCAGGAGTATTATCGCTGCTAAAATATAACCGTGTGCAGATAATGCACCTGCACCTGAAACAGTTAATGATGGATATTTGACCGAAAGATATTGAATCGTAGCCTGTACTTCTGTAGGTGCATATATAAGATAAGATAACCATGTAATCCACGCAAAAGTATAACTAGTAAGTGAGCCGTGTGTAAAGTGAGGGATTCTACTGCTAGAACCTATAACTGGTACAATTGTACATACTTCTGCAAAAACAAATGCAATTATTATGACTAGAACTCCACCTATTATCCATGATATAAGTGCTGCAGAGCCTGCTAGCGTATCTGCGTAAGAAGCCGCAAATAACCAACCTGAACCGATAATTGCACTCATGGACATGAAAAGTAGACCAACGATAGATATGTGGCGTTTCATTGTTTATCCCCTTTGATTTTTTTATAATAAAATAATAATAAATCTAAAAACATTTGTCTTGTTAATAAGATAACGTTTTATGCTATTCATGCAAATCGTAAGGAAAGTATATTTATCGTATATTTATTGAAAATTAATTAATGATTAGTGATATATAGTTTTTGAAGTTATAATATCTAAAGTTTTAAGGTTTAACGGTTATGTAATAACTCAATAACAATAATTTATAGTAATTGTAATAAGCGAGAACTCTAATGGAAAAGATAGAACTAATTAATTGTTATAAGCGGATTTCTTCATATATTCACAGAACACCTGTATTAACTTCACGAATGATGAATGAAATAGCCAATGCTGATTTATATTTCAAATGTGAAAATTTCCAAAAAATGGGTGCTTTCAAAATGAGGGGGGCAATAAATGCTATTTTGCAACTTTCGGAATCAGAAAGAGAGAAAGGAGTTGTTACGCATTCATCTGGCAACTTTGCGCAGGCATTATCTTTAGCTGCTCAGAATTTAGGAGTAAAAGCATATATAGTGATGCCGTCTACAGCACCTCAGGTTAAAAAAGATGCAGTAAAAGGATATGGCGGAGAAATACTGGAGTGTGAACCTACAGTTGCAGCAAGTGAGAAAGCTGCAAAAAAAATAGAAATAAATAAAGGTGCATCTTTTATTCATCCATCTAATGATATTGATGTGATTTTGGGACAGGGAACTGCCTGCATGGAATTGCTGGAAGATTATCCTGATTTGGATTTTATATTCACACCGGTAGGAGGTGGAGGTCTTATTGGCGGGACAGCATTGTCTGCGCATTTTTTTGGCAGGAATTGTAATGTAATGGGAGGAGAACCTTTTGAAGCTGATGATGCATATCGTTCTATTAAAAGCGGAAAAATTGAAAGCAATAAAACCACAAACACTATTGCTGATGGATTAAAAACGCAGCTTGGTGATATTAATTTCCCTATTATTCAAAAATATGTGACTAAAATCATAAGAGTTACTGAAGGTGAAATAATAATAGCAATGAAGCTTATTTGGGAAAGAATGAAAATTATAGTGGAACCTTCCAGCGCTGTTGCTTTTGCTGCAATTTTAAAGACAAAAAACATGTATTCAGGGAAAAAAATAGGTGTTATATTATCAGGTGGAAATGTGGATTTGAGCAAATTACCATTTTAGAAGAGTTACTGATCTTACGCAAAAAAAAAATAACATGATGTTGCAATTATTAACGGCGGCGAACGAAGCATCGCCTTCCATTACTGAGTTAGCTATGATCTAATATTAGAGAGGTATAGTCATAAAAATGCAAAAAAAAAACACTGAAATTAAAAAGATAAATCTTTTAATTTCAGTGTTTTGAAAAACTTAGTTATTCAGGAGTAACATCGCTGGCTTGTAGACCTTTTTGTCCTTGTCCAACTTCCATTGTAACTTTCTGTCCTTCATGAAGTGTTTTACGTCCAGTACAATTAATTGCGCTGAAATGAACAAAAACATCTTTTCCGCTTTCCTGCTCGATGAATCCGAAACCTTTTTCATCGTTGAACCATTTAACGGTTCCTTCTACACGTGTTGCCATATTACTTCTTCCTTAAAAATTTACCAACATAGTTGGCGTTAAAATTAGCGACTTCATAATAAAGTCATTCACAAATATAGCTTTATATGTTTTTTTCGCAAGTTAAACATCAAATAAAAAAAGTATTTTTTTTATTTGATAGGTAAAATGAATTGATTTACGGGAGAATGCTATAGTTTTTTTAATTTGATGCTGAATCTTTAATTTAGGAAATTATGGATTAAATATTTTTGTCAACGCTAATATTTCGTCCTCTGATGCTGTTCCCTGCATTTTTGATAATTTTAAAGTTATTTTGCCAAGTTCTTTATATAGATTGCCATAGTCAATACTCCATTCGTTTTGAGCTTTTAATTGTTTGGAGACAATATTAAAATCACCTCTAGCTATTGGACCTGTAAGAGCTTTTGTTGTTCCAAATTTAAAAATATTGCTGGTTGTTCCCCGTACAAGCGGTTTCATTATTTTAAATGCTGTTTCCCTGTCGATACCTGATTTAATAAAAGTTTGAGCTCCGAATTCTAAAAGGGCTGTTAAATAGTTACACACAATTACAGTCGCTGAGTGATATAATGTTTTAAATTTAGGATTTATGGTGAGTACTTTGCCATCTATTTTTTGAAAGGCATCAGTCAAAATTTTAATTGCTTCTTTGTCACCTTCAGCAGCACAGAATGTTCCGCTGAAAGTGTCGATAGAAATATTATGATCCGCAAAGCTTTTTATTGGATGTATACTTCCAGAGTAAACAGATTTTTCTTTAGGGATATTAAGTTCGCAGGAAGGGATACTTCCACTGCAAATAAAAACTATATTTCCGGGTTTTAATATTTTTGAGTTAATTAGTTTTTGGCAACAGATTAGTATTTTATCATCTGGCGGTGATATCAAAAAAATATCTGCCGATTGCATTTTATCTAAACTTGAAATAGGTGTGCCTGTTTTTATGAATTCAACAGCCTTGGTAGAACTATTGAATGTACTATTTAATATATTTCCTATTTCAAAGACTTTATTTTTATTCCATAGAAAACCTAATGTTTTACCTACATTTCCACATCCTATAATATTAAGTTTTTTCATAATTTAATGATATTTTAAATTTATTGATGAAGTAAATTTTTTGTACTTGATTTTAATTGTGCTTTTGAGCAAATACAAAATACTCGTTTGTGAGTGTATTATTTGGTTCTTTATAATCTTCCTGTACAATATCAAGTATTTTAAATGATGATTTTTTTAAGTTTTCTATGATATAATTTTTATCAAAATAATTGAAATAGAATAATTTTTTTGAGAAACTTGTTGTTTTAAAACCAGACTTTTTCCCAGCCATAAAGCTTAAGTAGAGATAGCCGCCAACATTTAAAATTTTATTTATTTTTTGTAATAATTGAATTGTTTCTTCGTTTGTTAAATGTACTATGCAGAACGATGCAATGATAGCATCAAATGTATTAGAAAATTCAAGCTGTCTAATATCCTGTACTAGAAAATTACAATAAGGTGCACTTTTTTTAGCCAGATTTATCATTTTATCAGATAGGTCAACGCCTGTGATTTGATAATTATTATTAAGATCAAATAGCAGTTTTGTATTATTGCCTGGACCGCAACCTATATCTAATATTGTTGAAGTTTCTTTCAAATATTTATTTTGGAATTTTGCTAGTATCTTCTGATAGCTCTTATAATTAGTGAATATTTTAGCAAAAATAGGAGCACATTTATTATATGCATCAATAGTAATTTTAGTTCTATTTTCTATCATAAAAAAATTATTTTATTCTCCTATTAATTTAAATAATATAAAAATAACAAAAGAGATACCTAAGAAATGTAGAATATCCCAAAACTCTACATAAGTAGTCATCCTTTGGTGGTTTAAATAATATGACATACTAATTGGGTTGAAAATTATTATGTATGCTATGAGAAATGATATTGAAATAAGAAAAGATTTATTTTTGTTACCTAGTTTATGGCTATAGTGAGCTTCTTTAATTGAATAATATAGTAATATTAAAAGACTAATACATAAAAAAGAACTTATTATGTATTGAAGTTTTTCTTAAAATTGTATTGTATTATATGATAGAACATTTAAGGCTGATGATCCTACCTGATTATAATATAAAAGGTGTGTTATCGTATAAAAAAGAAAACATATTATACATATTGCACCTGATATTATAACTGCTAATTTATCTTTCTGTTTGAGTTTCATGATTTGTTAATCTTAGTAAATTGAATCTTTGGGAAAAATCCAGTCTGCAGGGAAATTGAAAACAGGGAATACTCTTAAAAATCCATTTTCCATAACATTAAGTATTCCAATTTGTATTCCTTCTCCAGTATATGATCTATTAAAGAAACCCATTTGTAGTGTGTTGATTAATTTGCTTGCTTGATTATATACTCCAAGCTGAAATCCTGAAACATTATTTTCTAGATTTGCCATTCCAAGTTGGCATCCTGTAAAGTTATTACCGTTTGATGTTAAAGCCGCTTTTAGACCATAGACATTTTTAGATACACTACTTAATAAACCAATGTCTGCGCCATAAACTTCGTCTGAATAATTGATCAATCCGATATTTAGTCCGTACACTTTTTCAATATTAGGGAATCCTAAATCCATAGAATTATCAATTATTCCAAAAACGTAAGGTTTATTTACTTCAGGCCAAAGGCAGAATTTGATAGGTGTGCTTTCTGCTGTAAGTTTAAGTTGTACAGTTACAAGCATTAGTGTTGTTAGCAGTGAGAGGGTGATATACTTTTTGATCATAGGTAACCTCTAAAATATTTATTGCGAAACTAAAGTTATGTTTACTTTAATTATTAATTATTTATATCCTTTTTGCTATATCCTAAAATGAAAAACTTTAAAAAGCAATAGTCAGAATAGTTGAACAAATTTATCTTTTTTGATCAGATAGTGAAGTTATGTCGTATATAAAAAGTTGGAGATTATAATAATTTTCTATTCGTTTTGCATGGTTTTTGTCATTGTAATTTTAACTAAAAAAACTTGATAGTCTTTAATTTGAGAATTTTAGACTTTTACATATGAGGATATATTAATGCTTAATTTAATATTTCTCTAGCATTAAAAGGCATAATAATTTAAAATAGAATGATAGTGTTATTCTTTTTTAATTAATCATGTGTTATTAAGAATGTTGAGAAAAAGAAAAATAAAACTTGCAGTTTTATTCATAAGTCTATTAACTGTAATATTAGTATTGTTGTCTATGGCTTTATCTAGTGTTTCCTTGAATTATGTTACCGAATTGGGTAATGTTGCTGTTGCAACTGATATAAAAAATAATGAAAATATATCTACTACCTTATTTAAAAAAATAGCCTATTTGTCATCAAAGGAATATTCTAACCGTTTTAATGAATTCAATGATGTAGTTGTTATTTTGGCTAAACAGGTTAAAGAGGAATTCAGTAATAGTACAAACCCTAAAGAATCTGATTTAAATAATCATATAAAATTAGAACGGTATAAAAATAAAAATTTGTTTGTAAATACAAAGGATAACATAAATGCTATTTACTGGGGTAAAGGCACCCAGGGTGTACCGAATAGCATATCGCAAAAGATGAATAGTATTTCCGGATTGATTGCAACGCATTCAAATCTATTTATAAAGAGTCTGAATATTACAAGTATATGGGTTTTTGCTGCTGAAAATTTTGCTGTGATATACCCTCATCGATTTTTTTATAATAAACAGGATACACTTAATTCAATAGAGAAAGATTATGAAAATTATAAAAAATTTTATTTAAAACAAAAAGATATAATAGGTTTTCAGAAAACTACTACAGCTTTTTGGATACCCCCTTATATAGATATTTTTAGTGGCAATATTACAATATCAGTTTATAGTCCTGTCCTAAACAGTTTAGGAAAACCTGTTGCATTTGTTGGTATTGACCTCAATTTTAAAAAAACAGTAAAAAACCTACTGGCAAGTAATATATTAACAAATGAACATTCGTCCCCTGCGGCAGAAAATATTGATGATAAGTATAATGGATTTATATTTGTACTAAATAAAAACGGACATATTATTGCGCTGCCTAATAAATGCTATGAACTATTTTCTTTGCCTAAACGCACTGAATCCCGTTTGCATAATTTGGTTTTAGATTCACAGAATAAACTAAGTGATTCAAACAATCCAAAAGTTAAAAAGCTTTCTCAAAAAATACTTAAATTAGGCTTTGGGACAGCGAATTTAAACCTTAATAATCAAAATTATGTCATATCTTTTTCAAAGATAAAATTTACAGATTGGTCATTATGTTATGTTTTAAATCAAAATTCATTTAGTAGACTTGCCTCAAAAACAAAAGTAGAAATCACTACCTCTGTAAAAGAAATGAAAGAACGTTTTGCTTCTATAAGTTTATTGTTTCTAATTTTATCTATAGGTTTAGCTGTTCTTGTTTTTAACATTTTTTTCCTTAAACCTATTAATAGAATTAGGCTTGGTATAAAGAAAATGGGATATGGTGACTTTGATGTTAACCTAGAAGAAGGTGGTACCTTTGAAATAAGTGAACTTGCAATGGCTTTTAATTATTTGGGAGAAGAATTGACGAACTACATGGACAGTTTGAAAACTGAAGTTAAAGCTAGACAGGCTGTTGAAACAGAAGTTAGCATTGCGTCAGATTTACAAAAATCTATACTGCCTAAAATAACTAATGAATTTGTAAATGATAATTTTAGCCTATTTGCTACATTAAAACCTGCAAAAAATATTTCCGGTGATTTCTATGATTTTTTCTATCTTACTAAAAATAAAATTGCACTGTTAATCGCAGATGTTTCAGGCAAGGGGATACATGCAGCTTTATTTATGTCAATGTCAAAGGCTTTGTTGAAGAGCTACTGTTTTAGTGAACCTGATGATCCGGCTAAAGTTCTTGAAAAAACTAATAATTATTTATGTATTGATAATGAATACAAGATGTTTGTTACTGTATTTCTTGCATATTATGATATAAAAACAGGGGAATTAACTTATGCAAATGCGGGCCATCATGGTTCTCTATTAGTTGCAGGCGATGGCAAGAATGATAATTTTGGACTATTGGATAATGCTCTTCTTGGCTTTTTTCCAGATTTAGAATTTAATACAGAATCAAGATTATTAGAGAAAGATGATTTGATTGTGATGTATACGGATGGAATTATTGAAGCAGTTTCTCCTGCAAATGAAGAGTACGGAGAAAAAAGGTTAACAGATCTAATAGTGACGAATCGCAATTTGAACATTGATGAAATATGTTCTAACGTTATTGATGATGTTGAAATATTTGAAGAAGGAAACAGGTTTGATGATATCACATTGATTGTTTTGAAAAGGAATAGATAATCAACCCTTAATTATCATACCAAAAGCCATGTTTGAAAGTTATATCAACGAATAAAAGTCAATCATCTTGTGCTGATGGATCGCATGCTACTGGAGTGATATATGATGGAAATGATCGTTGTTATGCAGGATCTCTGCCTGGTAACATATGTGGTGATGGAAGTGACAAATCTTCATCATGGTGTATGACTGGTGTAACTCCGAGTAAAACTATATGCCAGAGTTTTGGGAATGGTGATGACGGTGATACAGGTAATTCTAATTGTACTACAGGAACTTTTTTTACTGAACATACAGATGCATGTAATATCGGAAGTGGTACATAATTTGTAGTAGCCCTTCGTGTGACTACTTTGTCCTTTGACACAACATAATGCGTCCTTAAATTCAGATAGCTATACTCAAATTAATTCAAAACAGTGGTTTTAATTCTTCAAAATTGTAGATAATACGACTTCTTGATGACCAATAATTTATTTTCTTTTAGAAGAGGTGCTATTCAGATTTTAATATTTTCCATTTCACATACTCTATGATCTCCTATAATGAATGTTATATAGTTTGTCTCTTACATTTATTTTAGCGCGAAGATGAATTTTGAAAAGCAATATTTAGAGCTATTGAAATGAGTCTTATCTTAAAAAATATTTCTAGGAATTAGATAATATTACAAAATTGTAATTTTATAATTACAAAATTGTAACGATATTTTTTAGTTGTTTTGATAATAATACTAAATTCGTGCTATTCTCTATAAAGTTTATATATAAAAGTTTGGAATAGCAATTATTTTTATTTACTGGCATTAAAACTGCTAATACATAATTCATAAAATTATTAATATTCATAGAGAATTGAATTATGGGATATGAGCTTCATATAAAAATAAATAAAATCAAAAACAATAAAAAGAAAAGTAATATTAAATCATTAATATCAGAATTAGAACTCAAGGCGATCGAAAAATTGATTAGTTTTAGTATAGAAAATTCGATGCATGTAGACTGGAAGTGGCTAAAAGACAGCATAAAAATAAAGATCTATTAAGTATATATAATTAAATAAATTAGAGGAGAATTTATGATTACAGAAACAGTTGAATACTTTGCAAATGCGGCTCATAATAAATTTTCATATCTTAAGGAACATAATCTAAATAATATGCCAAACTTAGCTTGACGTATTGTGTTGCTCTATTAAAATTTTCAGTGTTTATTCTTACTATAATAAATATACAATATGGAGCTGTATTTAAAATGAATTACT
>Ga0233437_1006606_pt1 | contig 11721 bp, 9 predicted proteins | sample SI_122_August201_FD_182714 | JGI IMG/M metagenome (GOLD analysis project Ga0233437, IMG submission 182714) | Seawater microbial communities from Saanich Inlet, British Columbia, Canada - SI_122_August2016_200_MG | ecosystem: Environmental > Aquatic > Marine > Inlet | place: Canada: British... | reverse complement strand
TAATGACTGCAAATTACGTTTATTATTATAGTAATAGGTGTGATACATGTACGCAATTTACACGCGCGTTCGCAAAAACGCCGATCGCCAAGCAATTCGTATGCATTAATATCGATAACCCTGCTATCAAAATAACACACCCTATAACAAAAGTACCTGCAATAGTAATTAATGGATATATGCGTCCACTTGAAGCAAATGATGCATTTGATTGGCTGAAATCATATATTAATAGTATTGTAAATAATGGTAACGATAATATCAATAGCAATGCATTAGCACATGCTCAATTACCATCACAAGCACAAGCACCATCCACCGCAAAAACATCAGCACCAACGCCAGCCGATACAGATATAAACAGGAAAGTTGACCCTCCGTCATATGATTATGACAAAGTTATGTCATTTGATTTACAAGATATGTATGCTTATTCAGACCAATTTAGTTACATAAATGACGATGATAAAAACGATTTTAATAAATCATATTCATTACTCAACCAAAAATAGCGCGTCTTAAACATAAATAATTTATATGTTATTAAATATATAAATTATAAACAAATTAATGAACAAAGAAATACTAAACAATTTTAATAGCAATATATTAAAATTAATAGAAGGTATAGAAGATTTACTCCCAAATAATTCATCGATATCGTCATATTCAATAGCAATAAAAACAGTGATCGATGTAAATCAATTGGCTGTATTATTATATTATATAAAATACATATTACCATATCGAGATCATATTAATAGTAATAATGCTGATTTTTTCTTACATTTTGATGACAATGAAATTGCAGAAAATGATGATCTTGATATGAAAAAAGGCGATTTAATTAGTTTAATAGATATGCTCAAAGAAACATGGAATGAATTAATGGACGATAATAAAAAAATTATATTTGAATATATGCAGGTATTGACAGTATTGGCTGATGAGTATGTTTTAGAAATTACCGATCAATAATCATTTATGTATTAAATTCGAATATACTATTACATACTTTTTATTTTTCGCAATACAATTAGGAAGTTTACACACGTCCATTAATACATGTGTAATTGTGCGAATCGATGTATCTTTTAATAATTGTTGTATATCGCGATATGTTATATGTGCCTTATTTGAATTGCTTAAATATATACCATGTATGTTATATAGCATTGTTTTTATAGATGATGGTATTAAACTGTATAGTTGATCGTTCTTAGCTCGTGTTAAATAGTATATATCTATCAGCAATAATATAAGCTCTGTTATAGTTTTATTAACGAGCGTTAATATATTATAAGAATGCTCCGGAAAACAATATATATATCGCTTAAGCATATTTTTATTATAAAGCTCTAAATAATTAACGTACACATTGTTATTATTTGGTTTCATTTCGTTCAGATGCTCATATATCTTAGATTGTATTTTATATGTCTTGAAAGTGTTGTTTATAACATATCTTAATATATATCCTTCAAATGTTATTGTTGTATTATCAAAATCCGACTTACTTTTTAATATAAGATCGTCTAACATATCACACATGCGATTAAACATTACTTTTTTCGGTCGCTTAATATTATTGTTAATTGGCTCATCGATAATTTTTTTATTTGCCATATCATATGTATATATATGGTAAATTTTCGATTTCGTTTTATTATGCACATTATAAATAATACCGCTGTTCATGTAATGAACAAACACAAAATGATAAACATATGCTTTATTAAGTTCATTAAATTCAAAAACCCCTTGCATTGTATCTCTAAATAATTGACCATGTGAATGCCCAATTATCCATTTAGACTCATCTGCATTTATACATGTTCTCGTTGATATATGCCATTTGTCATTGTGATTGAAAACGGTTATCATTGTTCCTTCATACGATTTATAAACTTCTATATTACCCCAATCTAATGTATTGTGTATTTCGTTTACGGCTTTTTGATTTTCAGTAATATTATCAAATTGAGTTGATATTATATCTAGAGTATTTGTATCCATAATGCAATTACGCAAATTGTATATTATATTTGCATTATTATTGTGCGTTGAATCATCATATATTAATAACAAAGTGGTACTTTCTTTATAATTTAAGTTCGTATTTTGCAAATATCTTTTAATATTATTAACACTTAGTATATCGTAGTTATGTATAACATCATCTAATAGTTTCGTTATAATATCGTGTGCAAATATCATTTTAATAATTATGTATAGTATATTGTTAAAATAATTATATGATTATGTTACAATATAATTTGTTAATAGCATAACAAATTAATTGCAATTTTTTTACAACGATATAATATAATGAATGTATCGAAAGTAGATTTTTTCATATCCAGATTAATAGATGATTTTTTTATGCGGTGTCTATCACAAAATAAAAAGTTTGATTCAATGATAAAACAAATAATAGATGGTGATAATATTACAATAACTGAAAATACAATAATCAACTATATTCAATACGTAAATTTTATAGAAATTTACAATATCACCAAAGATAACGTTTATGACATAATATCGATATGTACAAAATATTTGTACATATACGTTATTTTAATGGTAAGTTATTTTGGGAAATATAATACCAACAACAATGCTTTTGAGAACAGTGTATATGAATTTAAAAAAATATTTAAAAACAATATTCAGCAATTAAGTGTAATATTCACGGCATCCGATATAATTAACATAATATCATTACATCATCACATACAATCAATACAGTCCGTTCAACACAATTCACTATCGCAAATTAGTGACATTCTTAATATTTTTAATGAATCGTTTGTCAAGAAGTATTTTATAACGAATGGTAAAAATATAAACAATGCGCATATTATTATTAAATCATTAATATTTGCACTGATTTATAAACGATATGATAAACATAATATAGACACGTTTATACATGATAATGAGTTATTAAATGGCGAATATATGTACATTGACATAGTAGTTAATAGAAAAAATACAGTTATGATCAATGATATATCAGCAATATTGTCAAAGAATGACATTCAGAATGGGTGGGTAAATGACATATATATTGAACTTAACAAACAATCGAGCAAATTGACTATGAACGAAAAAATAAACCAACTAATAAACAGTAAGATAATCACCCTTATTGTTGATGATGTATTGTTATATAATTCATCAAAAGAGCAATATATAACAAAAAATACAACTAATCACTACAGTGCGACAAAAATAAAATATATTGTTAATAAAATAGAAAAGATAATGCAATATCGTAATAAGGATTTAACACCCGATCGAAAACAATCAATTGAACAATTATTTCACAGACCATATATACATTGGATGGCTATATTAGTTAATCACATAGAAAATCTAAAAATTATAGATAAAATGGCACATACAAAAATATCAGAGCATAATGAAACACTGTATAATTTAAAATTTTTTTCAAAATATCCATATATAAATTTTAAACATTGTCCATATGGATTTAATATACAGCCATCAAAAACAATTAACATGGTGCGATTATCCACGTTTAAAGAGCATAGTAAATATGTTCAAATGAGAACGTGTAATAAAAGTAATAATATTAACGTAGTCGGATTGATGTTATGTGCTAATGAAAATCGTTTAATGAGCTTAAAATCAAGCGATCTATTAAACTTAAAAGATAATAAGTCTGACAATGGGTACTGTAAAATTAACGAATATTTTAATAGCAATGCACTTATATTTGATAAACATCCAAAGTATATTATATTTAATAAAGAAACCGATAAAGTCGAGTTCAAAACATATATTGATGATATTCATAATGATTCTGATATTTACATTAAAAATATGTTAGTACATCTATTTGATAATATTTGTAAAAAAACATTAAATACTATTACACATAAAATGAAGGGTTTGCGTATGTCTATAAACAATGCATGGAATATAATTTATAATAATTTGAATTTTATTAATATAATTGAACAGCCTAAATATTATAATTCCATTCAACAGTTTATATATAAACGCGTATGCAATGGTTTAAAATTGCAAAAAAATGATAAATTTGCAAAAAATATGGAAATATTGAGCAAAATAAATGTATATATAGAGCAAAATATTGAGATATATGGTATGGTTCAGGAAACGAAAAAAGAAATTATTGTTGCCGGTGATAATAGTATGTGTATTCATGTTTACGAGTTACGGCAAATTCGCGAATTGATTACAATAAATCCATTGAAATATAATCGCATGTTAATTCATTTCTTTAAAACATTTGTAACAATTAATGATAACTTATTTGTGTGTAAAAGTTGCCAATCGATTGTTGACATTCAACAGTCCGTAAATTATGTTGAGGAGATAGATAACGTTGAGTTAGACAATGTTGTAAAAGTAGGCGCGTTGTTAGAATATCCAGAATATAGCAAATATAAATACTATATAAATGTTGTATCGACATATGTTGGTAATATTTGCAACATAATAGGATTGATTGATATTGAAAAATATATATATGATAAGCAATATGTTGCGTACGTAGTTAAGTATATAATTGATGTTTTTAAGCTACATAACACAAAACATATCACATCTAGTAAAAATACTAAATCGTATGGTGTTAATGATAATATGTCTGTGTTTATGTACATTGATATAATCAATGACGTTATTTCGCAAAAAAATATTTCTTCCGAAAATAAGCAACTAAAACAAATAATACACAATAATATTTTATGTTACATATCAATATGCATTATATTTTTTCTGAACAAACATAGTATTTTAAATCTCAAATGCGACAAATTATTTAATATATATGTATTCGATAAACACGTTTACAAAATATTTAAGAACATGCAAATTATATGTAATACTTCTGGGGATACTTGTAATATATCAGAATATTACGTACTTTGTTATGTTATATACTATTTTGCGTACGTATTATGTAAATATAATCTATGGAAAAACTTGCACGGACAAGATAGCGTTAAAAAGAAAATTAATATTATTGAACAAAATACAATTGTTAACACAATTGTCGATATGCTAAATAATATTCTAGAAAAATGTATATCAAAAAAACATCATTTATACAAAGTATTTTGGTACAATTATTATAATAATTTATCAACTATATACCGCCAAAATAGTATTCGTAAGGATTTGTTCAAAATATTACATAAGAATAAAAAATCGACAATAGATACATCTAAATTACAGCCATTATCATTTACTTATACTTCATCGGATTATTTGATATATCCGCTTGAAATAGGGATTTCAAGAATATATATACGCAATCAAAGAAATGTGCCCCAAATATATAATTACAAAATATCAAGTGTGTCAAATTGCGAAAGCGGTCATTTTCATAAATGGATACACAGTGATAAGTTGTTTAAATGCAAGTTGTGTAATATTTATATTTCGAATGTTCCAACTAGTTGGAAAAACAATAACTATGCACGTGTTAAGAAAGATATGATTGTATCATACTTTGCATCAGTAGCAAGTGGGCAATTGATACATAACATTAATATAGATGATAATGATGGATTAGATGCATATAGCAAAACACTATACAATACATTCATTGAGTATCGAAAATGCAATTATGCATCTGTTACAAAAATGATTGATGGCTTGATAAATTTATACAATAATGAATGTAATAAAAAAATATCAATAATATCGTCAAAAATAGCACGATCAATAATAAATTTAACAGGCGCATTTGTATTATTAACTATCGGAGAAAATGCAGGGAATAATATATTGCATACACATTATATTAACGATGATGTGTATATTATTACAATTGATCATTTAGCAAATGAATTGAATACACCTAATGTAATTAATAGTAGTGATATCGATATGACGAATAACAACACATTTTCATACAGATATAAAGACCATGTAAATATGTTATTCTGCAAACATACAAATGCGTTTCTCGGATATACCGTAATGACAACTAATAAATTTAATAAGAATGTAAATGCGTTTACTGGGATAAAAATAAATTATGGAGTGATTAACATGATATATCTGCTAGGTTATTCGAAAAAATATATACAATCTACTGACAATATTGAACAACTGATCGATCAGCGAATATATAACCTTAAAATAATTATAAATGATGTTAGATCGATATTACATATTGTGAAATATAATGTAAATTCTATATATGTTGATAAAGATACATGTACCTTTTACAAAACGATTATTGATAAATATTACGATTCAATCGTAAACATTGATTTGTGTATTGGTGATTTTGATATATTTATTAATCATGACAATATTATTAGCGATGTGTACAATAAATTTAGAAAAGAAACAATCACCGAAAACATACACACAATTGTCGATGCGAATAAGCAATTAAATGACATACTATTTATGTACATTGTAAATGAACTTACAAAAATAATTGATAGCGATAATTTAAACAGCGTTACTGCACATAACATAATAAGTATGATTATCGAAACAATTAAGTATAATTTCCAAACATACTTTCAAATATGCTGGAGTGAAGATATGATAAAATTTGACTATATTTTAAGTTCACATATATACGATCATATGTCAAATATTGATAATAATGTTGTTGGTATGTACGGAGAATATCGGGACATTGATGATATGAACGATATTCATGAGGCTGATGATGATGCCAATGAGGAAGGGTTAGATATAGATATGTCGATTACGGAGAATATGGAAGGGGATGATAATGATGCAGATTACTTGATTCATGGATCTATAACGGACGATTGAAAAAGTTTTTTATTGAAATCTATGTCATCATTACGTCGACGCACATCATGATTATATAGTACACAATCTATATAATTATCATTAAGTATCTCATTTTTATTTAGAGAATCAATATGTACGTATTCATTACTTTTCGATAATCTATCCATATCTGATATCATTGACATGCTATCAATTCCATTTATTTCATTGTTTTCATTGTTTTCATTGTTTTCATTGTTTTCATTGTTTTCATTGTTTTCATTGTTTTCATTGTTTTCATTGTTTTCATTGTTTTCATTGTTTTCATTTACGTAGTTATTTGTGCATTTATGTTTGCTAATTTGCGTATTACCAAATGAGTTCATTGTCATATTGAATAATACATATGCAATAATGATGATAATTAATAATACTATTATAAAATCAAATAATTTATCAATCGACATATGATTTAATGTTTGGCAATTATTTATATAATTGCCAAACATTTTAACATGATATATATGGTACGATACCGTAATAATTATTATTGACCATAACATATCCATCATGTTCGCAACGTATTCCATCAAAAACCTCCAATATGCACCAAAGCACATCGTCGGATATAAGGCTAGCATGAATAACCAACCATAATAAAAAAATACAACGCCCCCGAACTGGCATGTGTAGCATATTCATCGTGTTACCCAGTGAAGAGTCTTCATACGGATTATTCCTCAACCGCACAAGTTTACGCAGTCCATTCATACTACTTATCCACAACGTACACTGCGTCTTGGCATATTCTGCCGGAAGTTTGCGTATATGTGGTGAGTTTATGTATATATGATATACTCTTTCGGCAATGTGTCCGAACGAGTTACACTTCTTTGGATCATAATAAAGAAAAACACCATCACCAACATCGCCGACATCACCAACATCGCCAACTGGTACGAGATCGGCTGATATGTCGAAATATGTGTCCTCCCCATAAATACCAACTATTTGCATGAACTCTCGCCGGAAACGAATAGCCATAAAATAGAATTGCGTGGATAGTGTATGTATGTTCGTTAAAATGAATTACAATATATCAATGTATGTATCATTCAAAACAATAATTCAATTTTTAACAACAATTCAATTTCGATTGTTGTATAAAAATTGAATTTTTAACAACATAAACAAACATATAATATAAAAGTATATCAAATGTTCTTGATAGACAAATATAAGCATAAAACTAATGTAACAATACATAAACAAACAATTAATCTATTGAAAAAAATATGCTCTGATAAATCAATGCCAAACATAATTTTATATGGTTCAGTTGGAGCCGGTAAGGACTATATATGTAAACAAATGCTCAAGTATATGCATGGCGATGAAGTTGAAAACGCTAAAAACACCAATTATGATATTGTTGGAACAACCGTCAATAAATATAACGTAATTGAGAGCAAATATCACATGGTAATCGAGAGTCGCAATAATAGCATTGATAAAAAAGTGATACACCATATTATAAATCCGTTTGTAAAACGGTGTCCAATTACAAGAATGTTCGATGGTAATCAATCATACAAAACGATATTGTTCGACAATATCGATAATGCTTCATATTATGCACAAGCATCTTTAAGATGCATTGTCGAAAAATATTCAGATAATTGCCGATTTATAATGAAATGTTCGACTACGTCTAAAATCATATTACCAATTCTCAGTAGATGTTTATGTATACGAGTCAATAAACCAAGCGGTAATAAGCTATTCAAGTTTCTTAATTACGTATGTATTAAAGAAAATATAAACATTTCATTTGAACAATTACATTACATTATTACTAAAAATAAATGTAGCATTAATGACTCATTGTGGAATTTGGATATATATAGGCATACTCATAATATTAAATACATGCCATCATCGATAGCAGATAACGTTAATATGGGCATAATAATTAAAATGATATTCGGAAAACACATTAATATTACGCGATTAAAACATTTGCTATATGAAATGTTAATATCCAATATATTGGCAACTGATATCATAACGCATTTAACAGAACATGCACTCAGTACATGTATGTGCGATAACAATAAATTAAATATACTTGAAAAAAGTATAATATATGAGCATTATATACATCATAGTGTTCATGAGATAATACATATCGAAACCTTTTGTATATACATATGTAACTTAATTAACCAGTAACTTTTTATATAATTGCGTTGATATTTGTACAATTTCATCGTAATTATTTATTTTTTTAAAATCAATATTAACATCAGATAATCCATATATAATTCCATATATTCCAATCGACACACTTGCGATAATACGTACTTGTTGTTCGTGTATTGCGGGCGATATCATCGAATAATATATTATCTTTTCCCAACTATCATTTGCATCTATGATGCAATCATATGCTATGGTTACGCAAAATATTTTTCCATAACGTACATAATCATTCATTTGGTCAAATATGGTTATATAATTGGCATTTCTGTTTAATAAATTGTAATGATTAGTGTATCGACCATGTGATAAATTTTGTTGCTTGAATTTTTGATATTTATTCAACATGTTCAAATAAATTTCTGTATCTTTGTTATGATCATCTATAAATTGCGTATTAATGTATTTATCAATGATTTTGCTTTCAACAACATGTTTAATTTTATCTATCCATACATTAACATCCACTTTGTTAATTGCGTAATATACAAACAATGCCATCGTTATATCTCCCCAATAATGCAATGCGTTATTATTAATATTTTTAAATATTTCATAAACGTTCTTAATAATATCATTTTCACTTTTATAAACAAATCCAAACAACATAGCTAATGATACGTCATTCAAATTGTTAGTGCCTTTATCCGGTTCAATATAAATATAATCATTACGGCGATTATACATATTTTTGACAATATCGTCACCATATTCAATCACAACTTTAACTATATCATCATATGTCCATTTATCAGATAATAGTTGATGTATGCATTTTACATATATCCATTGTTTATTCCCCGCTAAATATTGCGTAATGTCTAATTTATTTACACCTCCATTATATATCATTATACCAATTCGATGCAATATCATTGATGCAACGTCATATTGAATATCATATAATGTTGCATTATCGCGTGTTATTAAATAATATATAGGTTCGTTAACCGGGTTGCTTATGCGAGTATTCCCAACATAGCACGAAAGTACATGTGATGTTAATATATTGTCCATAAAAATTGAAATTAATATGATATGTATATATATGTTATATTGAAAATATAACAATGTATAAACATATTCATACGATGACTTATTGTTGCGACGTACAATATAACAACAACATATATAATAATACACAATATAACCATACTAATGCAAATAATGCAAAGACATCTGAAAAAAATAACGAAAAATAACAAATAGCTAATTATTAATATTTATAACAATTAGCTATTTATTTAGTCTTTCTTAGCTTTCTTTTTCAGTTTTTTCAAAATGTATTTTTCAACAATCTTTAAAACATTTTTCTTATATTCCATTATGTCATACCAATTATAACCATGTCTAACGCATTTTTCTAATATTTTTCTAATTCCATCAATACCACAAATTACATGGCGAATATATTTTGCTTTTTCTTTTATATCTCCATTGTCGTCACTTGACTTATCCTTCATAACTTTGGTTCTACCCTCATTTACTGCAATATATCTAGTTAAATAACTTAAATTACCACTTTTTAAGTTATCGTTGTAGTATTTGTTAAACTTAATAAGAACATCCGTTTGATAAACAACATCATGATTCAAATCATGTAGATTTGATCTACCATTCATTGAATTGTTAGTCATATACATTAACTGCATTTGATTTTGCGCATCACCAGTCGAGTGCCCAATCGGCATACCAATTCCAAATTGACCTTGATTATGATATCCCATAGTGTGTGCGAGTCGAGTATATGATGGTTGCTGAAAAAATATATATGGTTGAGATGGTGCTGGCGTTTGCGTTTGCGTTCCAACTGGTGTTCCCGCTGGCGGTGGTCGACGTGTCATATTAATATCGTTTATATTTATACTTAAGATATATTTAGCAACTTTCCCTTAGATGTATCTATATAACCATTAATATTTATCTTATTTGTATGTATCAATTTATGGCATTTTGAGCAAACAGATATCAAATTAGATAGATCATTAAGTGATATACTTTTATTACCAACAAACCCATTGATGCTATTACACACATAGTTAATATGATGAGTATGTATATCACTATCACTGCTACATATACTGCATTTATCGACAGATAATTTCGGATTGTATTTAGATTTGCTATTTATTGTATTTAATAGCTCTTTTTTAATATTCAATGCTTGTTCTATAAAGTCATCATCATTCACTATATATTTAGCCACTGTAATACCATAATGTTTATCACCAGCACCTGGTTTTAAATTGCGATTGAATATTATATTATCATCCTCATATGAAGCATCCAAATGAAATATTGATAAATTCTTTATTTTCTTAATTGCGGATAATTCATAAAGCTCATGTAAATGTGTAGCGAATATATAACTTGCTTTAATAGATGACAGTTTTAATATGGTAGATGATACGATTGCATTACCAGATACATTATCCGTACTTCTACATATCTCATCACCAATAACTAACGTATTATGTGTAGAACGTTTAAGTATTGATTTTATTTCCATCATCTCTAGAGTAAATGAACTAAGCCCTTTAAGTATATTATCTGTTCCAATTATTCTTGTGAATAAGTGATCATATGGATAATACTCAAATGAGTTAGCAGGTACAAATAAACCAGATTGTGCCATTATTATACTAATTCCGAGCGACTTCATCAATGAGCTTTTTCCAGAGTTATTTAATCCATATA
>Ga0233437_1006603_pt1 | contig 11723 bp, 14 predicted proteins | sample SI_122_August201_FD_182714 | JGI IMG/M metagenome (GOLD analysis project Ga0233437, IMG submission 182714) | Seawater microbial communities from Saanich Inlet, British Columbia, Canada - SI_122_August2016_200_MG | ecosystem: Environmental > Aquatic > Marine > Inlet | place: Canada: British... | reverse complement strand
CAAATCTATAATTTGCTGTCTTCGTTCATCAGATAACATAAATTCTCCTAGAAAACGCTAAATATGTTTGAAAATAAGCATAAAATATATATAAATATCGTGATAAGATGCAAAACACGCAACATTATCGCCAAACTATACAAAAACGCTCACTTAAGATATAATTATAGCACATAATAAAACAAATACTATATCAAAATTTTTTGGAGGAAAGAATATGTCATATAGGCTAGGGGTAGACCTTGGATTTGCCCGGAACAGATATCATGAACCTGAAGTTTGGACAAAAGTAACGAGAGAAGAATTGGGGCTTGGCTATGTATCAATGGTTGCAGATATATTTAATCCTTCATGGCCGAAAGAATACCGTGAAAAGTTAATTGAGCGAACAAAAAAGAGTATTGACAAATACGATATTAAAATTGATGCTTGTTTTACATCAGCACAAACAAGAGTATCGCATTTTACGAACACAGATAAAGAGATGAGAGCTTATTATATGGATTGGTTTAAAGAGTTTTTTTTTATGATGGGTCAGTTCGGCTGTAAAATTGGAGGAAGCAACTTTGGAATATATACATATTTAGGATATGACGACGAAAGCCAAAGAAAATTTTTATTAGATGAAGCAGTGAAATCTTGGCAAGAACTTTCTTTCTTTGTTAAAGAGCTAGGGTTTGAATATCTTACTTTTGAGCCGATGAGCATCCCGAGAGAAATGGCAATTACAGTTTCTGAGTGTAAAGAATTAATGGACATGGTAAACTCTAATTGTGGAGTACCGATGAAGATATGCTTAGATGTCGGACATGCACCACACCCGGATGAAAGAGATCCATATTTTTGGATGGAACAATTAGGCGCAGATTCGCCGATCGTTCATCTTCAACAAACTGTATTGCACAAATCCATGCATGCACCTTTTACTAAGGAGTTTAACGAAGGCGGAATAATAGATGCAAAAAGAACTATTGATACGCTCAAAAAAGCAGGCCTTAAAGATGCGCTTTTCGCATTAGAGCTGTCTCATAGAGAACATTTTGATACGGAATTTAAGGTGATTGAAGAAACAAAAGAGTCAGTGGATTACTGGCGTCCGTTTATATCCGAATAATATTAGGAGGCAAAATTAATGAAAGCTTGTGTATTGCATGCTATAAATGATTTAAGATATGAAGAAGTAGAGAAACCAAAGCCAAAAAAAGGCGAGGTTTTGATGAAAATAAGAGCATCAGGAATATGCGGGTCTGATATTGCAAGAGTTTTTACAAAAGGAACTTATCACTTTCCAACAATACCGGGTCATGAGTTTTCAGGTGAAATTGTTGAATTAGGCGAAGGTGTTGAAAAATCATTGATAGGCAAAAAAGCAGCTGTTTTTCCGCTTTTGCCATGCAGAAAATGTGATATGTGTGAAGTTGGAGAATATGCTTCGTGCCGTGATTATAATTATTTTGGTTCAAGATGTGATGGTGGATTTGCAGAGTTTATCGCTGTACCGATGTGGAATCTTGTTTTTGCAGGAGACAACCTATCTTATGAAGAAGCAGCAATGGCAGAACCTGCGGCTGTGTCTTTGCATGCACTTGGCCGTGCTGGTGTAGACCTTGGGGATACTGTTGCAATTTTTGGAGCAGGACCAATAGGTTTGATGCTTGCAGAGTTTGCAAAAGCGTGGGGTGCACTAAAAATCATCCTTTTAGATATAGATAAAACAAAACTTGAATTTGCAAAAAAATTAGGATATGAATATGTATTAGACAGCAAAGATAAAAACTATCAAGAAAAAATAGCGCAGATTACCAAAGGCAAAGGTGTGGATGTTGTTGTAGAAGGAAGTGGTGCCTCATCTGCACTTGCCGGATGCTTAAAATGTATAAAGCCATTAGGTAGTGTCGTTTTAATGGGGAACCCATTTTCTGATATGAATCTTAGCCAAAAAGATTATTGGGAGATTTTAAGAAAACAGCTAAAGCTTTTTGGTACATGGAATTCAAGTTATACAGGGGTAAAAAATGATTGGCAGACTGCATTAGATGCTATGTCGAAAGGCAAATTAAATATTGCACCCTTTATAACACACAGAGTGGACTTTAAAGATTGTAATAAAGCTTTTGAGATGGTCAGAGATAAATCTGAATTTTTCAACAAAGTTATGTTTATAAATGATTAAAAATTTTGGAGGATAAAGAAATGAAAGCAGCAGTAGTAGAAGGTTTAGATAAAATGGTTGTAAAGGAAGTAGAAACCCCGAAAGCGGATGAAAACGGCATATTGCTAAAAGTAAAAGCATGTGCTGTTTGCGGATCTGACATAAGGATTTTCCATTCTGGAAACAACAGAGTAAAATATCCAGCAATAATCGGACATGAAATATCGGGTGAAGTTGTTGAAGTAGGAAAGAATGTAACAAAGTTTAAAGTAGGCGACAGAGTTGCTGTCGGGGCTGATGTGCCTTGCGGCGAATGCGCTTTTTGTGTTGCAGGAATCGGCAACAATTGCCAGATAAACTATGCGATGGGATATCAATTCCAAGGCGGATTTGCAGAGTATTTGCCGCTTAATGCAACAGTAGTAAACTATGGGCCGGTTTATAAGATTCCAGATAACATGAGCTATGAACAAGGCGCATTAGCAGAGCCTTTAGGCTGTGTTTTAAATGCATTAGAGCTTTCACCAGTAAAACTTGGCGACACAGTTGTAATAATCGGAGCAGGCCCAATTGGATGCATGATTGTTGAAGTAGCGAAAAAGATGGGTGCTGCAAAAGTTATTCTTGTCCAACGCTCAAGAGGCAGACTAGAGATGGCGATGAAAACTGTTAGTGCTGATGTGTTTGTATGTTCATCAGAAGAGGATTCAATCAAAAGAGTATTAGATGAAACAGATGGTCTTGGTGCTGATGTTATTTTTACTGCTTGTCCATCACTAGAAGCACAACAAGATGCTATAACTATGGCTAAAAATAGAGCTATCGTTAATTTCTTTGGCGGGCTTCCTAAGGATAAAGAACAGGTAACGCTTAACACAAACGTTATTCATTATAAAGAACTTTTTGTAACAGGAGCTCACGGAGCGATGCCTATTCATCATATGAAGGCTGTAGAACTTATATCATCTGGAACTATTGATGTTACACCGTTTATTACAGAAAAGTTTCCGCTAGACCAAGTAAATGAAGCTTTTAAAGCAGCAGAAGGACACAAAGGCATGAGAGTTATTGTACAGCCTTAATTAAGACTGGATGGGAGAATAAAATTATGAGTGGAGAAATATCCGTTTCAATGATGTGTGCAAATTTTTTAGACATTAACAGTGATTTAATAGAATTAGAAAAAGCAGGCATAGAGTATTTACATTTTGATATTATGGATGGCGATTTTGTGCCGAATTATACTTTAGGACCATGTATGCTTGATGCGCTTCGAGATCATACTGACATAACATATGATATACATTTGATGGTTGAACGCCCAGAAGATAAGCTGAAATTTTTTGATATAAGAGAAGGAGACTTTGTTTCTGTACATTACGAGTCTACATATCATCTTCAAAGGGTGCTTGCAAGCATAAAAGCACTAGGTGGAAAACCAGGAGTAGCGATTAATCCTGCGACACCGATTTCGGCTTTAGAAAACGTCTTAGATGATATAGACTTTGTTTTAGTGATGACGGTTAATCCGGGCTTTGCAGGACAAAAGTTAATTCCTCAAGGATTACATAAAATCACCGACGTTAGAAATATGCTGGACGAAAAAGGATATAAAAACATTAAAATTCAAGTCGATGGCAATGTAAGTTTTGAGAACGCTAAAAAGATGAAAAAAGCAGGCGCAGACATTTTTGTTGCAGGAACTTCTGGCCTTTTTATAAAAGGAAGAACTATTGAAGACGCAGCAAAAGAACTTAGAGAATCGATTAAATAAAAAATTTATAATCACAATTTAAAGATTAAAGAGCAGTGTTGTAAACTGTCCGTTTTATTGGACCCAGTTTAGTTATTCATTGCTCTTTTTATATTCATAATTGAATTTTGTTAGCCTTGGGACTATAATTAACCTATAATATTATTCAGGAGATAAAACTATGCCTTTAGACAAACAATCAAAAAAAATGCTGGAAGATAATATCAAGTTGGAGTTGCCTGCCCTTTTTGAAGAATCTTTGCAAGACGCAAGAAAAAGAGTTCATAAGGACAATACCAACAAGGAGATTTGGGAGAAAGTTTTTTATATCCAAGATGAATTTATCCCTTGCTCTTGGGGAGATATGCGGGTAAGAGTATACAGACCTAATGATAGTGATAACTTGCCACTTTTTCTATATTTCCATGGCGGTGGTTGGGTAGTGTGTGATTTAGACACGCATGAAAGCGTTTGTCGGATGATAGCAAACAGAGCTAATTGCTGCGTAATGTCGGTAGATTATCGAATGGGACCAGAGCATAAATTCCCTGCTGCGGCTGATGATGCATATTATTCGCTTGACTATATTTATAATAACGCAAGTAAATTTGGAATAGATAAAGACAAAATTGCAATTGGTGGAGACAGTGCTGGTGGACAAATAACTGCAGTTCTTGCTCAAATGATGAGAGACAGGAATGGGACTAAGGCAGTTGCTCAGATACTGATTTATCCTGTAACAGATTATTATAAACCGGGTACAAAATCATATGAGGAATACGCAAAAGGGTATGCCTTGGATAAAGCGCATATGATATGGTTTTGGGACCAGTATCTTATTGAGGGTGAAGATGTTGATAATCCATATATATCTCCAAACAGAGCTAAACATTTTAAAGACCTGCCTAAAACGCTGTTGATAACGGCTGAGTATGATCCGCTTCGAGATGAAGCAGAAGAATATGCAAGAAAATTGAGCGAAGCTGGAAATGATATAATTTTTAAAAGAGTGGATGGTGTAATGCATGGTTATTTACTGCATCACGACTTGCTTGATAAAGCAAAAGAGTCAATTGACGATATAAGCGGATATCTAAAAAGTGTATTTAAATAAATTTTGAGGGGCAAAATATGAGAACTTTGATTATATATGATACAAAACATGGAGCAACGCAAAAAGCTGCAGTTATGATAGCAGAAAACTTAAAAGAAAAACCAGAAGTTATTAACCTAAAAAAAGCTAAAGTGCCAAAGATTGATGGATATGATTTTATTTTAATTGGAGGCTCAATACATATGGGTAAAGTTCAAAAGAGCATTAAGAAATTCATCAATAATAATAAAAGTATTCTTAAAAAGAAAAGAATGGGGCTTTTTATATCCTGTGGTTATCATGAAAACAGCGATGATTATTTTAATGTGATTCTTGGAGAAAGTTTATATAAGCATGCAACGGTTAAAGCCGATATAGGGTATGCATACTATCTAGAAAAAATGAATACAGTTTATAGAAAAATGATTATTGAATTTGCAAAAATTGATGAATCAGTAGAGAGTTTTAATCTAGATGAGATTAAGATGATAACAAACTATATTAATGGATAAAAATAAAATATAATAGTATCATTTAATACACACTTTAATAGAGTGTATTTTTTTATATAAACATTGACCTCGGTCAAAATAAGTGTTGACTCGGGTCAACTTTGGTGTTATATTAAATTTATGAAAATCTTAAGGAGTAAAAGATGGGTGATGCACAAGAAGTAAAAGAACTCTTTATAAAAGTGTCAGATGAATTGTTTTTTGTTAATGGATATGACAATGTCGGAGTTGCTGATATATGTAAAAAAGCAGGTAAGGCAAAGGGGTTATTCTTCTATTATTTTAAGAAAAAGGACAATATCGTCAAGCTGATTCTAGAAAGCCAAATAAGCGACATGAGCCATAAACTAAAAAGCACGTTATTGGCTATAGGGTTAAATGGAGTAGAAAAGATGAGTTTCTTAATGAATGCACTTATATCAAAAGATAGTCAAGGACCCAGAGCACTATACTATTTTAAAGACAACACTCTCCCTGAATGGGTAGACAGCCTTGCGCATACATTGAAAGATAAATATATATTCCCTGTTATTTGTGAAATTGTCGAGGAGATAGCGAAAGAAGGCGGGTATAAGAATTTATTAAAAGAACAAACAGAGATAATCTATCTTGGGATAAGTGCTTTTATGCATAAAAATTTTTTTAAGATGACAGACGAAGAATATTATAAATCTGCTGTAAGTGCAATATCACAGACTTTAGAAAATGCAATCGGATGCCCGAGAGGTACGATTGTAATAAAATAAATTAACATATGGTTGGAGCAGTTCTATGGGATTTATCACTAATAATTGTTTTTTATTACTAATACCGATTTTGGTTTGGAACTTCGGATTTAATTCTAAGCTTATAAAAGTTGGCTATCTTACTGATGCAGAAGGCAAGAAAACAATAGGAATTATTGAAAACATATTAAGAGCTTTGATTTTTTTATATCCCCTTTTCATGAGGTTTGAAGTTAAAGCTAGTGATTTTATAAGAAATATTATTATATATTCGGTCGGATCAATTATATATTTTTTAACTTGGATTATGATAATCTACTTTAAAAACAACAAGTGGAGTGTTAGCAGAATAGGGTTATTAGCACCAGCATACACCCCACTAATTTGGCTTATAGCTATTGGTCTTTTGGGTGAAAGCATAATATATATTTGCATGTCAACAGTTTTTATTGCTGTGCACACTTATCATACATATATCAAGTTGAATGAAAATAAATGAAATAGTAAAATTTTAAGGAGAAAAGATTTATGAAAATCAAACAAAAAATAAGAGCGGCGATAGTGTTTTTTATGTTTTTGATGTTTCCTATAATAATCAATTTTCTATCACCAGTTTTAATATTAACAGGGTCAAGTGAAGGGGTAATAAATGGAAGTTTTATCGTGTTTATAATGCTGTTTATTACTTCGCTGTTTGTAGGCAGAGCATGGTGCGGCTGGATTTGTCCAGCTTCAGGTATGCAAGAATCTTGTGAAAACTTTAGAGAGAAAAAAGCAAAAACAGGAGTTGGCAATATTGTCAGAGGGGCAATATGGTTTGTTTGGGTCGGAATGATCATATTTATGTTTATAAAAGCAGGACAGTTTAAGAATGTGGGTTTAATATATCCAAATAAATCTTTTATAGAGATGATGGGGATTCAAGTTTTAATCGTGTACTTGGGTGTTGTTATAATCGTGTTTATTATGACATTGATTTGGAGCGGCCGAGCTTTTTGCAAATATCTTTGTTGGATAGCACCATTCATGATTATTGGGAACAAAATTAGATATTGGCTTAAAATTCCCGGATTATATATTAAGCCTGAAAAAGACAATTGCATTAACTGCGGCAAATGTACAAAGAACTGTCCTATGGATATCAATGTTGAAAATATGGTTGAAAAAGAAAATATGTATAACAGAGAATGTATACTTTGTTTGAGGTGTACTGATAGCTGCCCGAAAAATGCGATAGCAACAAAATAAGCAATTTGTAATATGACTATCACCTGTCATATTTAAATGATATAATAATGGCAGGTGAAAATATATGAAAATAAACAGATTACTTGAGATTTCCACAATTCTATTAAACAGAAAATCAACAACCGCAAAAAAGCTCGCAGAAAGATTTAATGTATCGACAAGGACGATATATCGAGATATCGATGACTTATCTTCTGCCGGAGTCCCAGTTTATACTAACAGGGGCAAAGGAGGGGGTATCTTCCTTTTAGAGGATTATTACATAAGCGGTACTACTTTAAACGATACAGATTATGAGAGCTTAAAAATTGCTCTTGAAACACTCGAAGCAACAAAATACCCCAATGTTGAAACGGTTATAGATAAACTAGGCAGCACTTTTAAAAACAAAGAGCAAAGCACGTCTTGGATAAATATCGATTTTACTCCTTGGGGCAGCGACATCAACGAAAACAATAAATTTAACGATATAAAAAATTCAATATTGAGCAGAAAAGTTATTAACTTTGAGTATATAAGCTCTTATGGTGAAGCGTCCAAAAGGCACATTGAGCCTGTTAAGTTATGGTTTAAAGGCAGGGGTTGGTATATCTATGGGTATTGTATAGATAAGAAAGATTTTCGATTGTTCAAAATTACGAGAATGAAAAATATTTTAATAACAGATAGAACTTTTATATTTAGAAAAACAGTTTCGTCAAAAGACAAACCTCAAGAAAATCAAAGCATGTCGTTGATAGATTTAACATTTAAATTTAAAAAGTCTGCATTGTATAGAGTCTATGATGATTTTGACAGCGACATTATAAAAATCAATCCTGATGGATCGGGGGAAGTCAACTTATCGCTTCCGGTGGATGAATGGATTTATGGATATCTGCTTTCATTCGGAGATGGTATAGAAGTTTTAAAACCGGCGAGCTTAAGAGAAGTATTAAAAGATAAAGCGGACAAAATATCAGCCGCTTATAAAGAAAAATTGTAATATGACATACAGTTGTCATATACGATGTGTTAAACTTTGTTCATATTGGAGGTGTCATATAATGAAACATGAATGGAGAAAAAGCGAAAAGGAGATTTATATTCCTAAAACAAAGCCAGAACATATTTTAATCCCAGCTTTTAATTATTTTACGATTAAAGGAAAAGGCAACCCGAACAATGAATTTTTCGGAGAATATATAGGAGCACTGTACGCTGTTTCTTATGGCGTTAGGATGGCATATAAAGGCGATAACCCGCCAAAAGGATATTTTGATTATACTGTCTATCCGTTAGAAGGAGTTTGGGACGTTGGCGATAAAGAAAAACATATAAAAGAAGGCTTTAGTAAGGATAATTTGATATTTGAACTGATGATTAGACAGCCGTCTTTTGTTGATGTTAAATTTGCTAAAGAAACTATTGAACGTGCAAAAGCTAAAAAGCCACACGAACTGCTTGAAAAGGTAGAATTTAAATCTATCGATGAAGGGAATTGCGTTCAAATGATGCATATAGGATCTTATGATGATGAGCCGCAAAGCTTTAGGAAAATGGAAGAGTTTTGCGAAGAGAATGGGCTAATGCGAAAATCGATGTTACACAAAGAGATTTATATAAGCGACCCCAGAAAAAGTCAACCGGAAAAAATGAGAACAGTATTAAGATTTAAAGTGGAGGATAAGTAAAAATGCATATTATTGATGTTGACAAAAATAATATAGATACAGAACATATATGCTGTTCAATCTCTGAAAAACCTGGAGAAAACTGCGTGGGGACTAAAAAAGATTGGCTTAAAGAGCGATTTGATGACGGCCTTGTTTTTAAAAAGCTGGATGTACGCGGAAAAGTTTTTATCGAGTATATACCGGCAGAAAAAGCATGGGCACCGATTAATGCTCCTAATTATATGTATATAAATTGCTTTTGGGTTTCTGGCAAGTATAAAGGGCAAGGGCATGCAAATAAACTTTTAGCCGAATGCATCAAGGATGCGAAAGAAAAAGGCAAAGATGGTTTGGTTATATTATCATCAAAAATCAAAAAAACATTTTTATCTGATCCGAAATTTCTTAAATATAAAGGTTTTAAAGTCGGAGACCAAGCAAAGCCATATTATGAGCTTCTATATCTGCCTTTCAAAGAAGAAGCAGGTATACCGAAATTTAATGAATGTGCTAAGAACGCTAGAACAAATAAAAAAGGAGTTGTAATATATTATTCTAATCAATGTCCTCACACAGAAAAATATGTTGGACTGGTTGGAGACATTGCCATTGAGCGAGGGGTAAAGTTTGAAAAGATAAAATATCTGTCTTCTGTGCAAGCACAAAATGCGCCTGCACCATTTACTACATACAGCTTATTTTTCAACGGAGAATTTATATCAAATGAAATATACTCAGAAAAGATGTTCTTAAAATTTCTGGATGAGATTAAATCTTAATAAAAATAAAAATCGGAGTGAGAGCATTATGGAGATTTTTGAATTATTAAAGGATAACAAAGGCACAATATCATCTGCATTAGGGAAGGAATTAGCACAAAAAGTTTTAGACGGTAATTTAGTTATTTTAGATGAAGCGATTAAACTATCAACATATGAGATTGGAAGCAAAAAATCTAAGAATATTCGGGCTGGTGCGGCAAAAATTGTTGAGATTGCAGCAGAAAAGAGGCCGGAACTCGTTGCTCCATATCTAGATAAGCTGATGCCTGCTCTAACAGTAGATGAGCCACAAACAAAATGGATGATATTACGCACTATGGGATTTTGCGCCGAGAAAAATCCAAAGGAAGCTGAAAAAGCGTTTGAGTATGCTGTAAAATGTCTTGATAACAAACAGGGTCTTTGCCTTTCAAGCAGTGCCGTTTTATATCTTGGAGATTTAGGCGCACTTTCAAAAGAATATGCAAAAAAAGTTTTTCCTATAATCGAAAAAGCATCAATAGATGCTTCGGTTAATGAGGTCGATTGGATTTTAGAAGCTTATATGAAAGTTGCTGATAATTTGCATAAAGAACAAAGTAAGATTGCAAAATATGCTTATGAAAACATTAATGCACCAAAGAAAAGCACACAAAAAAGAATAGATAAACTTTTAAAAATGATTTCGAAATAGATTTTTTTGGTATAAGGAAAAAGCTTATGCGCTTTTATCAGCGCATAAGCTCGGCAATCCATTCTTTATTTTCGTTTAAGGCACAACCGCCTTTAGATTCTTTTAGAAGATGATGCTTATCTCGTATTTCGGCTAGAAGTTTAGATTTTAGTGCCTGCTTTAATGGCATTTTTTTTACGTTTAAATCAGAATAAGGTGCAAAGGGACAAGCTTCAAGGCTGCCTGTTGAGCTTATATGCAAAAACCCTCGACCTGCAGCAAGACATCCGCCATACCTTTCTTCATCGCCTGGCAGAGGGACAACTAACATACTAAGCTCGTTAAAATCTGATTGCTCTCTAATATGTTTTTTCTGGTCTTCGCTCAGACAAAGATGATCATCGTCTTGCATTGGCACATATTCTATTAAGAACGCTGCTCTGCATCCGCTATCCTCAAGATTTTTAAGGTAATCACTATTTACGACATCCTCATAATTATCAGCTGTAAGAGTTATAGATGTTCCAAAAAGCAGCTTTTTCTTATCCATCTTATCCATGATGTTTAAGACACTGTCATAAATGCCCTTTCCTCTTCTTTTATCGGTATCGGCTTTCCCCCCTTCGAGACTTAAAATCGGAATAAGATTTTTAATGTCCTTAAGCCGATTGATTTTTTCATCAGATAAAAGCAGACCATTAGTAAACAGAACAAAAACTGTATTCTTGTGTTTTTCTGGTATATCAAGCAACCCTTCTTTTATAAGCGGCTCTCCGCCTGCAATCATAATAACGCTTACGCCGAGACTTACAGACTCATCAACAATTCTATTAATTTCAATAATATCTAATTCTTCTTCTTTTTCTCTTTGCTGATGAAATGCATAACATCCAGCGCATGATAAATTGCAATCATTCGTTATACTAAGAATTAAAATTGGAGGAACCACAATACTTTCTTTTTTACTAAGCAATTCTCTTTGTTTTGCTTGTTTTTTTTGAAAAGTCGAAATTGTGCTAAAAGCCTTAATATAGGAAGGCCGTTTTAACAAAAGCCCCTTATTTTTTTTTAGTGCATCATATAAAACTGTATTAAATAATTTTATTTCTTTACTCATTCTTTATCACCTATAATTACTCTTCTTTTATTAT
>Ga0233437_1006602_pt1 | contig 11723 bp, 9 predicted proteins | sample SI_122_August201_FD_182714 | JGI IMG/M metagenome (GOLD analysis project Ga0233437, IMG submission 182714) | Seawater microbial communities from Saanich Inlet, British Columbia, Canada - SI_122_August2016_200_MG | ecosystem: Environmental > Aquatic > Marine > Inlet | place: Canada: British... | reverse complement strand
TAATATTTCATCTTGATTTATTATCGTTTCAAAGGAATCGATAAAAAAATTTTCAAGGCTTACCACCCGCTGGGTCTCAGCTCCTGTTAATGTTACCTCAGCTCCAAGGGCAATGAGGGTCGGCGCAAGATCCGAGGCAGGATCAGCACTGCACAGGTTCCCGCCAACAGTTCCCCAGTTCCTTACTGCCACGGAAGCAAGGGTGTACTCCATCTGAGCCAGCATGGGGAATTTATCCTGGATAACGTCTGATTTTTCCACGGACCTGTGTGTTGTAAGCCCACCAATTCGAAGCCCGTCGTCTTTAGAGTAATTGATATAATCCAGGTCCATGATCCCTTTTATATCAATTATATAAGGAGGGCTTACAAGCCTTTGTTTCATCATGTTAACAAGGGTTTGACCCCCTGAAAGGACCTTGGCTTCTTCTCCATATTGGGCAAGCAATGCACAGGCTTGCTTTACATTTTTTGCAGGAAAGTATTGAAAGTCATCCATAAATTTTGTTCCTTATGAATTAAAGGTTCTTGTTTGATTTAATTTGGCTTTAACTGCGTCAGCAAATTCCTTTCCCATTTTTTTTGCTTTTGATTTCATTATTCTGTCTCCAAAAGTTGCCAGACGGCCTACAATAGAAACTTCTGCCTGGTAAAAAACTTCAGTCTTGTTTTCAGCCAAACTTTTGAGTTTAATTTCGGTTTTCTGTTTAAAATGTCCTAGATTCCTGATTTCTTTGCCTTGTCCTACAGTACGGATCAAACTGTGGGGGGTGGCTTCTTCAATTTTGGTGCGAACCTTAAATCTTGCTGAAATAATACCAACCTTTGTTTTAACAATGCTGTCGTATTCATTTTCACCAATCAATTCCACACTCTCACATCCAGGTATACAAAGCCCTACCTTTTGGGCATCAAGAAGAAACTCATATAAATTTTCTATTGTTGTGGGAACTGTAAATGTTTCTGCAATCAGCATATGGACTCCTTTATTTTTCTTTGAGGATAACAAGGGCATCAAGGGCTTTTACACCTTGGCCATCATCAAGAACAATCAACGGGTTGATATCAATCTCGGCAATATAATCTTTCCAGTCGCAGGCTAATCGGGAAAGCCTTAATAATAGATTTTCAACAGCTTTAATATCACTGGGTGCTTTGCCGCGGATACCATTTAAAATGGGAAACCCCTTTATCTGTCTGACCATATTTTTGGCTTCTGATTTTGATAACGGAGTAATGCGAAGGGATATATCTTTTAATACCTCAACAAAAATTCCTCCCAGACCAAAAGCAATAATAGGGCCGAATTGAGGGTCCTGGGACATGCCGGCAATAACTTCAGTGCCGCCAATGACCATTTCCTGGACAGCTACCCCATTGATCTTTGCACTGGGATCATAGAGGAAGGCATTATCAATTATTTCTTTATAGGATCTTGCAATATCTTTTGGGGAATTAATCCTGAGCCTGATCACATCTGCTTCTGTTTTGTGTAGAATGTCAGGAGAATCAATTTTCAATACTACGGGGAAACCGACTTGTTCAGCAAAATTGACTGCATCATCAACGCAATTGACTATTTTTTCCCGGGTAACAGGGATGCCGTAAAGGTTTAATAATGCTTTGCTTTCATGCTCGCTTAAGCTCTTATCTGAAGCATCGAGTATTTTTTTAACCTTATTTTTATCAATGGATAAATCAGGCATATCGTTATTTGTATTAGCAGGTTCTTCCTTGGCTGATTTTTTAGCCGCCATATGGTAATTAACCAGAGCCTTTACTGCTGCGGCACATCGGTCAGGAGATTTAAAAGATGCAACTTCACTATTATTTAAGATTTGTATCCCGGGATTGGACAAACTTCCGGCTGCCCACCAGGCAACCACGGGTTTTTTAGAGTCTTTTGCTACTTCAAGCAGTTGCAATGCCCTGTTAACGCTTCCCTGTCCCGCAACCATGGACATGTTTATCTGAATAATATCAAAGTTCTCATCATCGATAAAATAATTAAAACACCGTTTAAACATTTCAGGATCACTAAAGATTTGACCGGTCAGGTCAAAGGGATTGGCAACCTGTCCAAAGGAAGCCATCTCTTTTGAAGCAATCTCAATCGTTTTTTTCGAGGGTTCAGGCACTGTCAGTCCTAATTTGGTATAATGATCTGCCATGATGATACCCGCCCCTCCGGAACTGCTCAGAATACCTATCCTGTTACCTTCTGGTATCCGGTTTTTTGAAAACAGGGATGCCGTTTGAAATAATTCATCGTAGTTGCTAACCCTAATAACCCCCTTTTGTTTCAGGACGGCATCAATAACGGAATCAGAACCGGTCATGGAACCTGTATGGGAGGCAGCAGCTTTTTTACCGACTTCAGTCTCTCCGATTTTTAAAACAATTATAGGTTTGCGATGCTTAAGGGCAAGTTCAGCAACTTTGATAAATTTTTCACCATCTTTGAACCCTTCGATGACGGCTGCAATAACCTTTGTCCGATCATCATGAAGAACCAGATGCCTTATATAATCTGACACATCAAGGTCAGCTTCATTACCGCTGGAAATAAAATAACTCAATCCTATGCTGTTGTCCTGGGCTCGGTTTGCCATTGATCCTCCCAAAGCACCGCTTTGGGAAATAAATCCTATATTGCCCGGAATGAGGGACTCAGTTTCCATGAACTGGGAAAAAGAAAGTGCGATATTGTCATTGAAATTAACCAGCCCGATGCAGTTGGGTCCACAGATTCTAATGTTTTTTGTTCGTGCCAGTTCCTTGAGTTTATCCTGTGCTTTTTTCCCTTCAATCCCCATTTCGGCAAACCCGGAGCTGAAAATAACAACAGACCCCACATTATTATCAGCACATTCGTTTAATACGGGAAAAACAAATTTTCCAGGAACTGCAACAAGAGCGCAATCTATATCCATGGGCACATCTGAAATGGCAGGATAGCATTTAACATTGTTGAGCTCTTTATACTTTGGATTTACAAGGGCCAGTTCACCTTTATACCCATGTTTAGTGAGATACTTAAATAACCGTCCTCCAATTCTTGTCGGACTTTCAGAAACTCCGATTATTGCTACGGATTTCGGTGTTAACAGTTTTGATAATTCAGGTGCCATTGGACAATCTCCATTAAATCTAAGTAATCATAAATAATATAGAAGTGCAAATCTTATGCCATTGTCAAGTACTATTCAAATCGACTTAAAATTCAATTAGTTTCAATTTTATACTTGATCTCTAAATTTGGTTGTGTTTAATTAGTAAACAATAAATAATCTATAGGCGGAGCGGCCATTAATGGAAAATAATATTCTTCCCTTCAACTTAAACGGAAATGATTTAAGTGCCATTGCCATGTTTAATAATGGTAGTATCACTTATACAAATTCCGCCTTTGAAAAATTGTATAACCCATTAAAAATTGGGCTAAAAAATAAATTAAGACAATTGCTGTTCAGGTTGAATTCAGAACTTATGCAGTCGGGGAAAAAAGTTATAAAAAAAAATGTCGAATGGATTCCAAATCATGAAAAGATTCAAATTTTTGTATACTTATTAAACAAATCAAAATCCAGCAAAAACAGCATGCTCCTGGTGGCAGCCCCGAAAGAACCTGCCGGTAATCTTCCATTCTTTAATCCCGGACGGTCTGTGGATTTTGACAACTCACCTAAGGTAAAGCTTTCTTCAGCATTTTCACGTCTAATTGGTGAAGACATCCATTTTAAAGCGGTTTTGTTCAAGGCTCAAAAAGCTGCCCAGAGTGATTATCCCATACTCATTAAAGGGGAAAGCGGCACGGGCAAAGAAATCCTGGCAAGTACGATTCATGAGGCAGGCCGCCGCAGGAAAAAGAAATTTGTAGATATCAATTGTGCTGCTATTCCAGATCAGCTCATTGATAGTGAATTATTCGGTTATGAAAAAGGAGCTTTTACAGGTGCATTGCCAGGTGGGCGCCATGGTTTGTTTGTGGAAGCAAATCATGGAACACTTTTTCTGGATGAAATAGCGGACGCATCTTTGCCCACACAGGCCAAACTTTTGAGAGTGCTGAATGAAGGGTATTTCAAACGGGTTGGAAGCATGAAAAATATCGAAGTTGATGTCAGGATTATCTCTGCAACAAATAAGGATCTTTTGCAAATGATAGAGGAAAATCATTTCCGCCAGGATTTGATTTACCGTCTGAATACTATTACCATCAACCTTCCTCCACTGCGGGAACGCTACATGGACATACCTTTGCTGGCCAGTTTTTTTCTGAAAAAACATTCTAGAAGAATGGAACAAACCTTAAAATTTTCTGGCAACTGCCTTGAAGGACTTAAATCTTATCACTGGCCCGGAAATGTTCGCGAATTGAAAGGTGTGATAGACTATATGGTGACCATGGCAACTGGAAGTGTGATAACCTCGAATCATTTTCCCGATTTCCTCCAGCACCAAAAGGGAGTTGCAGATGAACATACTGAATCCCAGTACTTTCAATTCAAAGATGATAACGATTCTGATCTGCTCTCCAAAGCAGTTCAACAGGCGGAAAAACAGATCATTAAGGAAGTTTTGCAGCATGCAAAAAACAAATCCGAAGCGATTAAGATACTTGGAACCAGCAGGCGAACATTTTATTCAAAATTAAAACTATATAATATGGAGTAACTGCTATTTTAATCAATTTCAGATATGGCTTAAAAAAGAAAACTCAAGATGGAAATGGACATTGATTGCTGGCACAATTTATGCTGTTATTAATGGGGTATGGCATTCATGGTAAATGGCTTTAGGGGAAAACCAGTATAAGAGAATTGATCAAAATACAAACAGACAAAATTATAATAAAAACAAATTTTATGGGAGTTCTAAGGTGAAAGCAGCAGAAATTACAATTGTTGATTCCAGCCCCAGGGACGGGCCTGTGGGGTTGCCTAAAATACGTACGGCTGAGAAAATAGCCCTTGCAAACAGCCTTATGGAAAGCGGGGTGACCAAAATTGACTGTGTCGGTTTTACCCATCCTCGTATCAGGCCTGAATATGCCGATGCAGAAAAGGTTGTCAATTCAATTGACAAACGGCCCGGTGTCACAATAATCGGCATGGCTCCCAATGAAATAGCATGTCGAAGGGCTCTAGACACCAGTGTTGATGAAATCGGTGTTCTGGTTGCAGGAACCGAGTCATTTAACAGGGCCCTTCTGGGTATCAGCATTAAAAAAGCGCTTTTCAAAACCATTCCGGCCATTATTCAGGTATGTAAGGAAAGGGGGAAGACCATCAGAGCTTTTCTGACTTCCGCATTCTGGTGCCAATTTGAAGGAAGGGTTGCAATCAATGATCTTGTTGAACTTGTCAGTAAACTATCCTTTCTGGGTGTAAATGAAATTTCTCTTGTGGATACACCTGGAATGGTTAATCCTAATCAGGTCAAGGAAACTGTTTTTGCACTACAGGAGCTTAAACTTGACACAAATCTGGCGGTTCATTTTCATAACACCACGGGTTTGGGATTAGTGAATTGTCTTGCCGCCTATGAAGCGGGTATCCGTATTTTTGATACAGCCATAAACGGATTAAGCGGCACGCCTTATGGTGCGCCGGCCATGGAGGTCGGTTCCTGGAATGTGCCAACAGAGGATCTGGTTTACATGTTTGAGCAACTAGGGGTGAATACCGGTATCGACATAGATGCAATAGCTGATTCAGCCAGACTGGCACAGAACATTGCCGGCCGTCCATTATCAGGACATCTGATCAAAGCAAGGAAGGCATTTTTACCTTCCGAATTTTCAAATCCTCTATCCTTCAACTGATTTGATAATCAGCATGATACCGTTTCATCTTTAAACTAACGACCCCTATGAACAGTTTAAAGAAATATTATAACTATATTGACTGCTGATGATCGTTCTTTTCCCAACTTCCTGAATATTGTTTAATAATTAAACGATATTTGTGCTTATCAATAAAAGCTGTTTAATATATAAACAGTCTTCATTGTCTGTGATTCATAAAACGGGTAAAACCCTGTATTCAGTGCTGATTCATTCATAGGCAATACTGGCACCAGTATTGCATATATTTCCATCCGAGGGGCTGGTGTTATATTTCCCGGAATATTCTATATCTAAAGCTGCATAGGAACTGCAGTATTAATCCGGGAAATTGAAAATGGCCATTTAACTGAATTCAGCCAATTTGAACAATGCAGGCAATGTCAAAAATTATGTCGTTGAACTGAAATATAAACAAACGGGAGAGGATATTATGGGTATAAAGCCATTGGGAGGAAGAACCCTTAAAGTGCTCGGCAAAAAAGATATTCAGATGGTGAATGAGACAGCCATGGAAATTTTGAAAGATCCCGGTTTCAAGGTTCAGCACGAGGAAGCATTAAATTTATTTCAGCAGGCCGGTGCAGATGTGGACTTTAAAAAGCAGATGGTTCATATCCCTGAGTTTCTTGTAGAAAAGGCTCTGAACAGTGCTCCCCGCTTTATAACAGTTTGCGGAAGAGAGTCTAAATGTGATTTGAAATCGTTCAATGGTGTTCACTACAGTGGTGGGCACGGGGCCACTTTTATCATGGATATTGAGACAGGAAAACGCAGATCTGCTGTAAAAAAGGATCTAGAAAATAATGTTTTGATCCATGATGCCCTGGAAAACTCCCATATGATTTATCCTGAAATTTATCCCCAGGATGTTCCTGAAAAAGCTTTGGACAGGCATATATCAGAGGCATTGCTGAGTAACACAATGAAACCGGTTATTGCAACAGCATATGATGGCGCAGGAGCAAGGGATCTCATTGACATGGGAATCGCCATTGCCGGAAGCCGGGAAGCACTTAAAAAAAGACCCATGTTCACATGCAGCTTTGGTATGATAAGTCCTTTTGTATATGAGCCTGCCAGAATTGATGCTTTGATGGAAATGTCCCGGTTTGGTATCCCCTTCCAGATCTATACAATACCAGGAGCAGGTACATCAGCTCCCGTGACCCTTGCTGGCACCCTGGCACTTTCAGTGGCAGAACTTTTATCAGGACTTGTATTAACCCAGATAGTAAATCCGGGTTCACCAGTCAGGCTGATGGGATATGCCGGATCTTCTGATATGAGATCCGGTGATTTTACCTTTGCTTCACCGGAAACAGGGTTAATGGCCAGTGCTCTTGCCCAGATACTTCAAGGATACGGTATTCCCCATGCAGTCCATGGGTCTACAACACGATCAAATGCTCTGGATGCGCAAGTGGGATATGAGACAGGAATGTTAAATCTGTTTTCTGCATTATCCGGCACGGACATTGTTATAGAGGCAACTTCTTCAGCATTGGAGAACACGGAAACATCATATCCTGAACAGGCAATTATTGGAAATGAAATATGCAGTTTTATCAACCGGCTTTTAAAGGGTATCGAGGTCAACAAGGAGACTCTGGCCCTTGATGTTATAAGGCAGGTCGGTGCCGGCGGAGAATTCCTCACCCATCCGCATACCATGAAACATTTCAATAATGAGCAGTGGGATGCGGCTCTTGGAACCAGGATAAGAAGAGAAGCCTGGGAGCAGGAAGGATCCAAGGATATCCAGGCAAAGGCAAAGGACAGGTTAAAAGAAATTCTGGCAACCCATAAACCAAAACCTCTTGAACCGGATGTCCAAAGAAAGCTTAGAGAAATAGTAGAAAAAGCTGAGATGTGATCAGTGATGACAGATGTGCTGATGATGTCGGTTATGTGATAAAAATGGTAAAATTTTTTATTTAGGTTTTTTGCTTTTTTATATTTTTGTAACACTTCAGGGGCAGGAGGCAGTTTAAATATAATCAATTTAATTAAAGGGAGCGTAAAATGAAAAAATTTTGTACGATTGCTTTATTATTGTCAGTTATGGTTGTTTTCTTAATTCCGGGATTCAGCACGGTTGAAGCCGGTGATAAAGTCAAGGTATACAAGTGGGATATGACATATCCGCTTTACCGGGGAACCTGGGATTGGAAAGTTCTTGAAAAATGGTGTGCTGATCTAAAAAAAGCCAGTGGGGGAAGGCTTATTCTGACTCCCATGGCAGGTGGGGAAATCATGCCGACAATGGAAACATTTGATGCTGTTTCCACAGGAACCCTCAAGATTGATTTCAGTTATGGTCCATATTGGATAGGCAAGCTGCCCATGGCAGTTTATGCCAGCGGTCTGCCGCCTTTCACCCTGCCATCCCTGGAAAATTTCAGAGTCCTTTATCATGAACTGGGACTTAAAGAAATAGTGCGAAGGGCCTATGCAAAGCATAATATTTTTTATGTTGGGGCCATTCCTTCAAATAATGCAGTCCTTTTAAGCAAGAAACCCGTTAACACCGCTGCTGACTTCAAGGGCATGAAATTAAGAGCCACAGGTCTTTATGCAGAGGTTATGAACACGGCCGGAGCATCAGCAACCTACTTTCCATGGGGCGAGATTTACGGATCACTGGAAAAGGGTGTGATCGACGGTGTTATTGCCGGGCCTTTGAGCAGCCAGGCTGATTCAGGGTTTCATGAACCCACAAAATATCTTTTGGACACACCAATTACTCCTGTGGATGCCTGGAGTCTGCATGTGAACATGGATGAATGGAAATCCCTTCCCGAAGACCTGCAGCAGCTTCTCATCCAGAGTACTTCCTATGCTTCAGACATCTTTACCGGTTCTTATTTTGTACATGATGTCCAGTATAGAGAACAGATAGCAAAAAAAGGGTTTACCTTTACAAGCTTGTCTGAAAAAGATCAACTGGAAATGAGAAAACATTCATTGGCCGTTCTTGATAAGTATTCGGCAAAAGACCCTGATTTTGCAGAAGCCACAAAAATACTTAAAAAATACATGGCCGATCTTGGACTCTTGGAATAACCTGTTTATAACAATCCGGAACAAAAAGACAGGAGCATGGTGTTCCTGTCTTGCCCAATCTTTAAAAAACAAAAAAACAGATGGGAATAATGAAACGCTTGTTTAAAATTATTGATAGCATCAGTAAATGGTCGGGGATAGTTTTTGCATATCTACTATGGCCCGGTGTTGCCGTACTGGTATATGAAATAGTGGCAAGACATTTTTTTGATGCCCCTACTATATGGGCCCATGGGACAACCCAGCGTATTTTTGCAGTATATTATTTTATCTGTGGGGCATATGTGAGTCTTTACAAGGATCATATCTCCATGGACTTGATTTACACCCGCTTCTCCATGCGGACACAGGCGGTGCTGGATATTATTGGGTTTGTGTTTTTCTTTTTGTTCTGCGGTGCATTGCTATGGTTCGGATCCCGTTATGCATGGTCGTCTCTGATGCGGCTGGAAGTATGCGGTACACCGTTCCGTGCACCCCTTTATCCGGTTAAAATGATGATCCCCTTGGGGGCTTTATTGATCATACTCCAGGAGCTGTCAAATCTATGGCGCAGTTTTTATATCGTTATTACAGGGAAAAAGTATGAGTATTGAATTAGTAACTTTGATAATGTTCGGTGGTCTGATTGCCTGTCTGTTATTAGGAATACCCCTTGCCTGGAGCCTTGGCGGCGTTTCAATTCTGGTCTCTTGTATCCAGTGGGGACCGGGCAGTTTGATGGTGGTTGTTTATAACACATTTGGCTGTATGTGGAGCATTGTACTCGTAGCCATACCTCTTTTTATGGCCATGGGACTTTTGATGGAGAAATCCGGTATTGCAGAAGCCCTTTTCGAGACCATACATCGTTGGTCGGGTTCCATGAGGGGCGGTATTGCCATGGGCGTGGTTGTAATTTGTGTGCTTTTTGCGGCAATGACCGGTGTAAGCGCTGCTGCAACACTGACCATGGGCGTCGTAGCCCTTCCTGCTATGCTCAAACGGGGTTATGACAAGGGAATAGCTCTAGGATCCATAGCAGGCCCCGGAACCCTTGGAATATTAATTCCGCCCAGTATTATAAGTATTCTGCTGGCCATGGTGGGCAATATATCAGTTGGTAAGCTGTTCATGGCCGGTATTGGACCTGGGATTCTCCTAGCCGGCCTTTTTATAGCCTATATCGGTATAAGGGGATGGATAAACCCCAAATTATGTCCGCCACACCCTGAAAAATTTACCTTTCAGGAAAAACTTGTGTCTCTTAAGATGGTCATCCTTCCTCTGTTGATTGTCATGTCTGTTCTTGGATCGATTTTCTTTGGTATTGCTACACCCACAGAAGCAGGCGCGCTTGGGGTTGTGGCTGTTCTTATTGCCGTTGCCATTCATAAACGGTTTAACTGGAAACTGATATCAGCAGTTACAATAGAGACCTTCAGGATTACCGGTCTGACCATGTGGATTTTTTATGGGGCCATGTTTTTCAGTGCAGTATATGCAAGGGCAGGAGGATCTGTTTTCCTGGGGGAGCTTGTCATGGGAGCCGGAATGAACCGTTGGCTTGTCCTCCTGTCAATGATGGGTTTATCCTTTGCAATGGGGATGTTTGTTGATCCTTTTGCGATTATTTTCATTCTTGCCCCCATCTGTTTTCCCATTGTCAAGAGTCTTGGTTTTGATCCAGTGTGGTTTGGAATTCTTTTTGTCATCAACATGCAAATGGGCTATGTCACTCCGCCCTTTGGATATCAATTGTTTTATCTCAAATCAGTGGCACCTCCGGAAATATCTACTGCTGATATTTACAAGTCTGTTTTGCCGTTTATAGGAGTTCTCATTGTCGGCATGGGCCTGCTCATGTTGTTTCCCCAGATTTCACTGTGGCTTCCCGAGTTAATGATGAAACTGGCAGATTAAAATTACAGCATGCCATGTTAAAAACATTGTACTGAAAAATGATTTTGTATTTAATTGATGCAAGGCCCTGAAAGAATAACCGAAATTTTAATATAAGTGCAAATCAGGATAAAAGAGCGGAAGAAAGTTAGATTTCAATCTCAGTGTATTTATGATTCTGCCCTTTAAAAAGTAAAAAAATTTCTTATATTATGATTTTTCAGAATATAAGAAGGAGATATCCAATGAAAACCAAAATGCTGCTTGAAGGAAAAAAAATCCTCATAGTGGATGATGAACCTGATGTGCTTGACTCTTTAATTGAACTTTTAAGTTTATGTAAAATAGATACTGCCTCTTCTTTTGAAGAGGGTAAAAAAATGCTGGAAGCCCAGAATTATGACCTGGCTGTCCTGGATATAATGGGTGTAAAGGGATTTGACCTGCTCAAGGTTGCGAACAATCAGAAAATTCCAGCACTTATGCTCACAGCTCATGCTTTAACAGAAAAAAGCCTTAAAAAATCCATCGAAGATGGTGCTGCCTACTTTGCCCCCAAAGAGAAGATGGTTGATATTGAACTCTTTGTTGCCGATGTGTTTGAGGCAATAGAAAAGAAGAAAAATCCATGGGAAAGACTGTTGGACAGACTGGGCGGGTTTTATGACAAAAAATTCCAGGGACAAAACTGGAGGGAACAGGAAGATGAATTTTTGAAAAATAAGATAAATAAATTGCTTTGATCAGATTTGCTTTGAAAGTATTCTGTTATTCAAGTATTACACCTCGGTAAGACAAAGGGATGTTTTTTTATTCTAAAGCATCCCTTTGATCCGGTATTCCAATTCTTCCCTGCCAAGTGCACCAACAATCGTATCTAAAATCTTACCTTTTTTAACTAAAAACATGGTAGGAACACTTGTAATGGA
>Ga0233437_1006599_pt1 | contig 11725 bp, 8 predicted proteins | sample SI_122_August201_FD_182714 | JGI IMG/M metagenome (GOLD analysis project Ga0233437, IMG submission 182714) | Seawater microbial communities from Saanich Inlet, British Columbia, Canada - SI_122_August2016_200_MG | ecosystem: Environmental > Aquatic > Marine > Inlet | place: Canada: British... | reverse complement strand
AAAAGCCTTGAATACAAAAGATCCAGAAATCAGAGCCAAGGCTTTGTTTAATTTGGGCGACTCACATTATAAACAAGGCGATTTGCAAGGTGCGTTGGATTACTATGAAAAAGCCATGCAAGTTCAAGAAAACTATGATGCGGCTAAATTGAATTACACTTTTGTGAAAAAGAAAATAGAAGAGCAAAAGCAAGACCAGCAGGACAAGCAAGATCAGTCTGACAAGCAAGACCAGTCTGACAAGTCTGACAAGCAAGATCAGTCTGACAAGCAATATCAGTCTGACAAGCAAGACCAGTCTGACAAGCAAGACCAGTCTGACAAGTCTGACAAGTCTGACAAGCAAGATCAGTCTGACAAGCAAGATCAGTCTGACAAGCAAGACCAGTCTGACAAGTCTGACAAGCAAGACTCCTTCGACGATGCTCAGGACAAGCAGCAGGATCAGTCAACGGACAACGGACAGCAGTCAACGGACAACGAAAAGGAATTTGATAAAAACCCACAAAAATGGTTAGAAGCCATTTCAGATGAACCAGAAGAAGCTCTTAAATATATGATATTAAAGCAGTCTGATCAGAATAAGGTGTATGAAAAACCATGGTAGTTTCGTTTTCCGTTGACCGTTGACCGTTGACCGTTAATAATTTACGGACCACGGAAAACGGACCACGGACTATAAAATAGATGAAGTATAAATTATTCATATTAACATGTATTTTTTTAATGCTAGCAGCTACAGTTCAGGCCAAGATGCAGGTGAAAGCTAGTATCGATGAAACGAGTATCAGCACAGAAGATGACACACAAATAACAGTGGAAGTTTCCGGCAGTATGGATGTCTCACCGCCAAAAATACCACATGTTCCTGGGCTGGAGATCATTCCCACAGGTCGGACATCACAACTCTCAATTGTTAATGGTTCCATGACCACATCAGCTGTTTTTATCTATCATGTTGTTCCCATGGATGAAGGTAATTTTAAAATTGGCTCATTCAAAGTACGCGCAGGGGGAAAACAATATTCTTCCAATGAGCTGATGTTGACTGTTGTTGGGACCAACTATTCTAAACCACCACAAAGAATTCAAACACCGTTTCATCAGACCGCACCAGCGCAACAACACCAGTCAAATAATAATCAATCAGACGCTCAGGCAGATACCTTGTTTTGGATGGATGTTCGCGTTGATAAAAAGCAGGTTTATCTCTCTGAGCAGATATTATTTTATTTAACGTTTTATTCCCGCGTGCGAGTGCTTGATGCAGATCTTAAAATGCCTGAGTTTGGAGACATGCTGACTGAAGTTGTCTTACCTAATAAGCAAGGACATAAAGTTGTTAATGGCGTGCAATATGCCACTTATGAAAAAATCATTGCTCTTTTTCCCACAAAAAAAGGAAAAGTGACTATTCATCCAGCCACACTTGGCTTTGCTTATGAAGTGGCAGGCAAAAAATCGCGCCAAAGATGGGATCCTTTTAACGTGGGGCTTGGTCGGCGTGTCACAAAAAACAAAAAAATCTCATCAAAATCTATTGAGATAAAGGTCATGGACTTGCCGCAACCCATACCAGACAACTTCACACATCTTGTTGGTGACTTTGGTATGAGTGCCAACTTGAGCGATACGACTGTTAAAACAGGTGAATCCATTACACTTGAAGTGAATTTCACAGGGGCTGGTAACGTTCGTAATGCGGTGTTGCCACAAATGAATTTGCCTGATGTCAAAATCTATCGTGATAAACCTCTTGTGGAAACTTACCAATCTATGGACGGGATATCAGGCAAAAAAACATTTAAAGTTGTTCTTGTTCCCACAAAATCAGGAGACATGACAATTGACGATTTAACGTTTACCTATTTTAACCTTAAAGAGGGTGTTTATAAGAAGCTACGTTTAGATGCGATGACGATTACAGCATTGCCTTCTGAAGCTGAACAAACACATGCTGTGATACCAGACCAACAAGTGTCTGATCCCACAAAAACACAGAAAAAGATTTCTTATCAGGATCTGGCTCCTCTTTATACTGATGCGCATGAGGCCTTAGAAGAAAAACCTCTCATAATGAATGTTTTCTTGTTATACGGTGTTTTTTTTGGGTTGCCGCTATTATTTTTTGGTTCATTATTATTAACACGATTGAATTTTAAAAGTACGCGTAACCAAAACAAACAAAAAAGAAAAAATGCGTATAAAAACTTTCGACATGCTATTCAGGCAAAAGAGGCGACAACGAAAACGGTACTTGATGCCACACAACAGTATATGGCTGATGTATTTCAGGTAGCAGGGCAGGCTTTAACAGCAAAAGAAATGAAAGCGCTTTGTGTGCAAAAAGGTATTGCTGAAGAGACAGCCATCACTTTAGAAAAAAACATTAATATATTAGAAGAAGCACAATATGGTTTTGCAGAACAGGGAGTTGATAACCCTGTGCTTAAGGAGCTGGTTGCTGTGTTGAAGGTTGTTGATAGGTCGATAAAATAACGTGCTGTCGTCCATCGTCTATCGTCTATCGTATTATAACCGCTAGACGCTAGACGCTAGACGCTAGACGATCTATGAAAAGTATCTTAAAATATACATTATTTATCATAATCCTTATGGCCATGATGCCGGTAGACGCGCGCATCACAGATGCTCAAGTTGCTGACTACGAGCAAGCCAAGAAAGCTTATTATGAGAATGATTATGAAAAAGCTCTTCAAGGTTTTCATGCCTTATTAGAGCTTAATGAAGACAGTGGTCATCTTTTGTACAATTTAGGAAATGTCTATTTTAAAATGGGTAAAATTGGTGCGGCAAAGTGGCATTATGAAAAAGCTCGTCTTCTCATTCCTCGCGATACGGATCTCAAAATTAATTTGGCTCTTCTTGATAGTAAACTAGTCGATAAAACAGAAAGTTCATTCAGCGATTACCTTGTAGCAACATTTTATTTTTGGTCTTCGCAGTTAACCATGGGTGAATTGGGGTGGACTCTTTTTATTTTAACAATATGTTTTTGGGTCTGGGGTATTCAAAAATTATGGCGAAAAAAACGTCTTTGGACAGCTGAAACATTTATTCTTCTGATACTGTTTCTTTACATGACTGGTGGCTATTATCTCAAACACTCTTTAGACGCCTATGGTCATTATGGTATAGTGGTTAATCCAGAAGTTGATGTAAAGGCCAGTTATTTAGAAAAAGATGAGCCTCTTTTTCAAGTACACCAAGGGACCAAGGTACGTCTCATTGACGAACAAGACTTTGGAGAGGGCGGACATTGGCTCAGAATTTCTCTGCCTCAGGGTCAAAAAGGTTGGGTCCCAGCAGATGATGTAGGCATATTATAGGCGTAAGGCTATCTGTGTGCACTGACAAATATATTGCAATTAATATTGTGAGTATCATATAAGCTTTTCGCAAATAACACATTAATAACAAAGGATAAAACTATGACAGCCAGCGTACATAAAATGGAAGCAAAAGATTATAAAGTTGCTGATATGAGCTTAGCGGATTTTGGTCGCAAAGAAATTATTATTGCTGAATCAGAAATGCCAGGGCTTATGTCCTTAAGAAAACAGTATGCTGGAAAAGCCCCACTCAAGGGAACGCGGATTATGGGGTCGTTGCACATGACGATTCAGACAGCTGTCTTGATTGAAACACTTGTGGATTTGGGGGCTGAAGTCCGTTGGGCAAGTTGTAATATTTTTTCCACTCAAGATCATGCGGCAGCAGCCATTGCAGTAACTGATACACCTGTTTATGCTTGGAAAGGTGAAACCTTAGATGAATACTGGTGGTGTACAGAGCAAGCGCTTAGTTTTGGTAAAGACCAGGGGCCTCAATTAATTGTTGATGATGGTGGTGATGCGACACTCATGATTCACCGTGGTTTAGCGGCTGAAAAAGATCCTTCAATTCTTGATAAGCCTGTTGATACTGAAGATGAATTAGCGTTGAATAAAATCTTAAAAGAAATTCTTAAAAAAGATCCACAAAAATGGACTCGTATGGTTGCCGATATTAAAGGTGTGTCTGAAGAAACAACAACAGGTGTTCATCGTTTATACCAAATGATGGAAAAGGGTGAGCTATTATTTCCTGCCATTAACGTAAATGATTCTGTAACTAAATCCAAATTTGATAATCTCTATGGTTGTCGTGAATCTTTGGCTGATGGTATTAAAAGAGCCACTGACGTCATGGTTGCGGGTAAAGTTGTTGTTGTTTGTGGCTATGGTGATGTGGGTAAAGGGTGTGCCAGGTCAATGGCTGCTTATGGTGCGCGCGTTGTGATCACTGAAATCGATCCCATCTGTGCCTTACAAGCGGCTATGGAAGGTTTGCAAGTACAAACGCTTGAAGACACATTAGGTGAGGGGCAAATTTACATCACAACAACAGGTAACTGCGATGTGATTCGTGCCGCTCATATGGAAAAAATGAGAGATGGCGCCATTGTTTGCAACATTGGTCATTTTGATAATGAGATTGAAGTTGCTGGTTTAGAAAAAATTAGTGGTGTTCAAAAAGAAAACATTAAACCACAAGTTGATAAATATACTTTTAAAGAAGGGCATTCCATCGTTCTCTTAGCAGAAGGGCGTCTTGTTAATTTGGGTTGTGCTACGGGGCATCCTAGCTTTGTCATGAGTAATTCATTTACAAATCAGGTTTTAGCACAGATTGATTTATGGCAAAATGATCATAAAGTTGGTGTGTACACGCTTCCTAAACATTTAGATGAAGAAGTGGCTCGCTTACACCTCGAGCATGTGGGCGTTAAACTCACTAAGTTGACAAAGAAACAAGCTGATTATTTAGGTATTCCTGTAGAAGGACCTTATAAACCAGATATGTATCGTTATTGATTCGTTTATCGTTGTCCGTTTTCCGTAGACCGTACGTTATTTACGGACCACGAACAACGGACTACGAGCAACGGACTACGAGTAAGGCATGTGTGATTATCCCATCAAAATAGGGACAACTGAACTTTGTCCTGATCATCCTTTCTATGTATTAGCTGATGAAATCGATTATCAGTATGATCCTACACAGGTGACGCCGTATGAAGTGACAGCACAAGAAGTTCTTGCGGCATTCAACCAAATAACAACAAATGATATCGTTCCCAACTTTGATAATGTTCATCAAGCTTGTTTAAGTGATAGTGATCTTCACATGGCGGCTAGCCAATCACGCTTAACACGTTTTGGTTTCCCTGTTTATGCAGACAATGGTGGAAACATATCTGAAAGCTACTATAGTAATATAGATGCGTTTATAAATTTTGTTTCAAAAAACACAGAACATAAAATCTACCGTTTTCCAAAATGTGTTATGTTCGGTTCTCGTTTCCCGTTTTCCGTAGACAGTGATAATGATCTTACGGACAACGAACTACGGACCACTAACAACGAGAATGACGCAGTAAGCGATTGGTTTGAACAACGTGAATTCGAATTTATTAACACTTTTGTTGGGCCTTTTCGCGAAATAGTGCGGATGAAGCTTACCTTAGAACAAAAAGAGGTATTGTATTATCGCATGCAAATCATGGATGTAAATTCTCATCTAAGATTCGTGAATACCCTAAATAATTTGAATGCCAACCTTGATGAAAGGGGCTGTTTTAAAGCTATACAGAGAATTATGGAAGAATATAGAATGCCTTTTTTCTTTGAAGAACCAACGCTAACAATTCATTATTTAGATTATGAATATTAAGTGTGCATGCCATACCATATGTATGGCAGTTAAAATAAAAAAATAAAAATCAAGAAAAAAAAGGCTAATTGTTGGGTTTTTGACTCTATCCACAGACCGTCAAAACAAGAAAAAAATTAATAAAAACATGCATGAAATTATTGACGTACTGCAGAAAATAGCACTATAAAAGCCTAGCACGTTATTATATCGTTTGTCATAATACATCACGTCAGACAACCCCTCATTGTCCAATTTTCATGGTCACGGGCAATAATAAAAGATATGACTTAAGATCACAATGTGCATTAGGCTTAGATTCTATCTATTAACAAATAAATAGAATCAAGTTTGGCAATTGCTAAACCAATAACTATTAAGGAGAGTAAAATGAGAAAATTGTTTAGTTTCCTATTAGTCCTATTACTCGTAACAGTTCTTTATGCACCTTTAGCTATCGCTGATGGCGAAATGGTAATTGAAGAAGCTCCTGTTTCAGAAAATTGGATCGATAGACATAATATCTTACCCGTACTCGAAGGCCATTTTTACTATGGCTTAGCGTTAAAACAATGTAATAACATTACTTGTGCAGCTGCACAATACGATAATACTTTCGGTATTAATCGTTTCTACTTTGGTTTAAAAGGTGACATAACTGACCACGTCGGTTTTAACTTCACTTTTGATGCCAATAGAGCAATAGCAGATTATGCTACTGCAGGTAACGTATTCGTAAAATATGCTTACTTAGTATTCAAAGACTATGATGCAGCTCCTGGTTTGAGCTTTATCGTTGGTCAACAAGCTTCTCCATACGTAGCTCATGTAGAAGATGTTTGGGGTTGGAGATTATTCGCTCCTACATTCTTGCACATGAATGGTTACTTAAACGAAGCTGACCTCGGTTTAACAGTTAAGTACATGTTCCCATCAGAATATGGTGACTTACAAGTGTCTCTTTTCAATGGCGCAGGTTTTGCAGCTATTGATAATGACAACTACAAAGACACTGAGTTAAAGTTAACTTTACGTCCTTTCGAAAACAAGAATTGGTTTGCTACATTCATGGGTAACTTCGGTTTCCAAGGTGATTCAAGCAACTATTTCTATCGTACAGGCGCTATCTTAGGTTACAAAGAAACTAATAAAGTTACTTTTGCTTTAGAAGGTCTTTTCGCAAGTGATGAACAAGCTGCAACTATCGTTGGTACACAACCCAGCGTTGGTGCTACACCTTTAGGTTATGGTGGCGCTATGTATGCAGAACTGTTTTTCTACTGGTGGGGCGATGTGGGCAGCAAGTTTAGCTTAGTTGCTCGTGCAGACTACCTTAATCCTGACACTGATGTTAATTCAAATTGGCATTACAGAGCAATGGGTGGCCTCGCTTATAACTACAACAAGTACTTCAAGTTCTTGGTAGGTTATGACCATGCTAACTATGCAACTGGTGCAGCTCAGCAAGGTGAAAACACAGCTTTCTTGATGATGCAAGCTAATCTGTAGTTTTACTTGAGTGCACAATCAGTAGATTGTAGCATTAAAAAACCCCCGGTGCCTCACGGTTCCGGGGGTTTTTTTTTCGCCTTCGCAAAAAAAAACTCGCAGCATGCTGCGAGTAAAATATATAAGGGCGAATCGCGCCGAAGCTTAAGCGAAGGCGGATTCTACGCATAAATACTATTCACGAGAAAGAAGCTCTTTCATCTTCTCATCTGAAGATGCCTTAACAGTTTTATGTAATGAATTGCCATGAGAATCCATGGTCACAACAGCAGGAAAATCTTTTACATCAATTTCCCAGAAAGCCTCAGGCACGCCTAACTCATCAAGCATAGTCACATTTGTGACTTTAACAACTGATTCAGCTAGTATGGTTGCCAAGCCTCCTATGGCATGTAAGTAGACAGCACCATGTTCTTTTAGGGCTGCTAATGTTTTATCACCCATACCACCTTTTCCGATAACACCTTTTACACTATAGTTCTTGATGATTGTAGCTTCATAGGGTTCTTCACGAATACTTGTCGTAGGACCTGCAGCAACAAATTCCCAGTTGCCTGCATCATCTTTTTTAACAACAGGGCCACAGTGGTAGATGAATGTATCACGTAAAATTTCTTTGTATTCTTCAGGTTCTTCATCAATAAGAAATTTATGGGCTGCATCACGGGCGGTAACCATTATGCCAGTAATCAAGACTTCATCCCCGATCTTAAGTTTTCTAATTTCTTGTTCGGTTATTGGTAGTTGTATATTTATCATAAATCCTTCTTTAGTCTTTGGTCATTAGTCTCTAGTCTTTTAGATAAATTCGTAGTTTCCATTTTTTAAAGTAAGCGTCTTTCTTCTATGAGCCCAACACATGTAGGCTATTGAGACAAAGAAAGAGGCGGGTAGACGGTGTAAATGACCCATTTTGACCCCTAAAACAGTTGTTTTACCCCCAAAACCCATGGGGCCAATGCCCAATTCATTAAGGTTTTTGACCAGTTTATTTTCTAGAGTATTAAGCTCAGGATTGTCATTGGAATCTGGGAGTTTGCGAAAGAGCTGTTCTTTGGCAGTGATCATAGAGGTTGTTCGATCACCTCCGATACCGACACCAATGATGCCAGGCGCACAACCAAGGCCTTGAGCATTGTTAACAGCATCAATAATGATTTTATAGACACCATTGAGATCACGGCCGGCACCTAACTTGGTATCTGGGAGCTTATATTGTCCTGAAACGTTTTCACAACCACCACCTTTGAGCATGAGTTTAATTTCAATTTCCTCTTTTTCCCATTCTTCAAAATGAATATAGGGGGCGAGCGTGCCTATATTGTTACCCGTATTTTTACCAGTAAGGGAATCAACAGTGTTAGGTCTTAAATAGGCTTTTTCAGTGGCTTCTACAGTGGCTTCTTCGATGAGTTTTGTTATTTCAATTGTAGAAACGCCAACAGGGTAGTGCACATAGTAGATATTTGTTCCCGTATCTTGGCAAATAGGTGTTGATTTTGTTTTCGAACGCTCAATATTTTGTAAGATCATGGTAAAAACATTCTGAGCTCGTGAATCTTTATCCTCAACATCACGCGCCTTCTCTAACGCCTCTATTATGTCTTGAGGGAGATCTGTGGATGTGAGGCGAATGAGTTCTACAATTTTATCTTTAAGTTCAGGTTTGTTTATTTGAATAGTCATGTTTTATAGAGTGCCGGAGTGCCGGAGTGCCAGGGTTCCAGAGCAAAAAACTCTGGTACTCTGGTACTTCGGTACTCTGGTACTTTTATACTTTTTTCCAGCGACCCCGCGGACCCTGCGACCCCGCGAACCATCTTTTATCTATACCAGATTCCCAAGCCTATCAAACATGATCTTTATTGGTATATTAAAAAAAAATAGTGCCAAAAACAGAAAAGCCCAGAATCTTTCGAAACTGGGCTTTTATGCTCTGTCAATTATTTAAGAAAAATCGTCCTTCTAGAGTGTTTGATTTTCATGGTGGGCGGTAATACTTTCATATCCCCATTCCCTCGTGCTGTTGGTTTCTCTACCCGGCTTAGTCGGAAACTAAGTCTAAGATAGCCGCCTCAGCTTCAGGGATTTTTGCCACCCATGATAACCGATAACTTTTGCCTTGTTGGACCTAAGACTTTGGTTATCTGTCCTCTTATAGGATTTCCAGTTGGCCTTTGTGGTTTTTGTTTAGACATCTTAAGATCAGCTTCCCGATCTGCTCCTCTTGTGGCCTTGTTCCTGTCCTTAAATTGAAGGGCAGTGCGTTGACCTTTAGAGTTTGTTGATGGCTATTCTAGCACTTGCTTTTGGCTTGTGCTCCCACTGAGACCTCTGTAACCGCTTACATATCTTTGTGTTTAATTAGACTGTCACCTCTGGTTCCGGACCCTCCGCGGGGAGCTAGATCTTACGACAAGCTCTCTTTATTTACCACGAATACGAAGTGATTCAATCTTCTTGCCTAACGGCACAAAGATGGAGTTCGGTCTCATAAGCTTTGACACTTATGGTTCCTTAAATAATTGATAGATTGTAAAAGAGCAAAAAATTATAGCCATTTAAGGAAGGGTTATCCTTCTAGAGTTTCTAAAGCCTCATGGATGGCGGTGGCACTTATCATGCTCCCATTCCCTCGTGCTGTTGGTTTCTCCACCTAGCTTAGTTGGAAACTAAGTCTGAGATGACCGCCTCAGCTTCAGGGATTTTTGCCTCCCATGAGAATCGATAACTTTTGCCTCGTTGGATCTAAGACTTTGGTTATCTGTCCTCTTGTAGAATTTCCATTTGATCTTTATGGTTTTTACGATGCCTTCTTAAAGCCAGCTTCCCGGCTTGCTCCTCTTATGGCCTTGTGGATTCCCTCTCCGAAGAGTGGGGCTCACACATGTAGCCTTGAGAGTTTATTAAAGGCATTGCTAAATTCTATGTTGCCACAGAATCTCCCATTTTGACCTTTGTGCCCGCTTATTTCTTGATTGTTTAAAAAAACTGTCAGCTTTGGTTCCGGACCCTCCACGGGGAGCTCTTCTTACGATGAGCCCGCTTTGCTTGTTCCGCAGATTTAAGTTGATTCAATCTTTCTTCCTAACGGCAATCAAGAGGTAGTTCAGGCTCTTAAACCGTGAGGTTTAAGATTCCTTAAATGACTATGAAGTTTTTAAAGAGCGAACCCCTTAAAAACTGAATCAACCGATTGAAAAAAATGTGTCCTTCTAGAGTGTTTAACTTTCATGGAGGAAGGTGGCACTTGTCATGCTCCCATTCCCTCGTGCTGTTGGTTTCTCCACCTAGCTTAGTTGGAAACTAAGTCTGAGATGACCGCCTCAGCTTCAGGGATTTTTGTCTCCCATGATAATCGATAACTTTTGCCTCGTTGGATATAAGACTTTGGTTATCTGTCCTCTTATAGGATTTCCAGTTGGTCTTTGTGGTATTTGTTTAGGCATCTTAAAGTCAGCTTCCCGACTTGCTCCTCTTATGGCCTTGTTCCTGTCCTTAAAGATTGAAGGGCAGTGCGTTGACCTTGAGAGTGTGTTGATGCCTATTCTAGCACTTGTTTTTGACTTGTGCTTCCACTAGGGCCTTTGTGACCGCTTGTATCTTTACAGTTCAAATAAACTGTCAGCTCTGGTTCCGGATCCTCCACGGGGAGCTCGTCTTGCGATGAGCCCGCTTTGATTGGCCGCAGATTTGAGTTGATTCAATTTATTTTCCTAACGGCTTAAAGATATAGTTCAGTCTTCTTAAGTTTTAGCTTAAGATATTCTCAATCAGTTGTTTCAGTTTTTAAAGAACATTAAACTCTAAAAAAACTCAACCAATCGTTTAAGGAAGGGGTGTTCCCCTAGAGTATCTAAACACTCATGGAGGACGGTGGCATTTATCATGCTCCCATTCCCTCGTGCTGTTGGTTTCTCCACCGAGCTTAGTTGGAAACTAAGTCTGCGATGACCGCCTCAGCTTCAGGGTTTTTTGCCTCCCATGAGAATCGATAACTTTTGCCTCGTTGGACCTAAGACTTTGGTTATCTGTCCTCTTACGGAATTTCCATTGTGATCTCTATGGTTTTTACGTAGTCTTTTTAAAGCCAGCTTCCCGGCTTGCTCCTCTTATGACCTTGTGAGATTCTATCCGGAGATAGTTTCTAGCACGTGTGGTCTTTAGAGTGTCTTAAAGACTCAGCTAACCTTGGTGCGAGCACCATGATTCCCATTATGATCTTTTTGTCCGCTTGCTTCTCTACTATTTAAAAAGAGTGTCACCTCAGGTTCCGGACCCTCCACGGGGAGCTTATTTTACAACAAGTTCGCTTGTGTTTGCCGCAGATTTCAGAGTTGATTCATTCTTTTTTCCTAACGGTAGGAAAGAAGTCGTTCGGACTCTCAAGCTTGTTACAGCTCAAGATCCCTCAAACGATTGATTCAGTTTTTAAAGAGCACATCCCTTTCGGGCGTTCTTCAGTATAAAACGCATTTGCCCTGTCCGGTACAACTAAAAA
>Ga0233437_1006595_pt1 | contig 11730 bp, 15 predicted proteins | sample SI_122_August201_FD_182714 | JGI IMG/M metagenome (GOLD analysis project Ga0233437, IMG submission 182714) | Seawater microbial communities from Saanich Inlet, British Columbia, Canada - SI_122_August2016_200_MG | ecosystem: Environmental > Aquatic > Marine > Inlet | place: Canada: British... | reverse complement strand
ATCAAAGGACTTCAGGCTAAAAGATATGCCAAAAGAAAGAAGTGTGCAGTTTATTCATCTTAAGAACGTATTCGGATTCCAACCAGAGACTATCATCATTGAAAAGGTAGAGAGTAAGAACAACAGGATAAGAGTACACGCTATCGTACCGGAAGACATAATCAAGGAGATGGAAGATGAAGAAGCCAGACTCACTAAAGCATTAAAAGCAAAGGAGACAAAATGATGGACTTCCCAACTGCCATGAGACAAGTCATTCAAGGAGATGCAATATCAAGAGAGTCATGGGATGACGAGGGAGCATACTGCTTACTAGAGAACGGAATACTAGTAATATACAACGACACCGGAATGCACTCATGGGTAATCTCAATATCTGATATGAACGGTGAAGACTGGATAATATACGAATGAACATAATCTGTTTAATATTCAAGCATAAATGGGAATACAACGAGAAAGTTGGAAACTATTGTGATAGGTGTAGGTTAATAGCAAGACACACATGTAAATCACACGAATACGCAAAGGATAGGTGTAGACCAAAAGAGGGAGATAAGTATCTACTAGACTTAGAACCAACTCATTATCTATAATTACCTTATCCAAACTCTAATAAAGAACGGAGAATATGATTGATAGATACGCCGTGTTCTCGAAACACGCAATGAACAGACTCAAAGAATGCCAGCTATCTATGGCTAAAGCCAACTGGCTACTGTATCAGGGCAAAGAAGAGAAGCTAACAAAGGATATGAAAGAGCGAAAGCTTGTTAAGTATTCAAAGAAAGCTCTTCACATACGATATGGTACAGTACTCTTCACAATGATACCCACTAAGGACAAACGAACCAACGAACCTATTTACCTAGTAGTATCAGTATTTGATCAAAGGATTGATTTATGACTAACCCAGTAGGAAGACCAAAGATACAGTTAACAGATTTACCAAAGGACTGGAAGGAATGGATACTAAGAGAGATGGGTGAAGGTGCTAGTTTAGTAGAGGTATACGCTTATCTTGATATATCAGACAAAACATTAAAACGATTAATGGATGATAATGAAGATTTTTTCCGAACCATAAAAAAAGGAATCAAAATATCAGAGTCATGGTGGCAGAATAAAGGGAGGAAAAGTTTAGAGAATAAAGACTTTAATTACACTGGTTGGTATATGAATATGAGGAATAGATTTGGATGGGCTGATAAGAAGAACATCGACGTTACTACTAAGGGTAAACCATTACTAGGAGGACTAAGTGGCATTCCAATTGACGACGGCGACGAAGAAGCTGCTAAAGCTGAACAAAAGGATTAGAGCTATCTCTGGTGGCACATCAGCCTCAAAGACTATCTCTATCTTGATGATTCTTATTGATTACGCTCAAACTCACCCCGGTGAGATCATCTCGGTTGTATCAGAGTCTTATCCACATCTTAAGCGTGGTGCTATGCGAGACTTCATCAACATCATGGAGGCTCAGGGATACTTTAGGGACTCACAGTGGAACAAGTCAGACTCCACATATCTATTTGCAGACAATACAGTTATTGAATTCTTCTCAGTAGATCAGTCAGAGAAGGTTAAGGGTGCTAGGCGTGATGTGCTATTCATTAACGAGGCCAACAACGTATCCCTAGAGGCATTCAACCAACTAGAGGTGCGTACTAGGAAGATTGTGTGGTTAGACTGGAATCCAGTTACTGAGTTCTGGTGGTACACAGACATAGCACCAACTATGGATAATCAGTTTCTCACTCTAACTTACCTAGACAACGAGGCGCTAGAGAAAGCAGTTGTTAAGTCTATTGAGTCACGCAAGCTGAATAAGAACTGGTGGCAGGTGTACGGCTTGGGACAGCTAGGAGAGGTTGAGGGTCGTATATACACAGGGTGGAACATCATTGACTCAGTACCTAAGTTCCCAGAGTCACCAAGGCTATGGAGGTATGGAATGGACTTTGGCTATACTAACGACCCAACAGCAATCATAGCCATATATGAATACAACAACGGTTATATCCTTGATGAGAAGGTATACCAGAAGGGTATGAGAAACAAAGAGATTGCAGACACGATGAAGAACTTTGACCGCGCACTTACTATTGCAGATTCAGCAGAACCAAAGAGTATTGATGAGATTAGAAGCTATGGAATCAACATCATTCCATCAGAGAAGGGGAGAGACAGCATAGTACACGGCATTACATACATACAAGATCAGAAGATCTCGGTAACTAAGAGGAGTGTTAACCTGATCCGGGAGTATAGGAACTATATGTGGCAAGAGTCTAGAGACGGGAGTAGGATGGAGAACGAGCCATCAGATGTGCTTAATCACGCACTAGACGCCATACGGTATGCTATAGCCAATAAGAAGGCTCACAAGTGGGTTGCCCCTACAGACTTCGGTGGTGTTAAACCATTATTCCACGGGATGCCCGGGTGACACAATACTAAAGAAAGGATACTTGCCTTCAGATAGTTCTGTATGTCAAGATTAGTTATATGGCAGAAAACACAACCCCAGACAGCCCAGAGCTAACATCACTCCTTAACAACAAGGAAGATGGATATGAGTATAGGGAGCGAAGACAACAGGATTGGCTAGAGAACTACACCCTCTACAGGGATAAGGTTAGAACCAACAGGTTAACACAGCGCCAATCAGTCAACATTCCTATCATGAAGCAGTCTATCCGCACACTCCTTAAGGATGTGGATGACATGCCTGTACTGTACTTAGAGAACCTCGATAACGATAAGCAGAAAGAGACATTCCAAAACGAGTACTGGAAGTGGACAGAGCAACAGAACCGCATGGAACTTCAGGACATAGTAGATAAGAAGCAGGTATTCTTATTTGGTAGATCATTCGATCAGTGGCAAATAATGGATGGCGCTATCAAGATGACTATCCAGGACCCACAAGACATTCTAGTAAGTAGATACACTGACCCAACAGACCTACACTCATCAAGATTCCTTATCCACACTCACATCTACGTACCATTCAAAGAGATTGAAGCTAATGAGAACTATGACAAGAAGGCAGTTAAAGCTCTAAAAGAGTTCATCGGAACAAACGATGGGCTAATTAAGGTTGCAAGTAATGAGGAGATGGCACGTGAGAAGGATCAGAAGATGCAAGATATGGGTATGGATGACGTTGACTCACCAATCCTAGGAGAGGCATACATCGAGCTAACACTCCACTTCGTATACGATAGTAAAGAGGGAGAAGAAGAGCAACTATACCTCAAGATTGAAGCAGACAACAACCAGATTATCATGAGCAAACCGCTTGAAGAGGTAATTGGTGTTACTACGGATAACTTCTTCCGCACCCACTTCCCATACGTAACATGGGCTGATGACATTGAGAGACAAGACTTCTGGTCTGATGGTATTGCAGACATGATTCGTACACCAAATAAGATTCTTAACTCATGGTTCTCACAGTTGGTAGAGAACAGAACGCTTAGAAACTTCGGAATGCACTACTACGACGCATCACAATCTACCGACTTCTCACCCCAAACATTCAACCCACAACCTTGGGGATGGTACCCAGTACCAGGTAAGCCAAGCGACTTCATGCAGAAGGTAGACATTCCTGACTTAGGTAGCGACTCAATGGATGAGATAGATTACCTTACAAACGTAGTTCAAAAGGCATCTGGCGCTACAGCAACACAACAAGGTCAGGTGCAAGAGAGAAGTGTTACTCTAGGAGAGGTACAACTAGCACTTGGTGAGGCTAAAGAGCGCATTAAGGGCATGAGTAAGTTCTACACACAAGCGTGGAAGGACAGGGGAATAATGTTCTTGAAGATGGTAGAGGCTGCTGCTGACAAACTAGAGCCAGTTAAGATCTATAAGAAGGGTAAGAACTCACAAGACGTATTCGAGAGAGAGATAGGACCAGAGGATTGGAAGACTAAGTCAGGCTATAGCGCTATGGTGTGGAGTCAGGATGAGAAGGATGCTCACGACTCAGAGACACTACAGAAGCTACAAGCTACCGTTACTCTAATCCCAGGAAATGTAAAACTAATTGACATATACCAGAGGAAACTACTAGAGTTCGCAGGCCTTAAGCCCGACGAGATCAACGATGTTATGGAATCAGAGAGAGAGCGAATGGAGCTAATGCAAGGTCAATCATTATTACCTGGCGCACAACCCGGAGCACCAACAGCTCAACCAGCAACTCCTATTGCGCCACCAGTGGCATAAAACATGGTAAACGATAAAAAACTAAACGAGAGATTCCAAATGTCGGTTGTTGGCAAGCTCAACAATCTAATTCAAGCGTTCAATGATGGTAAGACTGTATCTACTGAGGATGTGGATAGGATAGTAGAAGCTGTAAAAGAGATTAAGTTAGACCTAAGTGTAGAAGCGCCGGTGGTTAATGTACAACCTCCAAAGGTAAACGTAACAGTTCCCAGAGCACCAGAGATCCCTAAGCCAACAGTAGTCATGCCAAGCACCATGAAGCTTGCTGAGGCTAAGATGATGCTTAAGGCACTCGAAGGTATAGAGAAGATGCTAAAGTCTCTCAAAAAGAACATGAAGAGTACTTCACTACCAGTTAAGGCTAGTGATCCCGTGTCAGTAAGGCTATCAGATGGTAAGAAGTTCTACAGGGCTCTTGCTGGAGGGATGACATCACTTAATAACATTCTTACATTCGCAACATCAGATAATGCAAAGAGAGCAGCGCTGGTTGATTCTGATGGGCATGTTCAGGTTGATATTGATGGCGTTTCGGTTAACCCAGATGGCTCTATAAACGTCGTACCAAACGGTTCAATAGTAGACACCAACAACACAACAACAGATTCATTGCTTGCAGATGAAGTTTTTACGGGAGAAGCAACAGAGATACTCCACTTTGCTACTATTGCTTTATTAGTTTATTCGGATGTGGCTAGTGCTACTGAGGGCATGGCAATTCAATTCTCTTCCGATGGTTCAGATTGGCATGTTGGAGAGGCTTATTCAATACTTGCAGGAGCTACTAAGTTCTTTACCCCCCCCACTCAATCTATGTACTATAGAATAGTTTATACAAACGGAGGAACAGATCAAACAGATTTTCACATCCATGCCGTTCTAAAAAAGACCCCTATTAAGTGGTCATCTCATAACATAGAAGATCCAATAAAAGATCAAGATGATTCGGAGCTAGTTAAGGCTGTTATTACTGGTAAAAAGGCCAATGGAGATTACGATAATGTGTCATTGACCAATGGTGCAAATATGAAGGTCTCTATTGAAGAATATGAGGCTGAGGCTGATGCTCCATTTTACCTAAAGGTTTCAAGAGGATTAAAGAACGGCTATTCATTCATATCTAAGTTTGGACAAAATTCTGATATAGGAACTGGTGCTTACGAAGATATTTGGGATGGTGGTGGAACGTACACCTACCCAGCTGACTCAACAGCAGATATTACAGAATTAGTAAGTACGTCTGGATCAGATACAGAAGTTATTGAAATACAAGGATTAGCTGCTGACGGGACACTAACAGTGTTTGAGGAAACTCTAACTGGAACAACACCAGTAACACTTACTACCCCATTATGGAGAGTGTTTAGGTTAAAGAATAAAGGATCTAATGACTTAGTTGGGTCTGTAACGGTAGAAAATACTGCAAATACGGTTGAGTACGCAAAGATAGATAATGGTAACAACCAGACATTAATGGCTCTTTATACGATCCCAGCTGGTAAAACTGGATACTTAATTAAGGGAACAGCCTCTATCACTGGAACAAATAGGGCATATTCTATTGGTGGAAAAGTGTTTATGAGGCCTTTTGGTGGAGTATTCCAGCTTAAAAACACATTTGGAGTGTCAAGTGATGGCTCTAGTTACTTTGATCATGAATATCCTATTCCTTTGCCAATTGCTGAGAAAACGGATATTAGAGTGCAAGCTATAAGCAGTGCTAGTGGCGGGATATTAAACAATACATTCGATATATTATTAATAGATGACTAAAGGAGACACATGAGTTTAATAGATGACGTTTTAACAAAGTTCAGCCTTAAGTACGAGGATCTTCTAGATGAAGAGAGAAATACTCTTGATGAGTGGATGTCGGTTCTAGGCAAGGGAGAGCTTAATGTAGGATCTGTTAAGGAATACATAGCTGGTATGAAGGATGCAGTAGAGGATAAACTAACCCAGACTGGACACAACAACAAGGAGGATCTATTCCTCAAAGCAAGACTTAAGAACTACAAGCTGTTAGAATCATTCCTAACCAGTAGGGAGAGAGCAAGGAAATCAATAGAACAACAAATTAGCGCAATAGCAGGAAGGGTTAAATAATATGGATGAAGTATCAAAGAAGAAACTAGAGGAGATCATGGCTAAGGGTGCTGATGAACTAAGCACAGAAGAAGCTGGATTCTTGAAAGCAAGACGATCATATCTACCACCTGGATATGATGATAAGTTTGCCTCTATACTCAAGCCAACTAAGAAGCCAGGAAGACAAAAGAAAAAATAATATTAATTACCAAACCCGAAAGGACGGTATGACCAAGAAGACGGGGACGCCCCACGTAAAACCAACTAATGAGGAGCTTGAGGCTAATGCTCAGAAAGCACTCGAGGAAATAGAAACTCTAGATAAAGAAAAGGAAGATAAAAATGAAGAAGATGTCGAAGAAGTTGAAGAGTCTGATGATGATGAAGTGGCCGACGATGAGGAAGAGGCTGATGATAACGATTCAGATGATGAGGAAGAAGAGCCTGAAGAAGAGGATGAGAGTGATGAAGTTGACGATGCAGATGATAAAGAGGTAGAGAAGCCTAAGAATAAGAAGCTTAAAGATCTCTCACAAGAGGAGAAGGATAAAAAGCTTAAGGCATCTACTCGAGAGTCACTAGTACTTCACGCTAAGAACAAGAAGATCCAAGAGTCTATCCGGGAAGCAGCCTCACTTGAAGCGCCTACAGACGCAGAAATGGAAGCTAAGTACTCTAACTGGGAAGACATGGACACAATCACTCAGGACATTGCTAGAGAGAGCTTTGCTACATCTAGGAGAATGGAAGCTATCACCAAGGTAACTGAGGACTTCGATAATCAAGAAGTCTGGGATAAGAAGGTTGATACATTCATTGACGACGTACAAACCATTACAAACAACCCAAAGCTAGAGGGTGCAGAGGATGAGTTTAGATCATTCGCCTCTAAGCCAACACGCAGGGGTGTAGATATTGGTGATCTAGTTAATGCGTTCCTATATGAGCGTGAGGAATCTAGGCCAGCCAAGAAGAAGGGGAAGATGTACCCGGATGGTAGTGGTGGTCACAAGAGAGATAAACCAAAGAAAACTAAACTAAGCGCCTCTGAAGCAGGTAATCTAAGAAAAACAGATTACAACAAATGGAGAGAGATGCTTAAGACTGGTAAGATCGACCCAACTGATCTGTAGGGTATTGACTTGGAACCAGTCTATTACATATAGTGTGTCCAAGACCTACCAAACCCCATTCGGGACGGTAAGTAAATTAATTACTTAAACCGAAAGGGACACACATGGCAGCTTACGCCACCAAGGTCGCAGAGGGATTTTCCCAAAAGCTCTTGAGAGAGATGTATGACCGTTCTCTTACCGATGCAGTCGTTAACCGCGACTACGAGGGAGAGATTAACGAAGTTGGTTCCAAGTTGAACATTCTCAACTTTGACCGTATTAGTGAGAAGACCTATTCTGGGTCTAACCTCAGCGTTGATAGTTTGACTGAGAACAACACTCAGTTGATCATTGATCAATACAGATCCTTCTACTGGAAGGAAAGAACCATTGATAAATGGGTATCTTATATTAAAAACCCTAATCCAACCGTCATGGCTCAAAAAGCCGACGAGCGCAACAAGAACATGGACGAATTCGTCTTTGGACTTTACGCTGATGTCTGGGCAGGTAACCGCGTAGGTACAGACTACACCACAGGGACCGTCACAGTTGACGTTACCACCGGTGCAGTAACTGGCTCAGGTACAACCTTCACAGCAGCAATGGTTGGTAGAGGCTTCAAAGCTCTAGGTCATTCAACTTGGTATAGGGTTAAAACCTACACAAGTGGAACTTCAATCGTAATTGAAGATGATCTTGACGATGTTGACTCAGCCTATACGGGTGGAGCAATTGGTGCAGGTGCTACCTACACAATTGGCGCCGCTACTGTTCTTGAGATCACAACTTCCAATCTTTTGGATAAAGTTGCTCTTCTTAAAGAAAAGCTAGACCTCGCAGAAAGCTACGGACTAAGTTCCGTACCTGACAGCGACAGATGGCTAGTAGTCCCACCTGAGTTTGAAAGAATCTTAATACAAGCTTCTGGCGTTGCTTTGCACGTACCAGCTGTGTATGAAGACCTCGTCAAAAAAGGTATGATCACTATGCTTCAAGGCTTCAAAGTCTTTAGGTCTAACAGACTTACAGGCAATAATACAGATGGATACAGAGTCCTCGCAGGTCACGGTAACTGGTGCACCTTCGCAGAGAAACTGCTTGAAGTCGGTATTGAAGACTTAATTGCTAACTTCGGTAAAGCTTACAAAGATCTCTTTGTATACGGCGCCAAGGTTGCTGATTCTCGAAGACACTTCGCTGCAGAAGGCTTCTGGAAGTTTGCTTAACAAAAACAATCGCCTCTCGCCCCTGAATGGGGCGGGGGGCACACTGGAAGACAAATACAATGACCACATTTCAAATAAAATCATTTTTACCTAAGGCAACTCAAGACGAGCTTACTCGTATACTAGCCATTTCATCCGCAAGACGCACAACCTCAGAAGCTGCATTTTTAACAGCACGTGCACAATATGAAGATAATCGCATTATTCGTTACAACGTATCTGGTACTTCTATTCCAGACACAACCACTGACCTCATCATTGAGGCAGAGGGAGACACGGTCCCACAAGGCCTATCTGGATTTAAGAACGGAGCAGTATTCTATGACCTAGATAAGACTGGGATGAATATCTATATAAACACTGGTACTTCAACAACCGCAGTATGGTCACTACTTGGAGGTGAGATTATTTCTTCATCACCATCATTGAGCCCATCACTATCGGCATCACTATCACCAAGTGCTAGCTCTTCTCCTTCATCAAGTGCATCTGCTTCACCAAGTGTATCAGTTAGTGCAAGCCCATCAGTTTCGCCTAGTTTAAGCCCATCAGTCTCACCTAGTGCGAGCGCTTCACCATCTGCTAGTGCAAGCCCATCCTCATCTGAATCACCATCTCCTAGCTTGAGTGCTTCACCTAGTGCTTCAGCTTCACCGAGTTCAAGTGTATCAGTCTCACCTAGTGCTAGTGTATCAGTCTCACCTAGTCTGAGTTCTTCACCTAGCTCTAGTGATTCTCCATCACCTAGTTTGAGTGTATCGCTATCGCCATCAGCTAGCTCATCACCAAGCTCGAGTGTGAGTCCATCACCTAGCTCTACACCAAGTCCATCCCCCTCATTCCCCAACGTCTAATTGACTAGGGCTGGTATAATAGGGGTATGCTAAGTGTTGTAATACCCTCACGTAACGAGAAGTATCTTACTAACACTATTGATGACATTCTCAACAAATCAACTGAAGAGATAGAGGTTATTGCCATTCTTGATGGATACTGGTGCGATAAGATAGAAGACAAGAGAGTTCACTATATTCACTACACAGAGTCTAGGGGCATGAGAAACGCTATTAACATGGGAGTGGCTATTGCTAAGGGTGAATACATCATGAAGTGTGACGGACATGTAATGTTTGATGAAGGATTCGACAAGAAACTAAGAGAAGATCACCAAGACAACTGGATAACAATACCTAGAAGATACGCATTAGATGTGTCTAAGTGGAAGATAGAGGAGAGAACAGACAATAAGTACCCAATTGATGTAATGGTCCTAGATGATAACCTCCAGGGTAGCCCAACAAGAGAGAGGAAAGACAACGCTGTTATCCCAACAGAAAGCTTCCAGGGATCGTGTTGGTTTATGAAGAAAGACTATTTCAATGAGTTAGGTCTAATGGATGAGGTTAGATTTGGTGGATTTTGGCAAGAGGCTCAGGAGATGGCTTTTAAGTGTGAGAAGAATGGCGGAAAGGTAATGAGAAACACTAAGACCTGGTACGCACATTATCATAAGACGGATGGTAGGGGATATTCATTAAACGAAGATCAAAAGAAAGTTAGAGAAGAAATAAGAAAGTTAAAACATGAGAAATAGAATAGACTTAGCCAAACACTTTAACGAACTAGGATTTAAGAAGGGAGCAGAGATCGGAGTAGCAGATGGACGCTATGCTGAGATACTATGTCAGGAGATACCGGGATTAACTCTATTTGGGATAGATCCGTGGATGCCGTATAAAGGCAACTGGAGAAGCGAAGAGTATCAGGCTGGAGCATATAAAAAGGCTAAGGAAAGACTTGATAAGTATGATGTTAGATTGATTCACCACACAAGTATTGGAGCTTATATAGATGAGTTTGGAGAGGATTATTTTGAAGATGATTCACTAGACTTCGTATTCATTGATGGTTGTCACACATTCGACAATGTAATGCTAGACATCATCCTGTGGAGCCGTAAGGTTAAGAAGGGTGGAATAGTATCTGGTCATGATTATTACCATCATAAAGCTGGTGGAGTTATTCCTGCGGTTGATACATACATAAAGGCTCACAATATTAAACTTAATATTATTCCTAGATATGAAGGGGGCCACAAGGACGACAAAGCACCTTGCTGGTACTTTACAAAGGAATAATGTATTTATCTAAAATCCCACTAGACATCACGGTTGTTTACTACACTTGCAACTATTTGGAGAAAGAGAACCCAGTATTTGTTAAGAATACTAAGGAGCAATTAATAAAAGCTATTGGAGATCATCCACTAGTATCGGTTAGTCACGAACCAATGGATTTTGGACATAATGTGTGCGTTGGAGACATAGGAAGGTCGCATTTCAACATATACTACCAGATGTTAGAGGGCTGTAAGGCTGCTAAGACCGAGTATATAGCTCTAGCCGAGGATGACATCTTCTATTCATATGATCATTTCCATACTTACGTCCCAAAACGCAAGGATTTCGCTTATGACATGCAAAAACTGTCTATATTCACGTGGACTAAGCCACCCATGTACTCATTCCGTACAAAAAGGCGTGTAGTTAACCAACTCATCGCACGAAGAACGGCAATGATTGAGGCTTTAGAGGAAAGATTTGAACGTCGTAAGGTTTTACATAAAGAAGGTTGGGATGATGCAAGAATATCATCTAAGTGGGGAGATATTGGACGATACGAGAACTTACTAGGAGTTACAGTTAGAGAGGCTGAGGAGTTCCACTGTGGTACTCCGTCAATCGTATTCACTCATCCAAAGGCTTATGGATATGAGACTAACCACGGATCAAAGAAGAGGCTTGGAGATATTAGAATGTTTGATATACCCGAGTGGGGCAAAGCAAGTGATATGGTAAGGTACTATTATGAGTAATTTTGATTTGCACGGATCACATATTCCACTGCTTGTTGAATCGTTGAGGATTACTACTGGTGACGTGCTTGAGATGGGGATGGGTTGGAGTAGCACACCACTTCTACACTGGATATGTAAGGATATGAAGCGTAACCTGGTAAGTTTTGAGACTGATCATAAATGGATTAAACATTTC
>Ga0233437_1006593_pt1 | contig 11738 bp, 9 predicted proteins | sample SI_122_August201_FD_182714 | JGI IMG/M metagenome (GOLD analysis project Ga0233437, IMG submission 182714) | Seawater microbial communities from Saanich Inlet, British Columbia, Canada - SI_122_August2016_200_MG | ecosystem: Environmental > Aquatic > Marine > Inlet | place: Canada: British... | reverse complement strand
AGACATGAAAGTGATGGGTGGAACCCCACGCCTTTACCCACTGAGCGGGGACGTCCGCTGCAATCAACAGGATGAGTGGTTATGGAATACGATAATGCGGTTCACAGTATGCAATGTCCCAAATGTGACCACGGCATGGAGGAGGTGAGGCACGGGGATGTCGTGATTGACCGTTGCACTCACTGCGGTGGATTATGGTTCGACGAGGATGAGGCAAGCCATCTGAAGGAGCTCAAGGAGGGGCACCTACTCGATACAGGTAGTCCTAAGGAGGGCTGGATATGGGACAGTCATGCGGACATTAAATGCCCTCGTTGTGGCAAGGAAATGGAAAAAACCTCGGATTCGAAGCAGAAACATATCTGGTATGAGATCTGCCACGATCATGGCATCTTCATGGATGCCGGTGAATTTACTGACTTCAAGTTTGAATCGCTTTTCGATCGCTTTCGTACACTCGTCAAGGGCGATCGAAACACGGTAGCACCCTGACCACAGCGCCACCCGCGCCGTTGCACAAGGCGCGCGGCTGCTATCCGTAACGGTAGGGGCGACCCGCCTTCTGCATGTCAGCATTGTATTGCTTGAAGATATCGACCACTTTCTTCTTGGTGGGCGATTCAGACGCGATTTTGTCCCAGAATTTGACCGCAGCCGCTTCCACTGTCTCCCATTCCTCGTCGGGTATCGTGGTGAGCGCCATTTTGGTGCCCGAGACTCTTAGCGATGCCTCGCCGCCCCAGTACCACCACTGCCGATAGTAGTGAGAGCTGTCCATAGCCAGATTCAGCAGTTCCTTGAGCCGACCCGGAAGCTTGTTATATTGATCCATATTGGCGAAGAAAGAGCCTGCCCAGGCGCCGGAAATATTGTTGGTCAGGAAGTAGTTCGTCACGTCGGCCCATCCCACGGTGTAGTCCTCGGTAATGCCCGACCAGGCCACGCCGTCCAGCTCGCCAGTCTGCAGTGCTACCTCGATATCCTCCCATGGCAGGGTGACTGGCACTACGCCAAATTGGCTAAGAAATCGCCCCGCTGTGGGAAAGGTGAAGACACGCTTGCCCTTCATGTCCTCGAGGCTTCTGATGGGATCCTTGGTCGCGAAGTGACAGGGGTCCCAGGCGCCTGCGGACAAGTGCTTCACCCCGACTTTGGAATATTCGGTATCCCATATTTCATTGAGACCGTACTGGTTGAAGAGCACCGGTATATCCAGTGAGTAGCGACTGGCAAACGGGAAGTATCCGCCGAATACTGCGACTTCCGTAGGAGAAGCCATCGAATCGTCATCGGATTGCACCGCGTCGATCGTGCCTTTCTGCATCGCCCGGAACAACTCGCCTGTCGGAACCAACTGGTCCGCGAAAAAAAGCTCGATCTGCATGTCCCCACCAGCGACTTTGTTGAATGAGTCGATGGCTGGCTTGATTACGTGCTCGGCCAGTGCCGGTCCGGCATAGGTCTGCATGCGCCATTTTATGGTGGTTTTTTTCTGCGCGTGTATCGCCGGTGCTCCGAGCGCGAGCCCTGCCGCGCCGGTCAAGCCAACCCCGGCCTTGGTCAAAAAGCTGCGTCTGTTTTTCATAGCTATCTCCGTCACCTATCCGTCGGTGGAAAGTCTCTAAGCAGGCTCTCCGGCTGCTCCCCATCACTGGGGGATATATGTTACTGGCCGTAGACCGTTTCCGGCAGCCAGAGCGACAGTTGTGGAAACGCCATCACGAGTGCAAGCGCAAGCGCCATGATGCAAACAAAAGGCAGTATTGATGCATAGATATCCTTTAGCTCTATCTCCGGCGGCGCCATCGCCCTCATGAGGAACAGGTTGTACCCGAACGGCGGCGTCATGTACGCAATTTGTGTAGTAATGGTGTAGAGCACGCCATACCACACCAGATCGAAGCCGAGGACTGTCACCAGCGGCACGTACAACGGCGCAACAATGACCAGCATAGCAGTATCGTCCAGGAACGTGCCCATAATCAGAAAAGATAGCTGCATCAATATCAGGACTATCCATGGATTAAGGCCAAGTTGTTCGGTGAAGAGGCTGTCTATCGCCTTGACCGCGCCCAGACCGTCAAATACCGCGCCAAACCCAAGCGCTGCCAGTATGATCCACATGAACATGCAGGAAATTGCCAGCGTCTGCCGTACCGAGTTCTCGAACACTGTTCGCGTCATACGCCGTTTCAATACCGCCGCAAAAAAAGCAGCCATGGCACCGATGGCAGAGCTTTCGACGAGGCTTGTCCAACCGCTTACGAAGGGCACCATCATCACTGCGAAAATCACGATGGGGAGAAGTCCTGCTCGCAACAGCCTCAATTTTTCAGTCAGTGGTACCTGTCGTTCCTCCTCCTTGAGGGCGGGCCCCAAATCGGGCTGTAGGGCACACCGTATGGCGATGTAAGCAATAAACATAGCCGCCATTAGCAGCCCTGGCATAATCCCTGCGAGCCACAGTTGCCCTACAGGCTGTCGTGCGATCATGGCGTATAGCACTAACACGACCGAAGGCGGTACCAGTATGCCCAAGGAGGAGCCTGCCTGAACCACGCCGGTGACCATGCGTTTATCGTAACCTCGGCGTAGTAATTCTGGTAGCGCGATAGTGGCTCCTATAGCCATCCCCGCGACTGACAAGCCGTTCATGGCGGAGACGAGGACCATGAGACCGATGGTGCCGATGGCAAGTCCACCATTGATTGAGCCCATCCATACATGGAACATGCGATAAAGATCGTCCGCAATCTTTGACTCTGATAAAACGTAGCCCATAAAAATAAACATAGGCAGGGTCAGCAGCGGGTACCACTTCATCAGTTTCATGACGGATGCATACGGGATGTCCGAGCCTCCGGTGCCCCATAGAAGTATTGCGGCAAGTGACGCTACTGCACCGACAGCCCCGAATACTCTCTGCCCTGTCATGAGCATGAGCATCAACGACGAAAACATCAGCAGGGCGATCATTTCGTAGGACATCAAAGCGTGATCCCATGAATCCGGGCGATGTCTTTGAAGAACTCCGAGATCGCCTGGAGCAGCATCAGCACAATGCCAATCACGGTGATGATCTTGATCGGCCACATGTAGGGGCGCCACGAGGAGTAGCTGCGCTCGTTGTATTCGACGGCGTACTGCGCGCTGTCAACGGCGCCGTAAAGCAACACACCGAGAAAGAAAATCAGGAAGAACACAGTAAAAGCATCAAAATAGGCTTTTCTGCGGTCAGACCAGGCATGATAGAACAGGTCCATGCGCACATGGGATCCCATCTGTATTGCATAGGGGCCGCCCAACATGTAGTAGGCGACCATTGCAAACTGTGCCATCTCGAGCGTCCACAGCGAGGGCAGAAAAAACGTCTTGGAAATAGATGACCACGCCAGTATCGCGATCATTACAAATATGCCATACATGACTAATCGACCGACGCGATAGTTTATCGCGTCGACAACAGAGACATAGTGGCTAATAAACCATGTCAACCAAAGCTCCTTGCAGGTATCTGCTGTCCGGGGCATGCGGCAGTCGAGTCACGTGTTTCTGCTTCACTCCCGCCGCTATTTATTGGTCTGAGAGTAGCAAACCTTTAATCATAAGTAGATGAAGCCGGATTTTGCGTATACCAGTTGACGCCACCGCTGTCTGTTTGCCGAGTAATACTGCGTCTGCCTAGCAGGCAATTCAGGTGAGCCAGCGTTTCCCCTGTGGCGAGCCCCATGGAGCCACCATCAATCGTGCGTTTGAACAGGGCGGGATAGCAGTCCACAGCTCGCCGCGGCTCCGAGAGGTACTCCCACAGGCTGTCCAGATCGTGCTTGTGGTTTTCAATGATCTGGTTCAAGCGCACATGCAATCCGTAAAATGGCGCTTCGTGGGCGGGCAGCACCAGCAAATCATCCGGTAGTATTTCTCGCAGGCGATTGCTGGATTGAAGCCACTCGGTAAGTGGGTCGCCCTCGGGTTCGGTGGGAAATACACTGACATTTGGGGTGATGCGAGGCAGCACCTGGTCCCCTGAAATCAGCAGCTTCAGCGCAGGGCAATAGAGTGTTGCATGCTCCGGAGAGTGGCCGCTACCGATAATGATTTGCCAGTAACGTCCGCCAATAGTCAGTGTTTCGCGGTCCATTAGCCGGCGAAAGCTGTCGGGCAACGGATAAATTGCGCGCCCGAAATTACCGAATTTTTTTTTGTACTGTTCCAGTTGCTCGTCGTCATAACCCGCCCCTCGATAGAAGCTAATGGCTACTTCTGGCGCGGAACGCCCGGTATCCCCGGCCATCGCTCGACACATCAGAAATTCTTCACGTGACATCCACAGCTCGCAGTCAAAGCGCTCAGTGAGCCAGCCTGCTAATCCAACGTGATCCGGATGTAGGTGGGTGCATATGACCCGCGTAATGGGCTTGCCCTTCATCACTCCGCCGAATAGCGTTTCCCAGGTTTCCCGCGCGCTGGTCAGGTCGAGACAGGTATCCACTACGGTCCAGCCTTCCCCGTCTTCGAGCAACCAAAGGTTGATATGATCCAATGAAATAGGCATAGCGAAGCGAGCCCAGTAAACGCCCTCCGCAATTTGCATCGGCTCCCCTGGCGGTGGATTCACGCCGCGGCCCCACGGGAAGGTCAGACCTCGGTAGATTTCGTTGGTCTCTTCAGGCAAGGGGTATTACCTCCTGTTGAGGTAGAGGAGCGGTGAGGTTACATCGTCGGCTCAGTCGGCTCAGAAACTGACGGTTACGAGTGTATCAGTTACGCGGCAATATCACCGTGGTTTATAACGGATCGCGGAGCTCACTGCGCGCTCTTGCAGGCTGACCGGCTCCGGTGGCTCCATTCCGAGCGTTAGCGCATCGAAGGTGGTCCAGCGAGGCGTTGGTATTTCTATAATACGGGTGTAGTAGAAGGCTTCCTGTTCGGGATCAAACTCAGGGTCAGTCCACAGGGCTGACAGCTGTGCTTCACCGATGTTGTTGGTGTAGGTTGCAGTGCTGGGGTCCACGGTGTTGCCGACAGGTCGCAGGTTGCCTGAGTCATCGAGTTGCCGCTCACCCGACCAGGCCACGTTGAATATTTTTTCATGGGAGGCCCCCTCACTATCCACCCAGCCTTTTATTATCTGAATACGATCGAGGTTCCCGCTGCGCGGATCGCGCATGGCCCAGATCGCAAAGTCAGGCGCACCATCTTCTGCGGCTGGCAGATCCCGACCCATGGGTACACCGTTTTGTTCAGCCAATACAATCCACTCTTCCTTCGCCAGAAGGTCGTCTGGATAGTTCCAGCCCCCGAAAAACCGCAGTGCGATACGCGGGCCCGAGGTGGCATAGGTTTCCTTGCGCTTCATCGCATCAAACAGTGAGCCCCGTGTGTTTTCTTCGGCCCAGACAGCGGCGAGGCCGGCGGCACTCCAGCGTGTGCCCCCCGCCATACGGTCTGCCGGGAAATAATTAGCTTTGCCCATTCGCAGCGCGGCGCTTCCGTCGAGTATAGGCAGCTTGCCATGGTAGTTATTTTCTTCAACGGGGGAGCTGGCATTGTGACCGTCGGAGGCGCCGATCACGCCAAAGCGGTAGGGATTAAACCCCTCACTGTGAGAAATTTCGATGCCGGTGCGCAGAGCGTCACGGGCATAGCTACCCTTGGCTTTTGAATTTTCCTGTGTCTGGGACAGTTGGGTGTCGTAAATCTCGAAGCCGGCGAACTCATCTTCATTGGACAGCAATGGGTTTGTCTCTGAGGAACCCTTTACCTGAAAGATTTCTGAAATGGGTTCGTATTCATTGCGCATCGTGGCGTATGCTGCCGTGATAGGTTTGCCGTCGAACATGACGTTGTTGTACATGAGTCCATTGCTGACATTGCCATTGTGGGGGATCGCGAAGACGTCCATGCCTTGTGAGCGCTGTTTCTCCAGCGCCGCCCACAGATCGCGTGGGTCCTCAGAATTCACAGAGCTGTAGGGCAGCTCAGGCACTTTCGCCCCGCGGTATATGACGTTGCGATGCAGGTTTTGCCCACCCGGCATAGAGGTCCATTCGTAGCCTACAAAAGCGGTGAAGTGTCCCGGGTCATTGTGTTGCTCGGCTGACTCCACGGTGGCGCGCCATGCCATTTTGCTGATGCCCTGCCAGCCGTCGGTGATTGCGTCTTCGAGATCAAAGCCGATCATGGTGTCGGTCAACAGCCAGGTCACACCCAGGCGGCCATCGTTGAGTAGGCGATCCCTGAGCCCCCTCTCGTTGAGGGGTAGGTCCGGTGCGGTCGCCTGCAGTACGCCGAGATATTCCGAGTGATCGGTAACTGCTGCAAAATCCAGCGGTCTTGCCATGCGAATACCGTAGCCCGCTGCGTGTTCGATCTCGCCGCCTCTTACAAAAGTATAGGCATCGTCGGGCGTGGCCCGCACCCCATTGGTGTAGGCGTCCGTGGAGTAACTGGTATGGATATGCAGATCTCCCCAGTAAAGGTTGCGCTGCGGGTTATATGCGGTAGGCGCGTTCGCCTGCGGTTTGACGGCGGTTTCAGCATTGAACTGCGGGTATAGTGAGGGGTCTTCCACGGGCGAACAAGCCAGCATTAACAGCGGCAAGGTGAAGACAATGTCCTTGTGCGATAAAGCCATAGCTTGTTTTGCCTACTCTTGCGCTAACCTACCCCTCGCTCAGAACCCTCCCAATATTGTGCTCGTACCGCTTTCTTGTCGGGCTTGCCCACGGCAGTCAGCGGAATCGCATCCACGAAGTCAACCGACTTCGGTGACTGCACGGATCCCTTGGCTTCCTTGACCAGTGACTGCATCTCTGCGGCGAGCGCCTCCGATGGGTCCGAACCCGGCTTTAGAACAACCACAGCCTTCACGGCCTCGCCCCATTGTTCATCAGGTACGCCTATGACAACAACCTGAGCCACCGACTTGTGGGTGGCCATGACGTCTTCGACTTCACGAGGGAACACGTTGAAGCCACCGGTCACGATCATATCCTTGGTGCGGTCGACGATGTAAAGAAACCCCTCATTATCCAGTCTGCCCACGTCACCCGTGTGTAGCCAACCGCCGGCGAAGGCCTCTGCCGTCTGCTCTGGCATGTCCTTATAGCCGCCCATTACCAGCGGGCCACGCACACAGATCTCACCGGGTTCTCCATCGGGCACGGGGTTATTGTCGCTGTCCAGTAGCGCCAGGTGAATCCATGGGGTTGGTCGGCCACACGACGCGAGTCGCTCGGGCTTGGAAAGATCATGTTCCTTCTTCCTCATATTCGCAATGACCATGGGGCACTCGGATTGGCCGAAGAACTGGTAGAAGATCTGGCCCCACTTTTCGATACCCTCTTGCAACCGCGCGGGACTCATGGGTGAGGCGCCGTAAAAAATAGTTTCCATACTGTCCATGCTGCCGTCAGTCGCTCTGGGATGATCCAGCAGAAAATACAACATCACGGGTACCAGCATGGTGCAGGTGATCTTGTGATCACGCACCATGTTGAAAAAATCATCGAGATCGAAACCCTGCATCACATAAAAAGCCCCCCCTTTTTGTAGCACAGGGATAAAGAAGGCAGCCGCGGCATGGGACAGGGGCGTCGCCATTAGCATGCGGACTTCCTCGGGGAATTCCCACTCGGTCATCTGCACTTGTGTCATATAAGCGCTGACCCGGTTGGGGCTCATTACGCCCTTGGGCTTGCCGGTAGTCCCACCCGTAAAGTTGACCGAGGCGATGTCGTCGAGCGAGATGTCCGGTGCGACCAATGGTTGTGGATCAAAGCCTGCAGCGAGTGCCATATAGTCGTCGCCCACCTCGTTGGGGCCAAATCCCAGAAAGTGCTTAATGCCTGGCACACGCTCCTTGAGCGCGGCAGCTACTTCTGAAAACAGTGCCGAGTCGAAAATCAGTGCTTCGATTTCCGCAGCTTCGAGAACGTAAGCGTGGTCATCCAGCGAACCAAGGGGGTGCAGCGGCGTGCCGATGGCACCAGTAAGTTGCATGGCCGCGATATTGGACAGGACTTCCGGCCGATTGGCCGAGATCACTGCTATCCGGCTTCCAACACTCAGGCCTTTGCTCTTGAGGGCTTGCACCATCTGGCTGGTATTTTCCCGCACCTCCCGGTAACTGGCGACTTTGTCACCAAGGAACAGGCAGGGCTCGTCGTTATAGCGATTGAGGCCCTCTATCAGTAGATGGGCCATTAATGGTGGCTCGTACAGTGCTTCGCTGCTCATGTTGTCTCCGGTATTCAAGGGAATAGTGAAAAACTCGACATTACTCTGTGATAGTCAGCGCGCGGCGCAGAACGGTAAACATTTCCGCCGACTCACGCTTTGAAATCTGTGTATGAGAAAACAGACTGGAACCATGGAATGTCCCGGGAAAGCTGTGCAATTCCGTCTTCACACCGGCTTGCATCAGTTTCAGTGCGTATTCCACGCCCTCGTCTCTCAATGGATCGAACTCCATGGTGCTGATGTAAGCGGGGGGTAGGCCGGCTAGATCTTCCGTCCGGGCTGGCGCCGCATGACAGGGCACATTCTCTGCGCCGCGCTGGTATTGATTACCCAGGTAGTAATCCCAGCTAAGCTCAGCATTGGGTCGGTTCCACATCGGGGTGTCGACGAACTGTTGCATGCTTTGGGTCTGCAGTCGATCGTCCAGCTCCGGGATGCCCAGATACTGGAAGCAGATGTCCGGTCCCTTGCGGTCTCGGGCGAGCAGGGCCGTCGCGGCAGAGAGCCCCCCTCCCGCGCTCTGGCCAAACACCGCCAAGCGTGTGGGATCGATATGCAATCGAGAAGCGTTTTCACTGGCCCACGTGAGGGCGGCGTAGCAGTCTTCCAGCGGTCCCGGATACGGTGTCTCTGGCGCGAGGCGATAGTCTACCGAAACCACCACAACATTGAGATTGCGACACAGCGCGATGCAGGAACCGAGTTCGCTGTCCAAATTGCCGATGACAAATCCACCGCCGTGGATATGCAGTATGGCAGGCACAAGTCCCGATAGGCCCGTCGGTGTATAGATTCTCACCGACACATCAGGGGCATCGACCGGTCCCGGAATGTCGCGGTTTTCAACCGTGACGCCCTCGTGACTAACGTCTGCATTCACCTGTGCAATCAGCGACAGAAAGCCCGCTCTGGCCGTGACCGGATCGCTCAAGCCCAGTGATGTGTCCGGCAGGAATTCCAACAACGAGGCCAGCTCGGGATCGTAGTTATAGGCCATCAGTTTGATTTCTCCATTATTCCGGTTTGCCGTATCCCTGTGCCGGGGCGATGGCGAGACTGGCCATAAAACCGAGGGAATGCGCTTATTGCGCGGCAGATACACAGCGTATACTGTCCTCGCCAAATGTGTATGGCAAGGGTTTAAGAATAGATACTTTAGCGTGCTGAATTGTCGTGGAGCGGCTGTCAAATACGTGAGCCGGGAAGAGGTAGGCGATACGCACAGCAACCCCAAAAGAGTACTCTTCTTGCGCGTCGCCGTAAGCCTTGCGAGCAGATTTTAGTGTTCGGCTGCCTGCAGAGCTGTGCACCGTATGAAGCGTGCCTGTGTCACAACCCGTCAAGTCGGTCTGTAGAATTCCTTCCAAATTGCGAACCGTCACACAGTTTATATTTCCGCTATTGCGGTCGTAGCGTTAAGCTTTTCGGTAAAGCAGACCGTAGAGATAGGGTAAAGCCGTGCAAAGCAGAGAGAATGATAGCGATCAGCAAAGCGTAACGCGGACAAGCCGAACCTTCACAAAAGACGGTGACTGGTTCTTCAGAACCCGTGAGGGTGAGTTGGCGGGACCTTTTGAAGATGAACTCGAAGCCTCCACGCGGTTGGAAGTGTATTTGCGCATCATAAAAACCGGGCTCTAGCCCCCGGGATACAATCCGCCATCGGGATTGAGCCCCGCCCTCGAGTTAAGGCACTTTTGACTGCGCCACGGCGCCTGTTTGGCTGGCCCGGACAGTGTCATGGTAGAATGCGCCATGCACGGATTCACAGGCAAAGTTTTTCTGGCGCTCGCCGTTTTCTGCGGCAGCGCAGCAGTGCCTGCGGAGTCACTGGCCCCTCCGGCTATCATACTCAGCTCGGGAATACCGGGCGGCGGGTACTGGAATGCCGGTGCTCGCATCAAAGAGGTGGCGATGTCTGAGCTGGGCCTGGCCGTCGAAAATATGGCCAGCCGGGGTTCGCGTGACAATCTCCAAAAACTGATGGATATGGATAGCCCGGTGAGCCTGGCGTTTGTTCAAGCAGATGTGGTTCAGTACTACCTCAACACCGAGGCAAACGAGGTTGTTAATCATCTTGAGCTGATCGAGAACGTCGGTGAAGAATGTGTTTTCATCATCACTGGCAAGGAAAGCGAGATAAGAGATGATGCAGATCTTGAGCAAGCGGAGAATTTACGCTTGGGCATTGCCAGTGCCGACAGCGGCATAGCGCTTACCTTCGACTATCTGTCCAGCCGGTTGGCCGGATTACCGAATATAACGGTGAGGTACGGCGACACCCTGCCGCTGATGAAGCAGCTCAATGACCCGGGCGCGCCGGTAGACGCAGTGATGACAGTGCATCGGCCCCGCGAGCTCTCTCCGGAAGTCGAATATGCTCTGTCTAATCCATCGGATTACCGTTTTGTTGAGCTGGGTGGTGGCCGCTTGCCAGAGGAACTCTGGTATGGGCGCAAGGTATACCGCCCCATGCAACTTGCGATGCCCGGTGCCGAACAACCGGTGAATACCATTTGTGTATTGGGCTTGCTGCTGGCTAATAAGTATAAGTTGAGCTTGGCGCAGCGTAACCGCCTCAGTGAGTTGGCGGACTATCACTGGATGAAAGTGTATGTTACCCGCTAGACAGACACGCTATGTCGGGAACGTACGTTCCACAGATGATCTTAAAGAAGCGATTTTCCAGGAATAGCCTCAAGTAATCGACGGGTGTAATCCTGCTGCGGATGATCAAACAGTGCGGTGGTTTCGGCCTGCTCCACAACCTCGCCGTTTTGTAACACTATGACTCTGTCTGCCAGTTGCCTTATGACGGCGAGGTCATGTGATATGAAGAGCATAGTGAGCCCATGCTCTTGCGCCAGTGTCTTCATTAATTCTAGTATTTGCGCCTGAATAGTAACATCCAGAGCCGAAACGGCTTCATCGGCAACGATAAACTCAGGCCGGGTCGCCAGGGCGCGGCCAATGGCTATACGCTGGCGCTGACCGCCCGAAAATTCGTGGGGGTACTTGCGTACATAGGGTCGTGCCAGCCCAACTTCGTCCATGATCTCCAGTACGCGCTCGGCGACGGATGAGCGTGTTTCAAGTTTGTGTAACAAGAGAGGTTCCGCGAGGGTGTCATACACGGTCATGCGAGGATTCAACGACGCGAAAGGATCCTGAAAAATAATCTGCATGCGACGTCGCAGTGATTTCAGTTCACCTGCTGCGAGAGATATAACCTCCTGTCCGTCGAACAGTATCTGCCCCGACGTTGCCGGCACAAGGTTTAGCAGCGAGCGGCCTAATGTTGATTTTCCACTACCCGATTCGCCTACTAGACCGAGTACCTCGCCGCGGTAGACATCAAAGCTCACATCATTTACTGCCTTAACCGTTTCATTGTCTTGCTTAAACCAGGTGCACAGCTTTCTTACGGAAACCAGCGGGTTTGGTGATATCGACGACGGTGTTTTTTGTCCCTGGGGTATCGACGCTAATAATTT
>Ga0233437_1006592_pt1 | contig 11738 bp, 10 predicted proteins | sample SI_122_August201_FD_182714 | JGI IMG/M metagenome (GOLD analysis project Ga0233437, IMG submission 182714) | Seawater microbial communities from Saanich Inlet, British Columbia, Canada - SI_122_August2016_200_MG | ecosystem: Environmental > Aquatic > Marine > Inlet | place: Canada: British... | reverse complement strand
ACTGACCGTTTTCGTCTCAAGCGGTTTGCTTATTTTCTGCGCCGTACTATTGAATTCTTGTATGGTGTCGTTATGTCTATTCCGACCAATATTTTACCCGAAATCGTGAACTACTGAATTTACTAAAGAGTTTTTTTCTATATTCAACTTTCTATATACGGAGGACTAATGTTCGCACTCAATCTATTATCTGAATCTACGAATGAACCTAATCTGACTTGGCTTCTATGGCTGGTTTTAGGCATTTTTCTTCTCATCGTTATTGTTGGCTGGCTTGTAAGCAATAAAAAAGATGATGAGCCAGTTGCTGCGCCCAGTACGCCTGCGGCACCGGCTGCTCCCGCAGCGCCAGATGTCTTGAAGAAACTGGAAGGCATTGGGCCAAAAGTCGAAGGTGTTTTGAACGCTGCCGGAATCACCACTTTTGCTCAAGTAGCAGAGGCGGATGTAGAAAAACTCCGTGAAATTCTTGCTGAAGCCAAACTCCAGATGATGGATCCCGCCGGTTGGATAGAGCAAGCCGAACTCGCTGCAAAAGGCGATTGGGATGCCCTTGAGAAATTGCAAGACGAATTAAAGGGCGGTCGCCGCGCCTAGGAAATTTAGGTGATGACAAAACCCCAATAAAGTTTCTTTATCGGGGTTTTTCTTTGCTATAGCATAAGCGGGATTTTTTTGTGAAGTTTTTATTTTTTACTCTTTGCGCACCTTTAAGGTGAGATAGATCAAGGCGCTTCGATCGCGGCTATAGCTTGGCGTGCTATCTTGGCAATATCCTTTTCATCTCGCTTTAGCGTTAGCGTCAACGCTCTTAATTTTGGCAGGGTGCGCGGATCCTTGAGCTTGGCCAGAGACCTGATCGCTTCTTTGCGAACTGCATCTGCTTCATCTCCGAGCATTTCCAGCAAATAGCTTGTTGCCCGTTCACCGCCAATTTCCCCCAGCCCCCAAACAGCTTTTTCGCGTATCCATTGATTTGGGTTGCTAAGCGCTTTGTCAAGAATAGGCAAAATATCTTCTCCAAACTCGAGCAAAGCCCCTAACGCACTTTCTGCCACATCGTAATTTGTATCATAAAAGGCCATCTCTAGGGTTTCTATGGTGCCTGCTTCTTTTAGTGGGCGCAAGAGTGCGATTGCATAACGGCGTACTGTGGGCTCTTTGGCATTCATCGCTTCAATGAGCGGATCAAGGGCGGCCTTGCCAAAAGAAGCGATCACTGTCATTAGTGTTTGGCTCGCATCGCTTCGCCCGTACCACCAAAAAGAATCATATAGCGCATCTACAACATAAGGAATAGTTTCCGGCGCGCCAATTTCCCCAAGTGTTTGCACAGCAGCCACACGGACATTGATCTCTGCGTCATCTAGCAAGTCCGTGATATTCAGATAGGTTTGTGGGTTGCGGAATTTGCCCAGCGCAAGGACAACGGCAATGCGCACATCTGGGTCAGAATCGCTGAGCGCGACCAATAAATGGGGAATAGCTTCTGCGTGCTGCATTTTACCCAAACTATTTGCCGCGCGGACTTGCAGCTGATATTTGTCGCTTTTAAGAGCTTCTAAAATTAATGCAAGAGATTCTGGGGATTGGATTTTTTCTAAAACGAAAACGACTTTTTCTTGCGTGGAAAAAGCTGTGCTTTTCAGTGCCCCGCGCAAAGCAGGGATGGATTTTGCGCCTAGTCGAACTAAAACTTGAGAAATTATTTTACGCAAAGCTTCATCTTGACTTCTTAAAGCGCCAACCAATGTGATTGTACCTTCCTCTCCTAACTCCAGAAAAGCGCGCGCAGCTTGATCACGTTTCTTTTTATCCTTGCTGGTCAATCCTTTTAGCAAAGCTTTTTGATTCTTTTTCTCAGAAAACCAAGCCATATACTCTCCTTTTTCTGCTCCTATTGTACATCGAAAAAAGAGCTATCATGTTATTATCAAGCAGATAATTAAGAATAAAGTTCCCATTCCTTGGAAAAGGAATGCTCTATTTCAAAGCCGACTATGCTATCGCCATGCCAGCTTATCTAAAAAATTTTCTTGATGCTATTTAGGAAGCCAGCAGATTTAAAAAGTCTTTAAGATTTTTGAAATCTCTAAGTCTCTTACCAGAAAAAAACATGAAACCCTCCTACGCCCTCTATTTCCACATCCCCTTTTGCCGCCATCGCTGCGCTTATTGCGATTTCACCACCTACGCCGGGCAGGACGCGCTCATCCCCGCTTATGTGGATGCGCTTATTAACGAGATCGCCTTTGTCGGCGGGAATTTAACGGAAAAGGCTTACGCTAAATCAATTTTCTTTGGCGGTGGCACGCCATCTCTCATGAGCGTCCCGCAGTACGCATCCATTTTTGTGGCAATTCAAGAGAACTTCCACATTCATCCTGATGCAGAAATCTCCCTCGAGGTAAATCCCGGCACGCTCAGCCCCAATTATTTTGAAGGTTTGCGCGAGGTCGGTTTCAATCGGATCAGTTTTGGCGTCCAATCGGCGCATTCCGATGAGTTAAAAATGCTCGAAAGAATTCATACTTATGAAGATGTCTTGTCTGCGAATCTCTCCGCTCGAAAGGCAGGATTCGAGAACCTGAGCTTCGACTTGATCTTCGGCTTGCCGGAGCAAACGCTAGAAAAATGGCAGGCTACCGTTAAATTGATCGTTGACTTAGCTCCCGAACATCTCTCGTTATATGCGCTGACCATCGAAGATGGCACTCCCTTTGGACGCTGGGCAGAGCGCGGCATGATCCCGCTTCCCGACCCCGACCTGGCAGCCGAAATGTACGAATGGGCAAGTGGTTATCTTGAAGCCCAAGGCTTTGAACAATATGAAATTTCAAATTGGGCACGAAACCCTCGTAGTAAGGGCTTTAGCCCTTATAAATGTCAGCATAATTTACAATACTGGCGCAATTTGCCCTATCTTGGCTTCGGCACAGGTGCACACGGCTACGCGGCGGGGATGCGTTATGCAAATACCTCCTCAATCCAAAAATATATAAAATGCTTGCATTCAGATTCTGCGACAAAGGACTTTCCCCTTTCGCCCGCAACGCGCAGCGCAGATGAAATTGTCCCCACAACAGAAATGAACGAAACGATGATGCTCGGGCTGCGCCTAACGCAAGAAGGCGTTTCAAAAAGCACATTTCGCGCTCGTTTTGGCGTCGGGTTGGAAGATGTCTTTGCTAAAGAAATTGATGAGTTGATGAAATATGGCTTGCTGGAGTGGGGACAAAAAGAAATATCCGAAGTTTCAAAAACTTCGGATATTTTGCGGCTGACGAAGAAAGCCCGACTTTTAGGTAATCAGGTTTTTCGACGCTTTGTCAGTTAAAGCACTCTTATTTAATACATTGGCATTTGCATTCTGGTTCTCCCATCCACCAACAACCGGCAGCACAGGCCTGAGGCGGGCAGGGACCAGGAGTAGCAGGCGTAACACCTGGCTGACTAGGTGGTGCTTCTCCAGGTTCTGGGCGTGGACAAAGCTGTGGTTCATAGCCGTTAGGGGTGAAGCCAAAAGCTTCGCGGCAAGTGTTGTCATAGAGATAAAGCTCGCCAAGCGGGTAATTTTTATTGCTGCGCACAGGTGAGCCGGCTACTTCAGCGGTGAAACGGTCGCAATAGTCGAGTTTCGTTACATCTTTTAGATAGGCGTCTGCGAGAACACCTAGCATAAAGGTTCCGTCTGTGAGTGATTTTTTGAAAGCAAATTGAATGGTCGCTTTCATCCCTGCATTACTGCGGATCCAGGCGAGGTCTGGGTCGTCACCAAGACCTCGATCAAATATGAGGCTTTCATATCCGTCTGTGGTGTCAAAGGGCGCGTCAGAAAGTTCGGCAGAAAGACCGCTTGTGTCGTGATTCTTGTCTTCAAAAACCTGTACGTTGGTATTTGTCCATTCTGTTGTATAGGGTGGTTCAGCCCAAATGATCACATCTCCAAACCCGTCGGCGTCATTATCAATTTCGACACCATAATTGATCCCGATAATGTTGTTCGGGTTTCCGCCTATCAATTCGACGGAGATATAGTACCAATCAGCATCCTGGCTCAGATTATAGGTAACGATGTCCATGTCTGAGACGTAGGTCATGTCCTGCATAAATGGGCGCTCAAAGCGGTTGATATCGTATGAATCTCCGTAGGGCGCGCGTTTTTCAGGCGCAGTATCCTTTGAAAAAACATCGTAGACGATGCTTCCGGTTGATGGGGCGATAGACGGTGTCATCACGTGGATGATAACAGGCGTATTTGTGGGAAGGGCAGGGGGCGGTTGATTTGCCTCCTCTACGAAGACCGTTGCTGTAGGTACAGAGATCGGTAATGGAGCAGGTGCTGAGGTCGTGTCTTTAGCAAGAAAAGGAAGAGTACAAGCCAAGGCGAGAATAGCTGCCGTTGAAAGAATAAGAACAGTATTTTTTTTGTAATTCATATAATACTCCTTGCTACCTTTTCATTATGTTCTTTCTGCAACTTGATTTCAATAGGGTCTTTAGGGGGATATGAAAACTAAAATCGCCTATTTATAATTCCATCACGTAGAGGAAGATGTTTATCTATGATTCTCCAGCGCACATAGTAAGAATATTTTGTGGTGGGAAAATGACAATGGCCGCTTTTCTAAGCAATATTTGAGCGAAACCTTTGCTGCATTGTGACTTTTGCGATATAGTTTGTGTGAATATTGTTTACCTTTAGCAAGGCGCAGAGATTGGCGGGTGTTTATTCTCTTTAAAAGCGTTTTTGAGAGAATTTTGAGAGAGATGCTTGTTATAGTTCAATCATAATTTTTTCTACTGCGAGCTAAAGAGAACCGGGATGACTTGATCCTATTCTTGTTGATGAACAGTAGATAGAGCACAATATAAATTTTGAAGAACACTGAGGAGAAAATTATGACAAAAACGAAACTGAAGTTTTTTTACGTAGGGATTTTTCTGATTCTTTTGATAGCAGCTTGTGGCAAAAATACTTCAACGCCCCCTGCAACTGGAGAGGCGAATTCCTCCCCTCCTTCATCGTCTGAAGCTCCAGCTTCGCCAGAGACGAACGATGAAATTATCCCCATCAATTTGGCAGGCCCCGATATCGGTACAACGATGGAGTGGGTGGATGGCAGCGTTTTGGTCTTTATCCCTCCAGGCGAATTCATCATGGGGCATGGTGGTCAAGACAACCCAGAGCATATAGTTTCCTTACGGGATTTTTGGATATATAGAACCGAAGTCACTAACCGTATGTATGCCACCTGTGTTTCAACTGGAAATTGTACTCCGCCAGAAAGCGCAGATTATCTTGACCCGGAATATGCAAACGAACCGATCACGGGCGTTGCCTGGGATGATGCCCATGCATATTGTACCTGGATCAAAGGTGACCTTCCCACAGAAGCACAATGGGAAAAAACAGCACGCGGACCTGAAGGAAAAATATATCCTTGGGGTGATGCTGCACCAAGTTGCGACCTGCTTAATTTTGATAGCTGTACAGGCGTGGTCTCTGATGTGACAGCCTTCCCCAGTGGGCAATCCGATTATGAAGTTTTGGATATGGCTGGAAATGTTTATGAATGGAATTCTGACTGGTATGATGTGAATTATTACCAGAATTCGCCAAATGAAAATCCATATGGGCCGGACGCGGGGACAGTAAAGTCAGTGCGCAGCAGCAGTTTTGAGAGCAGCAAAGAGCAGGTTCAGGTTTCAAATCGCTTTTTCCTTGATCCTGAAGAAAAGAGAGGCGATCTTGGTTTTCGCTGTGTCTTGATAGACCCCGTTTTTCCGGCACCTTTTTGTACTACTTCATCGCGAACAACAGGACAACCAGAAGGTAGCTATCCCGAGGGTGGAGAGCCTTCGAGCAGTAGACAAACTGGCTGCCAGCCAAGTGATATTTCTATAGGTAATACTTTTTGTCAGGGTGGAAGCAGTTATGTGAATATAAACACAGGCCATGGGGCGGAAGCATTGTCTGTTAGTGCCGATGGAGAAGAGTTGGGTTGTACGCAATACCAAACTGGCCGCATAACCTGTGGCACGCTTATTCCGGAGTCGATTGTTACCATATCGGTTTGTGGTGGCGGTTGTGATGAAGGGGAGCAAACGGAAACCCCATCTACCCCTGGCGAGGGTCAGGGAAATCGCTACTGCACGACAGGATTTGTCTATAACCCGGAAACAGGAGATTGTGATTATTCGCCAAGTGAACTTGATCCGCACGATGACGAAAGCTGCGGTCCTGGATACCAAAGCACTGAAATTGGATGTTTACCCGAACCGGACGATTTTGGCGGATGCGCCCCTGGACTTTATTATGATTACGGTATGGAAAGTTGTGTCCCGAGCGGAGATAATGCCGGTGATTGCTTCCTGGGCTTTACGGATTATCCCGGGCAGGATGGTTGCAGTAACGCTTGCTTGGACGGTTATAGCTATAATGCCAATCTAGGCTGCTGTGCCCCGGAAGATGGCGGCGGCACGCCAGAATTTGGTTGTGGCGTTGGCTATGAATACGATATGGCCTATGAAACCTGCGTGCCTGATGATGGCGGCTATACATACCCGGATTGTAGCGGCGGCTATTATTTCAACGCCCTTGAAGAAACCTGTATGCCCGAACCTGGTTTCGGGGATCAAAGCTGCTCAGAAGGTTTTTACTATAATGCCATTGAAGAGACTTGTTTGCCCGTACCCGACACTGGCGGCGATGAGAGCTGCTCAAAAGGCTATTATTACGATATGAGACAAGAAAGCTGCCTGCCCGTTCCCATGGATGGCGACGAGGCTTTTTGCCCTGAAGAGTATATGTATGACACAGGCAGTAAAACCTGCGTGCCTTACTCAGACGATGGTAGCAGTGGGGCATCATGCCAAAGCACTACTGTTACAGTTGTAGGCTGTTATGAGTCTCACAGAAACCCAGATAGTGATGGCGGAGCTGGTGTGGCTTGTGCAGCTCTTTGTTATGGTAATTCGCAATCGTCTTGCACAGCTTGTGGGTGTAATTGGTCAGCGGGAATAGGGTGTACCCCCTAAAAGATAAAGAATCAAAAAGACGACCTTGAAGAGGTCGCCTTTTTGATTCTCGGTAAGATTTTGTTCAGCTTTTTATATGTGCCTTTTCAAAAAGATGCCCTGCTTGTAACACTTTCATCTCTTGCCACGTTGCTCCTACAAATTGTAACCCGATCGGCAAATTGTTTTGCGTATAGTCACAAAGAATTGAGAGCGCAGGCAAGCCAGTTAAATTGAAAGGTGCCGTAAAACGAGTTAGTAATTTGGCTTGCTCAACGGCATCTTTTCCTTTAATCGACGGTGCAGCTACAGCGGTGCTGGGGAGCAGCAATAAGTCATGCTGCTTAAAAAATTCTTCCATACGGCGTTTCATTTCTGCCTGTATGCGGCGCGCCAAGCTATATTCTGTGCTCGAAAAGGCTGCTCCTGTACGTAGACGGCGTAACACATCCTCGCCGTAGGCTTCGGGTATTCTCTGCATGCGTTCATGGTGATAGGCAGCCCCATCTGCCTGGGTCATTAAACCGTTCGCGCGCGCGGCTTCTGTCAGCCACGAGAAGTCGATGCTTTCCACTCTTGCTCCGAGGGATTTAAAAATGGATGCCGCTTCCCGCACGGCGGATGCAACTTCATCATTTGCAAAATCCAGATATCCCTCCTCTGCCAATCCAATTCGTACGCCTTTTAGGCTTGCCTCCGTTATAGATGCGTAATCCCCAACGGGCACATCTATCGATGAAGGATCGCGCGCATCATAGCCAGCCATTGCATTCAGCATCAAGCCCGCATCGCGCACCGAGCGCGTCATTGGCCCCGCATGATCGAGATTCCATGAAAGGGGCATAATACCGCGCAAACTGACGCGCCCATAAGTCGGTTTTAGCCCAACGACCCCGCACAGCGAAGACGGAATGCGAATTGAGCCGCCCGTATCCGTTCCCAATGCAGCGGGGCACATATTTGCAGCCAGCGCAGCCGCCGACCCACCTGACGAGCCGCCCGCGATGCGGGATAAGTCATGCGGATTATGCGTTGCCCCATAATGCGGATTAACCGTCGTCACACCCAGCGCGATCTCGTGGGTGTTCGTCTTCCCGAGCAAAATCATTCCTGCGGCTTTTAAGCGTTTTACAACTTCAGCATCTTCGCTCGGGATGTCGTTTGCACGATAAGCTGTGCCGCCTGTGGTGCGGATTCCGGCTGTATCGTACAGGTCTTTCGCGGCAAAGGGGATGCCCAAAAGCGGGGGCATTTCCTCTACGGGCAATTTCATCTGCAAGGCCTCAGCTTCTTTTGCTTGAACGCGAGCTTGCTCTGCGGTGACGGTGATAAAAGCGTTGATCCTCGCCTCTTCGCTGTCTATTTGACGGAGGCAAGCCTCCACAAGTTCGACCGGGGAGATTTTCTTTTGACGAATTAACACTTGGGCTTCAGAGATGTTGATGGTGTGTAGAGTCATGGGGAAATCCTAAAAAATTAGTCTTTTTTCTCGTAAAGAAATTCTTCGATCTCTCGACCGCGAGCATTGGCATAGCCTGTGCTTTCGTTGATGATCACAAAATTAGATTTTTCCAGGATGCGGCGTGAAGCTAGATTGTCTTTAGCCACTCTGGCATAAACGGGGCGTGTTTTATTATGCTCTTTTAGAAATGCGTTCAATGCCCAAGTTGCGATGCCCTGCCCCCAAAACTTTTTGCCTAGCCAATAACTGACTTCTGCTTTGCCATCATTTTCATAGCTCAAGACGCTTCCAGTAACTTCTGCCTTGAAGATGATCGTTTTGATGATGACGCTTTCATCTTTTAGGATTTTCTGCCAATGTGCATTGAAGACTTCTTTATCGCTTGGGTCTTTGATGGTGAAAGCAGCCATCTGGTTTGCTTCGTGATCTAGTTGGTTCTGGAAGAACGTTTCGAGATCATTGGTAATAACGTCGCGCAGAAAAAGCTTGGTTGGCATATTTTATTCGCCTATGATCTGTAGGACCAGCTCGCGCTGACGGGCGCGGTTGTCAAAATCGACAAAAATGATCTGTTGCCATGTTCCCAGGGTGAGTCGGCTTTCGACAAAGGGGACAGTGAGCGAGGGACCTAATAACGCAGCACGGACATGGCTATGACCGTTCCCGTCGTGCCAGCGAGCGTTGTGTTCGTAGTGACGATTTGGGTCAACGATCTCGTCGAAGAGACGCTGTAGATCGCTAACACAGCCGGATTCGTACTCGATGGTGGTCAACGCGCTAGTTGCAGATGGGGCGAAAATGGTCACAGTGCCGTTTTTGATCTCAGATGAGAAAATTTGCTCAGCAACGGCCTCTGTGATATCACGAATATCGCCATTTCCTTGGGTTTCGAATTGAAGGGTGAAGGTTTTTAAAGGCATAATTTATTCCTTTTCTGTAGGCTTCTTTAGTTTACGGTCTTAATATGAAAGCGGCAAGTTAAAGAAGCAAAGGCAGAAAACTTTTTTGAAGTTTTCTGCCTTTGCTCAAGAGATTTTTAGCGCCTAACGGTTTATTCAGCGGACTTGGCTGCGCCAAGGTAGTAAGCGACGCGAAAATCTAAGGTTGGGCGGCTTTGGATTTATAGCCAAATCTTCATTTGTTCCTCGGTTAAATTGCTACCACAAATAATGATGCCAACTCGCGCATCTTTGAAGTTTTGCGAGTTTTGAAGTATTGCTGCAACTCCCACTGCCGCTGAAGGCTCTGGAACAATTCCAGTGTGAATATGCAATAATCGCATTCCACGAATGATTGCTTCGTCACTAACAAGTACTGCATCATCTGCCAATCCTTGCATATCTTGAAATGCTTCAGGGATGGGTGAGTGGCCAGCGATACCATCAGCAATGGTATTTACACTTTCGTATTCTATTATTCTCCCGGCTCGCCAGGAATCAACCATCGCACTCGCTCCCTCCGCACCGACAGCGATCATGCGAGTATCCTGTGATGATGCTTTCATGACATAGGCTATGCTATTGAACATCGCTCCACCACCAAGGGCTACCAATAGTATGTCGAGAGACTTTGGCAAACGCAAGAGTTCAAGCCCAATTGTTCCAGCCCCTTCCACGGTTTCAATATCCAGACTATCTACCACCAGCCTGGCATCACTTTCATTAGTTACTCGTTGCGCTTCTTTTCGAGCAGTATCGAAATCGTCTCCAAACAAGATTACTTTTGCCCCGAGGTTTCTCATTCGTTCGATTTTTAGGGGGTTCGCGTTTTGGGCTGCATAAACAGTCACTTGGATATCATGTCGTCTGGCAGCATACGCCATTGCCTGTCCAAAGTTGCCCGCACTAGCACAAACAACTTCTGACTGCCGAGGTATCCTTGACATATACAGATCTGCAGCACGTCCCTTAAATGACCGGATTGGATTGAGGGTCTCCACCTTGACAAACACCTGTGTACCAAGTTTTCTTGAAAGTGACTCGCACAGATATTGGGGGGTATTCAGGAACTCCGAGCTTATTACTGATCTTGCATTTTGTATACGTTCAAGTGAAATTCGCCTGTGTTCATTCATATTTACTACTCTAATTTCTAAAGACGCCCAAACGATGGCGTAAGCTGTCCCGCCGATTTACCAAACACAACCCAATTTTACCCTGAAAAAACTGAGCAAAAAACCGCGCCGCATACCCTAAGCCGAAGGCGGGTCAGCTTAACGCGGGGTTAGCTGGCATATTTGCTCAACCTTTTTCCTCAATTTGTTTGATTGCTCTTTTAATTCTTACCTGTGCGCTAGGAAACAGACTACTAAACAGCTTCTCGTTCTCGACTAAAGCCTTCAATGGCCCCAGTGCTCCCTTTACTTTCATTTCTCCCAATACTGAAGCTGTTTCTGCAATCACTTTCTTCTCTGTGTATCCGAGTTCCTGTTCCCCATTTTCGTCTTTTACATTCGAGAGTATATCTTCCAGCAATTTCAGCAGTTCACCTTCCGCATCTGGGGCGCCATAAGCTGCTAACCCCAGCACTGCTTCTGTGCGATATCTCAAGTTCTCTTCTAACTGTTGGCGATACAGTGGAATGATCTTCTCCTTACTCCCTAGGTCTTTTCCATTCTTTCGTAAATAGATCATAATTCCATATATGGAGTCCTCTGTAACGTGTTTGAGGATTGTCTCTGTATTTAGAGCTTCCATTTCTGCTAATAATTTTACTCCCGCGCTTAGGTGTATGCTCTTCATCAAATATGGAATTGCTTGCTTTCCTGCACTTCGCAGTTTTTTTTCACAGACTTCATTATGCGCATCGGCTTCCATTTTCGCATCACGCCAATCACCGTGTCCAGGCATTTGTGCCATTACCAAGCCATCAACTAATTCTTTGAATTCATCCTCTGTCAGGTTCTGTGGCTTTTTTTTCCAAAAATCAAATAACTTCATTTACCTTCTCCTTTGGCTTTTCTTTCCTATGATATTGCATGTTTTTATTCTCATGTTTTGCCAGCTAACGGGGCGCGAGATAAGCTGCACCCCCAATCTGTGTTGCACGAATGTGCAAAAGCGGAGCAGTGGGGCAGAGCGAAGCGGCGTTGCGAACGTAGAGAGCAATGTCAGCTTAACGCGGGGTTAGGTGGCTTCCATCTATAAAAAAACCTTCATACTGCATAAAACGCACCATGTCGCACACCTTAAACGGTTCAAGTCGCACAGCTTAAACGGAGTATGCCGCACAGCTTAAACGGCTGATGTCGCACACT
>Ga0233437_1006590_pt1 | contig 11745 bp, 21 predicted proteins | sample SI_122_August201_FD_182714 | JGI IMG/M metagenome (GOLD analysis project Ga0233437, IMG submission 182714) | Seawater microbial communities from Saanich Inlet, British Columbia, Canada - SI_122_August2016_200_MG | ecosystem: Environmental > Aquatic > Marine > Inlet | place: Canada: British... | reverse complement strand
TGTAAATAATTTGGTTGGAATAAGCATTGATGGGGCAGCTTTTCAAACATCTGCTTGGTCTGGTGGCTCATTCGACAGCAATGGTTCATTTGTAATGGGCAGACAAGCACTTACTGGGTCTAACAAACTGGACGGACTAATGGATGAGTGGCAATGCAGGAAAGCATCACCCCCTACAATAGATGATGTAGAGTGGATGTACAACTCAGGAGACGGGAGACCCTATGCATCCTATTCAGCAACACTTGTATCTCTTTCAGGATCATTCACAAGTTCAGGAACATCTATAAAAAAAATTGAGAAGCCCTTAGCAGGAGCATTGACATTATCTGGGATACTGCTAAAGAACATGCTAAAGAATTTATATGGTGCGTTCACAAGTTCAGGAATTTTATCTGTCGGAAAAGTATTCGTAGTTGCCATTCAGGGCGCAATTACATTTGCTGGTTCTGTGCTGAAGAAAACATCTAAAATATTTACTGGTGCATTGACGTTTATTGGAACATTATTATCGTTCTTTTCTGGGAACAGAATACATCTAACTATGCCAGAAAGGGATGTGCATTTTAGTATATTAGAGAGAGATAAAGATTTGACTATTGAGGAAAGAGATACACGATTAGTAGTGAGGAAAAGACAATGACAGTACCATTTGTAATTGAAGATATAGATCCTATTGTTGAGGGAGGAAAAGTTCCCTATGATATTACATGGATAGGGGTTACATCTCTCGCCAGCCCAAGTGCTACTGTGTATAAGGATGGGGAAGATATTACATCTACAGTAATGACCACTGGTGCTGATTCGGTAAGCGGAAATGTACAAACTCTGAAATTGATAGAAGCACTCTCTAATCATGGTGGTTCTAAATATGTTGTAAACTTTACTGCTGTATTAGACAGCGGTGAAACAGGTGTCGGGAAATTCACAATTCCGATACTCAGACCAGGGGATGAGGGATAGTATATGTCAGACGCAGAACTGCTTAGAAAATTCATTGATGATGAAGCCCCCAATAAAATCATATTGCAGTACATGGCTTCAGTTGTGATTGATATTCACGGGAATCAGAAAAGAGAACAGATTTGGAGAAATGCCACAGATGATAGAATTGACTTACTAGAATCTGGTGAAAAGAAAGAATTGTCTGAACTCAAGTCAAACGATAACAAGACTGTAGCCATGATAGCAGGTGGGGCAAGCATACTTACGGTAACACTTCCATCACTTGCTAAGTGGATATATGGGTTGCTTGTTGGTGGGTTGTAAGGTATAATTAGATATAGATACCCGGTCAGGTAAAGATGTTAAAGTTTATTAGAAATATGATCAAAGAGTATAAGATAAAAAGAGTTGCAAGAAAAGTCATGCTCGACTATAGCGAAGCATGGGAAAAATTAGCTAATTTATAGGAGTTTAATATGTTAGAAAGTTTCGATGTATTCATTAATGGGGTTCCCCTCGTAGCTGTAGTAATGGCATTGGTTCAATTCTACGGCATGCTTGGACTAGAAGGAAAGGCACAACTTGTGTCTAGTTTATTGACTGGCATCGTGTTTGGTGTTGGGTATTTGATTTCAGTAAACGGCGTTCCTGTTGATTTTGCTGGCTGGTTCGGTCAAGGCTTTTATGGTCTTGCATTAGGACTGATGGCCTCTGGTGTATATGAGGCAGTGAATAAGTAATCATTCATCTCTTTTCTCATTTAAGAAAAGCCCCTGATGAGTTAGGGGCTTTTCTGTTTAACATGTGCGGTACGAACCGTATCATTCGATCATGGTGTAGTATTTATCAGCGATCTTATTGTGAATGTGTGTTGAGTGATATTTTATTCTACCGAGTTCCAACCATTCTTTGATTATCTGTGTTGCTTGTTCAGGACGACATCCTACATCATTAGCCAAAGTGCGGTTGCTGAATCCGTTCTCTGGTGGTCCAGTAAACTTTTCTTTTGCTTCTGCTACTAAGTCTTTATAGTTCATATTTCCTCGCCAGTAACGACTATTGTGTAATCCTCATCACACCTTTCGCAATTGTTTTTTATTTTCTTTGGGTACACGTCTTTCTTATCTAAAATACACATCATCTCTAGTCCGCAGTTTGGGCAAAACCATTCAGTCATTTCTAATCCTGTAAATTCTCCCAAGTGTTTTATTTTCATTTCACCTTCTTATAATACTTCATCCCAATTAGTAAACGGTTCTTCACCATACACAGTAGCATAACCGCCTTTTATCATCGTGAACCCTTTTGCCATGTTCGGGTTCTTGCCATCGTCTAACATAACGTACGCCATTTTATCTGAATCAAATAAGCCTCCATTATTGATAACCACATATCTCTTGAACCTGTCCCATCCTTTTGCTAGGTGATGTTCGTGGTGTCCTACGATATGCTGTTGAAACTTGTTAGCTAGATGATCTACTACATTCAACTGAAGGACTGAGTAGTTCTTTGGATGTGTAATTCTCCAATCCCCTGTGTCAGTCTTTAGAATACAATGCCCCCAATTGGATGTAGTTGTTTTAGCATTACCCATTAGGTGAGCAAAGATGTCCTCATCATCCAAGAATCCGTTAGTCCACTTTTGAAGTCTGCGGTCATGGTTTCCCATAATGATATAAATTTCATCAAATACTCTGTTCCATTCTTTCATCAATTGGAGGGATGCCATCTTTTCCTGTTTCCAGGTTGCATGATCGACAACCTGTGGATAGGAACTGAACATATCCATATTGAAGAAATCGCCAGCGATAATCAACTTTTTAATTTTATTCTTCTTTGCTACCGCACCAACCAATTGTGCAAAATCATAATCCGTAGTTGGCACATGCACATCACCGATTATCATAGCATCCCCATGAATCTCTAGGGGTTCACCGAGTTCCGCATCAAACAATTCTGGTTTCGGTTCAACGCCTTTCTTTTTCTGCGATTGTTCATATCTAAAAATTCTACCTTGTACAGCACCAATTGATATTCCAAGAGATTGAGCAATCACCTTGAATGGTGTTTTATTCTGCCTCATCTGCCATATAGCTTCGTCAGTAACTCCGATATTCTTAGTCAAAAGATTTTCTCCTACTAATCGGATATTCTCTAAAACTGTTCTTCTTGTGCGGTCTGAACCGCACCACTAAGGAATACTACTCTCTCTGCGGTCACTTCATAGGATGCGCCTTGTTTACCGTTGCTTTCCCACAATCGTGGTCCACCATCATCATCTGGATTCAATCTGCCTTCCACGAATACCTGAGACCCTACTTCAAGATACTTAGCACATGCCTCTGCCTGTTTACCGAATACAGATACACGAACCCATGTAGTCTCTTTGACTTTCTGGTCATCCTTTGTGTATGTCCTATTGGATGCTACATTCATGTTGGTAATCGCAACCCCGCTTGGTAGGTATTTTAACTCTATTTTCCCTATGTTTCCTATCATTGTTACTTTCAAAAAACTCATCTACTTACTCCTTCGATACTCATCTAATAATTCTTCACTTACTTTTGCTTGTCTTTCTAATTCTTCTATCTCGTCTAACATTTCTTCTAATACCTTTGTTGATGTCTCACCCACATCCATATTGATAATTTGTAACATGGCTACATCATCATACATAGTATATATCTTATACGTAGCAAATCCTGCATATATTGTCATTCCAATTAGCAGGATTTCAGTTAGCGTCATTTCTATACTCCCTTCTGCACCATTTCAAATACTCTTGTTCATCAATATCTATTGCCCATACAGGATACCTCTTTTTATTATTAGTGATACCTAGTTTATTTCTTATACTCTTATCCTTTGGGATATACCCACGCTTGCAAATTGCATTAACGGTGGCCTTAGAAACTCCATATTTATCGGCAACCTTCTGCCATGTGCGAAGTTCCTTTTTATCTGTTTCTAGCATCTGTACGATATCTTTAATGTTATCCATATCCTTAGACCTATTATACACCAAAACCCGTTAGATTGCATGTAATAATTGTTACAATACTATTCACGAAGTGCCTTTGGTATTCTATCTTCATGTATCGTAAATATCTCTTGTCCTTCTGCAAATTTCAACAAGTGGCGCATTCGATATGTGAACTCTTGTGCATAAGGGGTGATGATAGCCATTAGCGTTTTTACTTGTTCTTTTGTTTCAATTGTTACTTTTGCGCCAGCGGGATTTCTCAATCTATTGACCTCGCCCTCTTTGTACAGCCAGTCCCGCTCAGGGTTCTTAATTTCAATGCTCATTCCTAGCATCCCAAACCATACGTTTATATCAAGAGATTCCCCGCCAATGTCGGCTACGTCCTCGCAATAAATTGGCAATGGTTTCATATCGAACTTCATAAACTCTTTCTTTATTTCGTGATGATTTAGATCCTTCGGGGTTCTCTTGGGTCTACTCATCTGTACCACCTCGAATATTTTAGTTTACTAAATATAAACGCCCCACAAATACCATCTAGTATCAGTCCACATATTTTATCCATCGCATCTCCTTGTGCGGTTTATACCGCGTTATATGACGGATTAGGTATAATTATAGGGTGTCCGTCTTTGTCCATTCCAACGTATTTATACCTTTCCCCTTCTACCCATTCTTTATAATCCTCTTTTTTTATATTGACTATGTTTTTATCATCCATAAATAATCCCTTTTCATGCGATTTCTAACCCTCCTAGAACATCACCTTTTGAGCATACGCTAACTCAATTCTTTTTTCTGCAATTTTATAATATTCTTCATCAATTTCAATACCAATAAATTTTCTGCCGAGTTGAGCGCAGGCAACGCCTGTTGTTCCACTACCCATGAAAATATCCAGAACAACATCGTCTTTGTTCGTGTATAGCTTTATAAATCTCTCAGGTATTGAAACAGGTAACTCGTTAGCAACTCTCGTTTTATTTTTTGTATGCCTTATCCTCTGTATATCTGTCCAAACGTCTGTTACTCTGCTTCCTTCTGGTTTTCTTAGTTTCTCTTTTCCTCCCCAATCTGCTATTAAGCCATCACAATGTCTACATCTAGCGTGAGGAACTACATCTCCCCAACTATTCCACGTCTTTCTTTTTCCTTTTGAGAATAAAAGAAACGAATAATTAGTTCCTGTCATTTTGTGTGGCATAGGCCATGTATTTGCCTTCCACGCTACGAGGCTAATGAAATCCAATCTTTCTTGCAGATACGCCCCCATCCATAAAGCATGTTCTGGGATTTGGTGAATTGATAGTATTGCGCCTTCCTTCATAACCCTAACGCACTCATCTATCCATTCGTAACACCATTCCTTATATTTAGAAATTGGAGCATTGTCATCGTAAGAATTATAAACCTTCCCGATATTAAATGGAGGGTCAGTAATAACAGCATCCACAGAATTGTCGTCCATCCCCTTCATCACTTCTAAACAATCACCATGATGTAACTCATACATCTAATTTCTCATTACTATATTCACGAATATCTTTATACGCAAATTCTCTGCCGTCTACATATCCTGATTCATATGAATCATCTGTTGGGGGTGGTTCTACTGGTGCATCGAGTTCAATATATCCCATAGAAACATATCCTGTAATTGGATAAGTAACCCTGCCCCACATATTCTCATTAATAGATTCTATAAATACTCTAGTGCCATGTGTAAACTGCCCTACCTTGTTGAAAAGGTTTACCGTAGGCGTTTTTCTAACATTCAACACATCTGCTAATACAATTCCGTTTGTTTCCATACTTCCTCCATCTGGTGGTTGGTCAGGATTATTTTCACCATGATTGAACATGATTTCAAATCCTTCATCTGTAAATTTATTCCAATCTAAATTCAGAGGCAGTCCAGTCACTTTCAACTTGCTAGTAAACTGCCTTGCAAAACCATAGTTGATATTTATATTTTCTGCGTATGCCCTCACTTCGGATGGTTGATAGACATTCAAATTCTCAGCCACATATCCAGCATCCCAATAATTGCTAGTGTAAACCCATTCCCTCATTTGGGGTGCATATCTTTGCATAAACCATTCTGCTGAATAATTACCAACTGTCACAATATCAAGGTCTCTTGTAGCGTTGTAGAAATTCCTGTAGAAATTATTTATCTCATAAGGTGTAAACCGTGTGGCATACATCGCTACATAGTCCTGCCTGTTGAAAGCATCCCAATCAGTCCAATATTGCTCAAGGTCGTTGAACATGCTGGTTGGCTGGAATTTAGCAACAACCGCAGCATACCTTTCTAACTGTCGTTCCATTCCCCAGGTGGGATCTGTCCAATGGTATCCCGCAATAGGCAACCCCACCCTGGTAGCATTTTCCACATGATCGTCTGCACGTGTATCTTCTGTAACCCCATAACTCAACCGAATAATAACCCCATCTAAAATATCACCAAAGATGTTCCATTGTTCGGGGGATATATAATTATGGTACGAGATGTCTGTAACTAATTTCATATATCTACTCCTTATTCTCAGGTGGATTAGGTGAGTATATTTTCATATGATGGGTGGGGTTGTTTATGGTAACTCCGCTCATATCTCTATATACTTGATGTTCTAAATCATAGTACCCAACTTCAACGCCATCGTTTCCGTTTACCCACCTACCCCCATAATCTTTTGGAACTTCCTCAACGCTCACCCATTCTTGTTGAGATTTTAGTTCCTCAATATATTTTTCAAGAAGTAATACATCCTCATAATATACATCTGGATGAACAGGTTTTCTTATATTATTCTTGACACTTCTTGCATGGTCAAATATTTGTCCAACTTCAAATAATTCTGTGCTATCCATCTTTCACTCCTTATTAGGTATAGGTATCCATATCTCGAATAATTCAACTATCTGTGACCAGTATGGGTGTTCCTGCCAAATGAACGGTTTAGGTTTCTCAGTTTTTACCTTGTCATAAATTTCTTGAAAAAGCTCAGGTGTTAGTGGCTCAGTCATTATTATTAGGTATCCATACTATACTATCTTTGACTTCTTCTTTTTTTACAATTCTTTGAATGAATACATTATTGAACAACTCTACGACTACTACTTTTGGTTTCAATGTATTCTTTCTGTCTTCATAATAGTGTTCTGGTCTAATCATCATCTTTATTCCTTTCCTCCTGTCTTGGAGGGTTGCCAACTTTGTCCGACATTACTAAAATCTACCATTCTTCTATTCGCTTTCCACAAATCTCCACGTTTCATATTATCTGGTGCACTCTCTAGCCATTGTATTATAACATCTCTGCCGAACTCTCTGATAAGGTGCTTCATCCACGCCTCGCGGTTGCTCCGTCCTCCGTGGTTAATATGACATACACGGCAAATTGGCATCAGGTTATATTCCACATTCACGAACTCTTTTGTCTGCTTACTGGCTCGTTTTCCGCGCCTATTCCCAAACAGAGTATGGTGAAGTTCTATTGCTGGTTGGTCACATTTGAAGCATTGCATCCTATCTTCTCCCGAATTTCATTTGCCTTTTCTTTTCCACAAAACTTATCTGGTGATTTTGCTTTCTTTCTGTTATTACATACTTGACAAGCGGGAACTATATTTTCTTTAGTCCACCCACCGCCTTTTGACAAGGGAATGAAGTGATCTCTATGCTCCCAATCTTCCCCGCAATAAACACACTTATGATTGAATGTTTCTAGTGTTTCTTGCCATTCTTCTAGCGTTAGCGTTGATGGAAGATTTTTTGCCATTGTTCTTCTTTTCTCGTTGTTCGCTAATCGTTTGTCTAAATTAGCATCTCTCCATATTTTTTCTTTTGCTAGATATTCCTCGTAGTTATTATTCCTTCGTTCTCTAGCCTGTTTTCTATATCTTTCCTTGTTCTTTTCGTAATATTCTCTGTCTCTTATTTTTATTCTTTCCTTGTTTGTTTCATAATAATTTTTATGGTATTCCTGAAGGGTTTCTTTATTGTCATGCCAGTATTCACTCATCTTTTCTTTGTTGTTATCTCGATATGTCTGGCGTCTTTGTTTTACCAACTCGGCATTTTCTTCGTTATACCTTTTTGTTTGTTCTGCCACCTTTTCTTTATTTCTTAGGTAGTGTTCCCTTCTGTAAATTTTCATACAATCCTTACAAGACCAAGCTATTCCTCGTTTGCTTGCCTTGCTTTTATGAAAATCTTCTTTAGGTTTATCTACCTTACACTTATTGCAAATCATATTAGAACATCACCGTCTGCGAGTACGCTAACTCAATTCGTTTCTTCGCAATCTCAAAATAATCTTTATCAATTTCTATCCCGATAAATTTTCTACCGAGTTGAGCGCAAGCAACTCCCGTTGTTCCCGAACCCATGAAGGGGTCGAGAATTGTGTCACCTTCTTCTGTGTATTTGTCAATCAATTCCGTTAACAGTCTAATTGGTTTTTGTGAGGGATGTTCGTTATAAACATCCCCTGTCATTTTCGCTGCAACTGTAGAATTAACAAAGTAATGACTATATACCCTGTATTCTTTATTGCCATTGCGCTCAAATATCTTTTCATATTGCGAACCCGCACCAACCTTTTTATCCCATATATGAATCGCTGAATAATCCAAGATGAACGGTTCTTTTGCCGTCCAGAATACAAGTTGCTTGCAATCAAAGTTGTCAAGATACAAAATTGGTTTAGGGTTGTATTGATATTCTTCTACATAATAATCAGGATACGGAGGGTCAGTAATCACCGCATCCACGCGGTCTATCCCGCGCATAATTTCTAAACAATCGCCATGATGTAGTTCAAACATACCCTAACTCCTCAAATCATATTTCACACTAGCTATTACCCATACTACTATTCCACCTAATATAAATCCTATCGTCATTCCTGTCCATAATAAATTATACATCTCATACTCCTTTTATATATTACTAACGTCTGTATAAACTGGTGAATAATCACCGAACTTTGGTAATCCTGGCAATTTCACTAAGCTAATCACTTTCTTGCCCATATCTCCATCTCTGAGTTTAGATGCTTGCAGATCAATTACTTCGTGCTTTGTATGAGTAGGATTTTTCTTCATAAAGAATACACTATCTGCTTCATGTGTTACTGCGGTTGGACCACTCACCCCTGCCATTCCTGGTACTGATTCTCGCATCCCTTCTTTGTTTACACTCTGTACTGTCAATCCATGAATATCAAAGTCTTTACATATTGCTTGCCAGCGTCTTGACTTGTTAGCGGTGTTGTCATTTGTGGATGATCCGTCACTATCTAATAACTTGTTCAAATAGTCTAACACACCTACATCAATTTTGTGTAACGCCTTTAGTCTTGATACATCTGCCCTCAATGCGCTGGTTGTCATTCCACTCACATCTGAAATATAAATAGGCAATTTCTCAAGTTCTCCAATCGCTTCCATTACCTTTCCTAAATCACCGTTCAATTTTCCCTGATACATAGGTCGAGTACCAATACCAGTTTCCGCAGCAACCAACCTTGAAAGAAGTCTAGTAGCGTTCATCTCGAATGACCAAATGCCTACACTATATCCTTTCTTGGCTAACTGATATGCCATCTGCATTACTAACAAAGTTTTACCAACACTCGGTTCACCTGCAAATATCGTGGTTTGTTTCTTATGTAATCCACCAGTCAATTTATCAAAGTCTGCAAATCCAGTTTCCATTCCCCATATCTCTCTTGGGTCGTTTTGTCTGTCTTGAATAATATCAAACAACTCTGACGCTGGTTCACTAATATGTACCGCTTCTCCATTTATTCCTATATTTCCAGTAAGGTCTGACAAGAGTTTAGGAACATCTAGCCCGCCATTGTTTATATCATTTGCAGCGGTTCCCAATATTCTCAAATAGTTTCTATCTCTAGCATATCCTTTTATTTTATCGGCATATTCATCTGCCATAATAGAAGTCATGTAAGTGGCTGACAGCTTCATCAAGTATGAACTATCCACATCTTTATTAGTGCGTTCTAATTCATCCCTAACTGTAAGGTAATCAACAGTACCTACTGACTTCATGGCTTGGTAGATCCATTGATGGCGTTCAATGTAGAAGTCTTTAGCGTCAATGTCCACGGTTCGGACCGCACCGCCATCCACTAAAAATATACCTAACAGGGCTTGTTCCATTTCTGCGTTGTGTTTATTCATTTATCTCCTCAAACATTGGTAATCCCTCTAAATTGCTTTCTGCTACAATCCCGTTTTTCCATTCATCTAGCGCCTTCATTCCAGTTCTTTCTTTTTGAAGTTCAATATATTCAGGATTCAATTCTGTCAATATAAAACTTCTGCCTAGTTTTTGCGCTACATAAGCGGTAGTTCCACTTCCACCGAAAGGATCATAGACTGTGGCAGGAATTGGGGTGTGGTCATGTTCGCATATGGTTTTCCATCCTGTTGTTTTACTTTCTGTCATTGGTCTTTTTGTCAGGGATTTTCCAGAAACATCAGTTCCTGCATACTTGCTATTATTTCCAGGTCTTGTGTTATGCCGTTTTTTCTCAACAACCCTCACCCATTGATTACCACATTCAGGACAAACACCCTTCTCACTCGTTCCTGCCTTGATACAAGTTTCAGGAAGTTCGGGAGGAAATGTTGCGAAGTGTGCGCCTTTGTAACTTCGGGTTGTCATACTCCATACATCTCGTTTATTTCTACCATTTCGGGGAATGGGGCTTCCAACACGCATCCCAGAAGTTTTTCCATAATTTTGTAACGATGCGTATTTTGAATCATTTCTATTCGTTCCACCTGTGTGTGACGTAATGCTATTTTCTTCTCTTATAGCATCAGCATCATAATAATACTTCTTATTCTTAGTAAGCAGGAATATATGTTCATGTGATTTAGTTGGCCTATCCTGTACACTCTCAGGCATGGGATTGGGTTTATGCCAAATAATATCTGACCTCAAATACCATCCATCTGATTGAAGTGCTAATGCTACTCTCCAAGGAATACCGATAAGGTCTTTGTCCTTCAACCCCACAAATTTTATATTAACCTTTCCTTCCATGTGACTTTGTTCTCTTGTAATTTTTCCAGCCTGTCCTTTTCCACTTCCAGAATAACTATCCCCATAATTCAACCAGAATGTACCATCATCTCTAAGCACCCTCCATATCTCTGAACCCCAAATTCTAACGTTGCATACATGACAACAATGTTTGACTGGTTCTTTTCCAGTCGCCCATGATAAACAATCGTGTAATGGTTCAAGTCCTAACTGCGCCTCAGTTCCATAATCCCTCAATCCAAAATAAGGAGGGGATGTAACTACACAATGAATAGATTTATCATCAATGGGTATTCCATTCAACACATCTGCCTGAATAAGTTTATAATCTCTCATATCCACCATCTTTGAGTTCATCGTCATAATTTTCTGGGGTGTCTTTCTTGAACATATTGTCATCCCATTTGTCAGCAGCGGTAGTCATTGCTTTTATTCTTGAACTGATATGTTTATATTTCTTATCCTTAGACCACTCTAATATCTCAAAATATCTATCCTTTCCATGTTTAGTATAAATATAAAATATCTGTTGTGCTTGATCTTCGCTTTGAAGTTTCCCGAAGTATTCTATGAATTTAGACAAGGGTTGATGTAGCTGTTCATCAGGTGAACGGATGAAGTCTTTAATACTTAATCTATTCTTTCGTTCATCAGGTGAACACTTGTTATACTTTGAGAAGTTTTCTTCCCATTTATCAACTACGCTAATTATCAGTGTATCAAAAGAAGAAAC
>Ga0233437_1006589_pt1 | contig 11746 bp, 14 predicted proteins | sample SI_122_August201_FD_182714 | JGI IMG/M metagenome (GOLD analysis project Ga0233437, IMG submission 182714) | Seawater microbial communities from Saanich Inlet, British Columbia, Canada - SI_122_August2016_200_MG | ecosystem: Environmental > Aquatic > Marine > Inlet | place: Canada: British... | reverse complement strand
GGGAAGAATTCAAGGTGTGTAACTTACAGGAGAAATTTTTTAGTTGGACGGGGTTTGTAACCCCGTCTGACAAAAAGCAACACGTCATTCCCCGTCATTCCCCGTCATTCCCCGTCATTCCCCGTCATTCCCCGTCATTCCCCGTCATTCCCGCATGTTTTTTAGCGGGAATCCAGAAAATAACAAAAACTGCAATCTCTGCTGCAAACAATCATGCTTGATAAGAATTCTTTTTGCATGCTTGCCTGATGTGTTATGTCATCATACAAATCTTTCCAGCCCGGATTCTTTTTTTCTATAAGTTCCAACTTCCAACTTCCAACTTCCACGTTCTTCGCCACTTTTTAATTCGTTTTTCCCGACTTATTGCACTTTGAGTATTATCATGGACTTCAAAATATACGACAGTCTTTACATTGTATCTTTTGGTAAAATCCGGGGTTATGTTATTTTTATGTTGCTACATCCTCCGGACTGAATTTGAGGTCAACCCAACCTGCCAATTTTAAAAAATCGCAATTCATAACCGCTTAAGGAATAAGATGAAGCTGACCGACAATGAGATAAGAGATATCACCAGACATCTTGAGGCCGGGAAACCGCTTCCGGAAAAGTATCGCTTTTTGTTGTTTGAGGAAAAGAGAGAAGTTGAGCTGGTCTGGAATGGCAAAAGCGGCGAGGTATGTAATGTGGTTCTGCCATTTCAGGTGATTGAGCAGGTTGATGAGCCACGGGCTGAAGAGGTGCGGCGGATGCAGTTAGAATTATTTGATATGCAGACCGGCAGGCAGATCAGGGGGTGGAACAATAAATTGATCTGGGGCGATAACAAACTGATTTTATCCGGCCTGAAAAACGGACCTTTGCGTGAGGAGATTGAGGCGCAGGGCGGCATCAAGCTGATCTATATTGATCCGCCGTTTGATGTTGGCGCGGATTTTTCAATGGATATAGAGATCGGTGGCGAAACCCTGACCAAAAAACCGATCACCAGAGTTGATATTCTCGGTTTTGAGTTCGAGATGGGGCTGTTTCCGAATATTCAGGAAGAAGCCAAAAGCAAAGGCATTGACCTTGCCATGAAATATATCCCCGCTGAGGTTTTTGACAAACGGGCTGTTGAGAAAAATCAGGTGGTGTTTCATGATGTTTCGTTTATTGAAGTAAAGCCGCTTTTTGGCAAAGGCAAAAAGAAAAACCGCATCGCCATTGAACTGACGGACTTTTCTGTATTTTATTCACAGGATGCCGCGGATGCTGATACCGCTCTGAAAAAGAAAAAGTCGAAAGTGATTGTGGATAAGGGGCGGGTGGTTAAAATCAGCAAAGATAAACACGGAATAATCAGACGCGAAGCGCTGACAAAAAAATGGACAGACTGGATTGATTACTGGTCCGTTGATTTTAATTTTGAGTCAAAGAGGGAGATTGTGCGGATCAGGAGTGAAGAAAGCGGTGAAACAGAAGAGGTCTGGACAGGTGATTATGTGTTTGAAAACGAATGGCAATCGTTCCGCACCAAAAAAGACCGGTCCCTGGAGCTGAAAAGCGTGTTTACGGAGTGTGTTCCGGGACATCGCAAAATTGCTGTTAAGGTGGTGGATATTTTTGGAAACGACACCATGAAAATTATTGAGGTGATGATATGAAAATAAAGATAAAACACCTTGGACCAATCAGACAGGCAGAGTTCATTCCGGGAGATCTGACCCTCATTTGCGGCGCCAACAATACCGGAAAGACCTATGCGACTTATGCTTTGTTTGGTTTTTTGGATGTTTGGCGGAGAATGCTGAAGATCAGAATAGAAAATAAAACAATTGAGACTTTGCTGGGTAACGGTGTCGTCCACATTGATCTTAAAAATTATCTGAACAAAGCCGGCGACATATTGCAACAGGGCTGTCAGAATTATACCAAAATATTGCCCAAAATTTTTTCTGCATCAGAGGAATACTTTAAAGAAACTCAGTTTCAAGTTTTACCGGATATCAAAACCCTGTCTGTAAGCGCTGCCTTTGAACGTAAAATTCAGGCGACGAATGCCGAGCTTTTTTCTTTATCCAAGTCAGAGAATAGCATGGATTTGGTGGTTTCTCTATTGACAGATAAAGAAAAAATTCAATTTCCAACGGACGTTCTTAAAGAAATTATTACGGATGTTGTAAATGAAATTATCTTCGGACAATTTTTCCCCAAACCATTTATCGCCAGCGCAGAACGCACAGGTGTGGCTATTTTCCGCAAGGGACTGAACTTTGCCCGTAATCGTTTGCTCAAGGAAATAAGTCAGGATGATAAAAATATTGATCCGATGAAACTCCTGTTCAATGTTTATCAGGATTATGCCTTACCCGTTGAAAGCAATGTGGATTTTATCCGTCAGCTTGAGACAGTCGCCAAAAAAAGAAGTTTTATTGCTGAAAACCATCCAGATGTGTTGAACGATTTTTCCGACATTATCGGAGGGAAATACAGCGTCACTCGCAATGACGAACTTTATTTTTATCCAAAAGGAAAGCGGATCAGGCTGACAATGGATGAAAGCTCCAGCGCGGTGCGTTCCCTGCTGGATATCAGATTTTATCTCCACCATGTTGCCAGGCAGGGTGACTTGCTGATCGTGGATGATCCAGAATTAAATCTTCACCCGAAAAATCAGCGCCGAATTGCCCGTTTGTTTGCCCGTCTGGTCAATTTGGGCATCAAAGTTTTTATCACGACGCACAGTGATTATATTGTCAAGGAGTTGAATACGCTGATCATGCTGAACCATGACAAGCCTCATCTGAAACAAATCGCCCAGGAAGAAGGTTATAAGGAAAATGAACTGATTTCAGATGATAAGATCAAAGTCTATATTGCCGAAGAGGCATTGATCAAACTGGATGGCAATAAAAGGAAAAGTCGTTGTCAAACCCTTACAGCCGCCCACATCGACCCTGAACTCGGTATTGAGGCACGGAGTTTTGATACAACTATCAACCGTATGAACCGAATTCAGGAGGCTGTTGTCTGGGGATAAGATTGATGCCTGATCTTGATATATTACAGGAATTACTTAAAGATGATGTGATTCTCGATCTTGTTATAAGTAGATATGGAAAGAAATCAGTTACCCTGACTGAACTAGGAAATTCTCACCATACCGGATATTCCGTAGTCATTCACAACATGCCGGAAAATGCGGTTGTGATGAAAACAGATAATTTTCCAGCGCCGAAGACATTCTTCAAAAATACCAAAGGTGAATGTAAAAGAGCCGATTTCGTAATTATCGCAAACACTGATAAAGAGAACTTGTTCATTCTTATTGAGATAAAAAAAGGCAAGGGTAGCTCGGAACGGACAATTATCCGGCAATTGCAGGGAGCGCAGTGTGTTATCGCCTATTGCCGCTCCATTGGACAGGAATTTTGGCAACAAAAGGACTTCCTCAACCCGGAAAAGTATAAGTACCGGTTTGTCAGTATTCGCAATATCGGAATTAACAAAAAACCCACATACACACCACATCGTGGCGGTTTACATGATTGTCCGGAGCGAATGCTGAAAATTACATCGCCGCATCATCTGGAATTCAAGCAACTCGCGGGAAGAATAAACTGACCGACAGTCAGTCAGCTATCAAAAAAATGTTTTTCCGGATGACGAAAAATTGCTGTTAATGTGGTGGATATTTTCGGCAACGATACCATGAAGATCATTGAGGTGACGATATGAAAAAAACTAAAAAAATCAGGGTTGAAGATACAGAAATAACCATTATCTCAATCAATGACGAAGACTATCTCTCTCTGACCGATATGCTCAAAGCAAAAGATGGAGACTTTTTTATTTCAGACTGGCTGAGAAACAGGAATACAGTTGAGTTTTTAGGAATATGGGAGCGCATCTGCAACCCTGATTTTAATTATGGCGAATATGCCATAATTAGAAGTCAGGCGGGATTGAACAATTATAAGATCAGCGTAAAAGAGTGGACAGCCAAAACAAATGCCATTTGTATTATTTCAAAACCAGGCAGATATAGCGGGACTTACGCCCTTCCCGGATGACGAAAGATCGCTGTCAAAGTGGTGGATATTTTCGGCAACGATACCATGAAGATCATTGAGGTGACGATATAATGAAAACACAAAAAATAGAAGTTCTTGACAGGGAAATCGCTCTTCAAACCAAAAATAAGGAAGATTTCATTTGTATTACTGACATCGCCCGCCACAAGGAAGCGGATCGCACGGACCATGTTATCCAGAATTGGATGAGAAACCGCAATACCATTGAATTTTTTGGCATCTGGGAAAAGCTTAACAACCCTGATTTTAAACCCCTCGAATTCGAGGGGTTTAAAAAACAAGCGGGGCTGAACAATTTTTCATTGACGCCCAAACGCTGGATCAGCACAACAGGGGCTGTCGGAAGGGGTAAATAATGTCAAAAATCAATGTGTTGGACAAGGAAATCGCCATCTATACCAAAAACGAAGAAGATTATATCTGCATTACTGATATTGCAAAATATAAAAATGCGGAAACAACAGGATTAATTATTTCTCATTGGCTTAGTACTCGATTTACAGTTGAATTCATGGGGTTTTGGGAAAAAATTCATAATCCTGATTTTAATGTTACTGAATTCAGTAACATTAAAAATCAAAGTGGTTCAAATGGTTTTGTGCTTACCGTAAAACAATGGGTTCAAAAAACGAATGCCATCGGTATTATTTCAAAACCAGGCAGATATGGCGGGACTTACGCCCATAAGGATATTGCCTTTGAATTTGCATCATGGATTTCGGTGGAATTCAAGCTCTATCTTATCAAAGAATTTCAGCGTTTAAAAGAGGAAGAGCAGAAACAGCTTGGCTGGGACATCAAACGCAATCTGGCAAAAATAAACTACCGTATTCACACGGACGCCATAAGAAAAAATCTGATACCGCCTGAACTGTCAAAGCGTCAGACTAATTTTGTATATGCCTCGGAAGCGGATGTGCTGAATGTCGCCCTGTTTGGCAAAACCGCAAAACAATGGCGTGAGGAAAACCCCGGGCAAAAGGGAAATCTTCGCGATCATGCCAATATCTCACAACTGGTATGCCTTTCCAATCTGGAAAACCTGAATGCCCTTTTTATCAATGAGGGGATGAAGCAGGGAGATCGCCTGAGAAAACTGAACGCCATTGCGATCCATCAGATGGAACTTCTTATCGTCGATCACAGTATAAAAAAATTAGGAGATAAATAATGGCGCTGCATCCTGACTTTCCTGATTCCCCCCATGATATCCTTGAGCCGGATGTGCGCTGGTTCCCGGCTGATGAAGCCTTGCGTGAATCCTCTTATGAAAAACTTCTGCCGCCACTGGTGCATGAACTTCGCTGGAAAGTTAAAGTGTGGCGGGAAAATGGCTATGATGGCGCAACAAATACCAGTATCCGTCTTTTGAACTGGTGGTTTGATCAGGAGCATCTGATGCCCAAAGCCGACGGATCAGTAATGTTATTCCAATACTACTTTGCCCAGCGGGAAGCAGTTGAAACAGTGGTTTATCTGTATGACGTAGTTAAGGTAAAAGACAAATATGATCTGATCCGCTTTGATTCATCAGGCGCGGTTTCCGCGAATATGTTTGATGAGTCGTGGCCGCGGTTTGTGATCAAAATGGCGACCGGTTCCGGAAAAACAAATTCTGATGCCTTTAGATGTCAGCGCTAACGATGAACTAACCGGCAAGGTTTTCTGGAGCAAAGCGTAAGAAAACCTTGTCCGGTTGAGTGATTGGGTTATGCCGTTCTTTCTGATCTGCCTTTTCTACCGGATACGGTCATACTCTTCCGGCTCCGCACAAGGAACGGCATTCATAACCTTCTCGAAATCCTCACGCCTCCCTCTGCGGGCTTCATCTTCCAGATAGCTTTCGGTCAGTATCGCAGACATCTTTTCGGCGGCGGCAAGGACAAGAAACTGGTTTGCCGATATCCCTTCGTTCCGGGACAGTTCGCTGATTTTCGTATGCAAAGATTTCGGCAGTTCCACCATGATAGCGTTCATGATTGCTTACTCCTTAAAAGTTATTAAAAGCCCAACGGTAGCCCGTCCGCTTGAACGATGGGTTAGGTGCGTTTATTTTACCTTCTATTCTTTTGTTTTAATTCGCAGGCAATTGTGTCCGCGCTCAAATCTTGTTCATCAGGCCATACAATACCACAAAAAAAAGGCTTCACTCGTTTAAAATAATTTTTATCTTTCAGCTGGGTGAATACACCCTTGTCAAGATAGGGTTTGACATCGAAGCTCCCGAAACGTCCATCGGACAATTCAACTGATAAAGTATAATCATTGTCCGCTTTAACTTTTATTACTTTCAACATTTTTACCTCAACGGTTCTATTTTATGCGGCTGTTGCCCTACAACCGATAGTTTCCAATCAGCCATTAAATCCTCTTGATGAATCTCAACCCACGCTTTTATTAACTTCAATTTGTTATTCGGCATTTTACCTTTTAGAACATTGCCCTCCGGTATTGAAATAACCGCATCATACTCGCCATAGTTCGCATGAATATGAGGTGTTTTATGTTCTTTATCATCAAAAAAATACATGTGAATAATTATTCCATAAAATATCGACAATGTTGGCATACCAACCTCTCCTTCTTCATATTCTGGTTCTTTCAGCTTCCATTTGGTAACTTTAATGATTTTTTGAGAGTCTTATTTTTCGATAGATTTTGTAATTTGTTAAATCGCAAAATCCAATTTTTACTGGTTATAACGGATTTGGGGGACAATAATTTCAGATTTTAATATTTTTAGGGAACAGAATGCTACTTTTGACATCACATCCAGCCCTAATGCTGCTGAAAAACAGATAAAATCATAGTTTTTGATGCCTATAATTTCAATCAGTTACATGCAACCCCCCAATCCGTTATAACCAGAATATCTGTTTCATCATATCGCATACAACACATCATCAACGGTTTCAGCAAATGGCGCCTCATTAATGACACCAATCGCATGAAGGATCGGATCGTGTTCTGAGGCTCGCCCCTGATCTTGGACTGAAATGCCCTCCGATCTCAATTGTTTAAACTTCAGATAGTGGATAAAGCTCTGCAATTCAGCGATATACGCATGTGGTAAATGCTCTGTTTCAACGAATAATTGTTGTTTTGTTGTGGGTGTCATGTCTCTCAACTCCATTTTTGCCTGTTCTTGTATGCCACATCTGCCATACTTCTCGGCCATATCAGCACACTTTTTCTCGCTCATGCTCACATCCTGACAGTCATCATGGGGCAAGACTCTTGGCCTGGCAATAGAATATTGTGATCAAATTGAAGATCCAGACGATCTTCGGTGTAAAACGTCTGGATTTATTCGTTCTTACGGTGTTTGAAGCGACTTTGTCGAATGACAATTTTTAGAACATACGGACATGGTGGCGCGAAGCGCGCAAGCGGCCACCAGACCCGGCATGTCGTTTCAGCGAAATCGCTTCAAGGAAGTGGCAACTCGAATTTACAGCAACAGCCAAAGGAATTTTTTGACGAGGGAGGTTGCTAACCCCGGTGAATCAGCTAGAAGCATCATTACAGTTAGTCTTTCCGGTCTTTCAGATAATCTGAAATAATGGACAAAATAGCCTTGCCGAATTGTCTCTGCTTCTGTATCCCAATGCCTTTCACCTGTTTCAGCTCTTTGGTGTTTTTCGGCAGGTGTGTTGTAAGTTCGATCATTGTTTTGTTAGGCAGCACCATATATAAGGCCAAGTCTTTTTCATCAGCTTGTTCCTGTCGCCAGGATTTAAGTTGTGCGTAAAGTTCCGGATGCGCTATGGATGCAGGGGCAGACGCTGTGGAAATTTTTTCAACCTTTTTTTCTTTTTTAGGTGTTTCAATTCTGGCCCTGGCTCTGGTTTCCAGGTATTTTTTAACGGAAAATCCAGTTGAACAGGCGTGCAGCACAGTTAGTTTTATATCCGTGTCCTGCTTCAGGCGGGACAGCGCGTCATTTAATGCTTTTTTTACGACTTTGTTATCTATTTCAAGGGAAAGGTTTTGCAGTGTTTTTTCGATAATTGAGGTGGTTTTTTCGATAAAATAGACACATCCTTTTTGCACTCTTTCCTGCAAAACCGGATTATCTTCAACGCTGTTTTCTTTCCTCACTATCCAGTTTATCTGATTGTCAAATTTTTCTGAGACACTGACAATGTCGTTCTTCAGGGACCGGTTCATCTCGTGCAAATTGTCCGCCAGGTAGGTCGGGATGCTCCCTTTGTTGTCCTTAATGATTTTCAAGCTGTAAAACACCTGTCTTTGCAGCACGGCGAATTCGAATAATTCCTTGAGTAAGGCGTGCTGGTAGCTCAGTCGGGATTGATTCAACAGGTGGTCTTCAGCAGGGTTTTGTTCTATGTCACGATTGAATGCCAGCACATTTGAGTCGCATTTAATGCAATTATTGGACAATGGTGTACTTAAAACGAGTCCGTCAAGTGATTTGCAGCGGCTCAGGGCCACATATACCTGGCCGTGGGCAAATGCTGCATTGGCATCAATGATGGCTTTTTCAAAGGTCAGTCCCTGGCTTTTGTGAATGGTAATGGCCCATGCCAATTTTAAAGGATACTGTTTAAATGTGCCGGCGACGGTTTCTTGAATTTCTGCTGTTTTTTGATCAATGGTATACTTAGTGTTTTTCCATTCCGCGGTCTTGACTGCAATCTGCTGAAAATCACCTGGACATTGGACATATATGGTGTCTTCTGAAATTTTTTTTACGTTTCCTATTTTTCCATTATAAAACAGCTTGTCACTGGAAATGTCGTTTTTCACAAACATTACCTGCGCTCCTTTTTTTAGAACAAGTTCGAAATCAGTCGGATAAGCATGGTTTGGAAAATCCCCGGTAACTTCTGCTTCATAATACCAGGCCTTTTGGGATAATGTTTTCAGTTTGGCTGTATTGATCTGTCTGGCCTGGTTGTTATGGGTGGTAAGGTGGATATACCCTTCATTATCCTGGTGACTGAAATCAGGAATGTATTTCTGGTTCAGTTCCTGCAGGATTTCGACATCTATTCTGTTTTCACGAACTTTGTTCAGCATATTGATAAAAACAGTATCATTTTGACGAAAAATGGTTTTTAGCTCAATACGAACATAATCAGTCTTTTGCAGGGCCCTGCTGCCGAAAAAAAACAGGGTATCATAGTAATCTTTCAGCAAATTCCATTCATTATCTTTCACAATAGGGGAAAGTTGATGAAGGTCACCGATCATGAGCAACTGTAAACCGCCAAAGGGTTTTGAGCGATCCTTGTACCTGCGCAATACTTCATCAATGCCATCGAGCAAATCAGCTCTTACCATGCTCACTTCATCAATCACCAACAGGTCCAAACTTTTTATAATATTGATTTTTGTGCGGTTGAATTTTTGTATTTTGGCTCGTGAAGGAACCCTGTTTTCATTGCCATCGTTGCCTGATGCGTCCAACGCCTCCTCCGGAAGGTGCGGGCCAAAGGGCATTTGAAAAAATGAGTGAATGGTGACACCGCCTGCGTTTATGGCAGCCACGCCGGTTGGCGCGACAACGATCATTCTTTTGGAAGAATTTTTTTTCAAGTTATGCAAAAAAGTAGTTTTTCCGGTGCCAGCCTTGCCGGTGAGGAAGATATGGCTTCCGGTATATTCAGCAAAATTAAAGGCCATCTCAAGCTGTGGATTGTTGAATTCTGGTGGTGTCATGCGTAATAACGTACTCTCCTTAAAATGTTTATAACGCCCGGCGTTACCGGTGCAAAATAAGTGTAGCGAGGGACGGGCGTAGCATTTTTGCATCCGTGTACACGCCGTTGTTCAAGTAAGCCGCTCTGCGGGAGTTATCTCTTGCCAGTAACCCAACCCGGATAAACCGAAACCAAAATGATTTCAAAGTTATACATTTAACCATTTAATTTGATTAGCAAAAAAATTAACGATATAAATATTTTGCCATTTTGGGTCAGAATTTAACTTTTTATTATAATATAATCGGTGTGGTGTCCCCAGATTTTAGATTTCCACCCGGTATTTTATAATTTTTAACTAATTTGATACATGAACTGGTTTGGCATAAAGTTTTAGTCCCAATGCTCCCACAACTTTAAGGATTGTATCAAAATTTGGAACTCTTTTTCCTGAAAGCGCCTTGTATAGACTTTCTCGCGACAGATTAGCATCACGAGCAACTTGTGACATACCTTTAGCACGGGCAATATCGCCAATGGCCTTTGCTATGAATGTAGCATCTCCGTTCCCTTCTTCAATACATGCTTCCAAATATGCCGCCATTTCTTCTGGTGTGCGAAGATGCTCTGCAACATCATACCGAGTAGTAATAGTTTTACTCATAATGATTATTTCCTATAAGTTACGTGCAAGTCTCAGGGCGGTTTTGATATCTATAGCTTGGGTACGCTTATCACCACCTACCAATAGAATCACAACTTCAAGACCTTGCTGTTTAAAATATACTCTATAGCCAGGGCCATAGTTGATTCGCAACTCCGAAACTCCCTCCCCGACGGGTTTTACATCCCCTGGATTTCCTATAGCCAAACGTTCTATCCTTGCCAGGATACGTGATCTGGCACGGAGGTCACGCAAGCCATCAAGCCATTTCACGAAAATTTTAGTTTTTCGAATTTGAATCATAGTTGAAATGTATCCAAAAGGCTACATAATATCAAGACAAGAAAAGGGGTCAAGTCTGCCCTTGACTCATTTTGTTTGATTAGTTGAGCAAGAGTCAAGGGCAGACTTGACCCCATGATTCATGATTATCAATGAAAAATGTCTGCTAACGCGTGTTTCCGCGCCGTGTTACATGATGTGGAATTCCAGGTCCCACTGCTCTTGCCAGTCGTGCCATGCTTTCTTATGGACAGGTCCATGCTTTTTTGTTAATAAAAATTTAAAGAGGATACAAAGATCGGCTAAGTTTACATAAATCCGGAGGAACTATGAAAGATCAGGCGTTTGAATTTTTATCCCATAGAAAACCATTTTCATTTCTGCCCAAAAAAGAGATACAGAAAATAGCTGACATCATTACACTGAAAAGAATAAACAAGGGTGCGGTTATATCAATTCAGGGGAAAACCAAATTAGATGAAGTTTTGATTATAAAAGAAGGAAATCTGGAATTGTTTCATGAGACAATGGGGAAAAGGGTATTAAGCGGTAACATTAATATTGGCGAAGTCTGTAATGGAATTGCAATTCTCATGAATCTTGGAACTGCGTTGCGAACAGTTGTGGCGGAGAAAGATTCCGAATGCTATGTAATAAATAAACAGGTTTTTACTGATTTATGTTTACGTTATAATAATTTCCATCAATATTTTGTGAAAGAATATAACCGATTGATGGTGGATGAATCGTATTCATCTGTTATTTCAAAAGAAGAGCCATTCAATTTTTTGACTAATGTTCCTCCTTTTTCTTTTTTACCGGAGAGTGTTGTGAGGTACATTTCCTCCGTTGTATCAGTGGGATATTATCGTAAAGATAAAGTTTTATTTAATCAGGGCAGAGGAACTATCGAACATATATTTATAATCCGGAAAGGAACTGTTGAACGTTATTATGAGGAGGGAAATAAAAAAATATTAAAAAGAGTTCTTGGCAGAGGAGATATATTCGGAGGAATTTCTATTCTTATAAATAATAGCGTTCCCATAAGAACA
>Ga0233437_1006588_pt1 | contig 11750 bp, 11 predicted proteins | sample SI_122_August201_FD_182714 | JGI IMG/M metagenome (GOLD analysis project Ga0233437, IMG submission 182714) | Seawater microbial communities from Saanich Inlet, British Columbia, Canada - SI_122_August2016_200_MG | ecosystem: Environmental > Aquatic > Marine > Inlet | place: Canada: British... | reverse complement strand
GCAAAGATACAGACTGACATCTATTTATAAGAGCAATGACATTTAAGAAGTTCAAAAATACAGACATTTTTCACAACACTCTTGAGATGAACCCAAGTTACGACTTCGTGGTTTACGATGGAAATGTCTACCTCAACAACGCCAGCGGTGACGTTGACTTGTATGAACTAGACAATGGAAGAACGCCCTCTGGAGTAGATCCTTTTTATAAAGTTTGGAGCTTGACTGCGTTTGAGTACGAATGGCGTCAAAGAGCACCACAAGGACTCATCTACCCTTGGGTATGGAAAGGAAGCGACAAAGTATCTTTCAAAAGTATGTCCAGCAGTTCTTTCGCCTCGCTCGACGCAGGACAGGGACTAACAGGATCCTACCCACAAACAGCAAGCATTTCACGAGAATACATAACTTCCTCTGCCGCAATCATAACAGGAACGGCAAACCACCTCAACTCACTGCAAAACACACTCAATCACTATAGAACAATGAGCGAGTATTACAATTTTGATTACTACACAGGAAGTGCCGCAGTCAACCTAATAAGCATTCCGTCAATAGTCTTCGGCAGAGCCATTAAGAAAGGCACCGTAGAAATGAACTTCTACGTCAGTGGAACTCTCGTCGGACAGCTAAAAGACAGTAATAAGAACGGAGAACTAATCCAAACCGAAGGCGTAGGAACCGACAGAGTTGCAGGCGTCGTCCTATACAACGAAGGGTTCGCCCTCCTAACAGGAACTTGGGACATTGGCAATGGATTCCCTGGCGAGAAGTATAATAGCGCCACACTCGTAACCGCATCGTGGGCAAACTATGGTTCAGGAATGAACGACGGACTCGCAGGAACTGTCGTGCCATCGTCCAGCTTCGGACTATCCTTTGAAGGAACAACCAAAACACAGACACTTACTCTTCTCGCACACGCAGAGAAGGGAGAGTATAACCACTCAAACAATCCAACATACAAGACATATGGACAGGATACAACCGCACTGTCGTCAAGTATGAGATATGTTGAACCACGAGAATTAACTATAAAGAATGTCGTCTCGTCTTCTTTCTCCGACACGGACGCAGACTTTCACAAGACGACATACATCTCTTCCGTCGCAATATACGACGAACACAAAAACCTCATAGGAATAGCAAAAGTTGCTACACCTATCCGCAAGGACGAGAATACAGAATATAGTATCCGCATGAAGCTAGATATTTAGGACAATCATGAAAGTATTAGGGCTTGATATAAGCACCACAAAAATAGGCATAGCCTTACTTGACGACGAAGAACTGATCGTCAGCGAAGTAATAAAGCTGAAATCAAACATGTCGTTAGAACAAAGGGCACACATTTTTGAAGAAAAGATGTTGCAACTTGACGACAAACATGTTATAATGGATATATACATAGAGGCACCAGCAATGATGTTCGGAGGTGGGCGCACAACGGCAAACACAATGGCGAAGCTCCAAAGGTTCAACGGAATGACGAGCTTCATCGTCAGTAGCGTGTTTGAAATAGAGGCACTACAAATAAATCCACTCTCCGCCCGTTCAGCACTAGGCATAAAGATGCCGAGAAAACTTCCAAACAAAGAAAAGAAAAAGTTCATTATAGAGTGGGTGAAGGAGAAGTATGGAGATGACTTCAAATACGACATCACGAGACAGGGAAATCCTCAACCTGGAACAGACGACAGAGCAGATGCCGTCGTCATAGGACTCGCAGGACAAATAATAAGCGAAAGAGAAATATAATAAAACTCTTGACACCGCCCACTATCCGTGTTATATTGTAAATATGGAAGGGAAAAAATATAGAATAATCGCTGATATTCTCGGCGACAACTACAAGTCAGGCGCAGAACATCTGTTTTGTTGCCCGTTCTGCAAAGACAGTAACAAGAAAAAGATGTCTGTCAATATCGAGAAGAACTTGTACAAGTGCTGGATATGCGAAAGTTCTTCTAAAGACATCCGTCGCCTTGTACGTCGCTTCGGAAACTTTACCCAACTGGGAGAATGGGACAAGCTAACCAACCGAACAAGCATAAGCGACTTTGACAACCTGTTCGCAGAACCAATCAGCGATGAAGAAATAGTAAAACCAATAGATCTTCCAGAAGGCTTCAAGTCGCTCTGCAACGGAACAACGATGTTGGACAAGTCTCCAATGACATATCTAAGAAATCGAGGCGTAACCGATCAGGACATTCTATATTGGAAAATAGGATACACCACCGAGGGCAGATACAGAGGCAGAATAATCATACCATCATTCAACCTCAACGGAGACTTGAACTACTATGTCGCCAGAACATTCACAAACAGCGACTTCAAGTATCTCAACCCACCAGCATCAAAAGATGTAGTCTTCAACGAATTACTGCTCGAATGGGACGAGGACTTGATAATAACGGAAGGTGTCTTTGACGCTATGGAAGCGGGGCAGAATGCCGTCCCGCTATTGGGTTCCACAATAAGACAGAACTCCAAACTTTTTAAGAAGATAACTCAAAACGACACGCCAATCTTCTTCGCACTTGATCCAGATGCGAGAAAGAAAGAAGACAGAATGATAAAATTGTTCTTTACATATGGATTGGAAGTGTATAAGATAGACACAACAGGGCACGAAGATGTAGCGGAGATGGGAAGAGAAGAGTTCCTCCGCAGAAAAGAGAATGCTGTCCCAATAACGGGAACAGATTATTTATTAGAATCAGCATTATCTTTTATTTGACAATATAACAGAAATATGTTATAATACTATGCAACGAATGCAGAAGAGGGGCTAAATGACGCTAAAGATACTACACGTAAGCGACATACACATACGAAAACTGAAATACCATACGGAATACCGTGAGGTATTCGCGCAACTATACGAGAAGGCAGCGGCAGAAAAGCCCGACATCATCCTAAACACGGGTGACACCTTCCACACCAAGACTGACTTGTCAAGCGAGGCAGTCCAAATGATGAGTGAGTTGTTCTCAAACCTCGCAGACATCGCTCCGCTTCACATGATACTCGGCAACCACGACATGAACTTGCGTTCTCTCGGAAGACTTGACGCAATCTCGCCCGTCGTGGACAACCTAAATCATCCGAACATCCACTTCCATAAATATTCAGATGTAATATCGCTCACCAAAGACATAGATATGCACATCCTATCTATCGTCGATCCTGACAACTGGACAAAAACGCCCAACAAGAAAAAGACAAACATAGCAGTCTACCACGGCTCAGTAAAGGGCGTCAAGACTGACATGGGTTGGACGATGGAACACGGAGACATAGACATCTCCGAACTAAACAAGTACGACTTTGCTCTCCTCGGAGATATTCACAAGACAAACCAGATGGTAAATAACAACCCTCGCTTCCGCTATCCTGGTTCGCTTTGTCAACAGAATCATGGCGAGACATCCGACAAGGGTTTCCTCGTCTGGGAAATAGAAAATAAAGACTCATACGGCGTCCGTCACTGCGTTCTAGAAAATCCAAAACCCTTTGTTACCATCATTTTGACAAAGACAGGCAGAATCCCAAAGAACGCCAAGGTGAAGGACGGAGCACGCCTCCGTCTCGTATCAAATGCCAATATCTCTCTTGATGCTATGCGACGGGCAGTAGATGTCGCCCGCCACCGCTTCAACCCCGAGAGTGTATCATTCTTGAGCAGAGCAGGCACAGGTAAAGACGATGGAGATTCAACTCCGTTCATCAAAGAAAACCTGCGAGACATTAATGTCCAAAATAGAATGATAAGAGAACATCTCGGAGACTATGAATTAGAAGACGAGGTGTTGGACAGAGTTGTTTCCCTCAATACCAAATATAATTCCATTGTTGAGAGCGAAGAAGAGGTGGCGAGAAATGTAAACTGGAAACTTGATACTTTCCAGTGGGATAACTTGTTCAACTACGGTGAGGAGAATTCAGTAGACTTCTCAAACCTCACAGGCATCGTTGGCATCTTCGGAAAGAACTATTCTGGAAAGTCGAGCATTGTTGACGCCGCACTCTACACTCTATTCAACTCAACATCTAAAAACGAGCGCAAGAACTTAAACATAATAAACCAGAACAGAGAACTCGGAATGGGACGCATCGGTTTGTCTATTGGAGACAGGCAGTTCGTCGTTGAAAGAACCAGCGAGAAATACACCAAGAAGCTGAAAGGCGAAGAGACATTGGAGGCAAAAACCAATGTAGACTTCACTGAAATAGATTCCCTCGGCAACGAGATAATAAGTCATAACGGAATGACGAGAGCAGACACCGACAAAAACATCCGAAAGATGCTCGGAACTCTTGATGACTTCTTGCTAACATCAATGGCGTCTCAGTTGGATAGTCTCACATTTATCAAAGAGGGTTCAACTCGGAGAAAAGAGATTCTAGCGAAGTTCCTTGATCTTGAAATCTTCGACAAGAAGTATAAACTCGCCAAAGACGACGCATCTGATATGAGAGGTGCTCTAAAAAGGTTGGAGGACAAGAACTTCGACGAAGAAATGGAACAAGCAGCCAAAGAACTCGCCATAAGCGACGAAGACATCGCCACAAACAAACAAAGATGCAAGGATTTTGAGGAGAATACAATAACGATGGAGGCAGAACTCCAAGACTTGGAGAGCAAAATCTCCTCTATTCCAGTCAACATCATCGACATCGACGACTATCGAAACAAGTTGGAGACTAAAACATCAGAGGCAACAACTCTGATAGGCGAAAACACAGCAAGTATTGTAAAGAAACAAGAAAACGAAGAACTTGTTGTAAAACTTATTGACTTCCTAGACAAATATGATATAGAAAACCTGAAAAACAAGAAAGAAGAAGCGACAAATAAAGAAAGCGAGAAAATAGAAGTAGAAAACTCTCTCAAAAACGCAGAAAAAGATGTTATATCGGCGAACAATAAGGTAAAACTACTAGATGAAGTCCCTTGCGGAGACAAATATACTTCGTGTAAGTTTATCTGTAACGCACACACGGCGAGAGAAGTTCTTCCAAACCTGAACGAACAAGTCTCAGAACTCCGCAAACAAGGCGAAGACATACTAAACCAGTTGGAGAAACTGGAAGCAGACAGGGTAGACGACTATCTATCCAAATACGACGCCCTCGTAAACCGCAGAACAGCAGTAGAAAGCGAAATCTCCGTCTTATCTCTCCAAATCGGCGGCAACATATCCAAAGTAGAGGTAATCAGACACGAAATAGAGGAGATCAAAAAGCACATTGAGATTTACGAAGTAAACAAAGACGCTATTGAGAACCTCGAACACCTCGTCTCTGATAAGAAAAAGATGGCGAGAGACTTGGCAAAAATAAAGAAAGAGCATGATGACTGCATTAACGATCTGAACGACTTGTTTATGGCGCACGGCTCATACGAGCAAAAGCTACAAAACATTGAAGAACAAAAAGCAGAACTGGCAGACTTGCGAGAAGAGTATTCAGCTTATGACTTGTTCACTAAGTGTATGCACTCCAGCGGCATCTCATACGACATTATCAAAAGAAAACTCCCAGCGATAAATGAAGAGATAGCGAAAGTTCTAACCAACATCGTTGACTTCGAAGTCTTTTTCGAGAACGATGGACGCAGACTCAATGTTTATATCAAACACCCAAGGCACGAGCCCCGTCCGATAGAACTCGGTTCAGGCGCAGAGAAGACAATCGCTTCAATGGCAATCCGCCTCGCTCTTTTGCATGTAAGTTCGCTCCCATCTCCGTCAGTATTCATACTTGACGAACCTGGAACAGCCCTCGACGCAGAGAACTTGGAAGGTTTCGTAAGAATACTGGAGATGGTAAAGTCTTATTTCAAGACTGTAATCCTGATATCTCATCTCGACTCTCTGAAAGACTGCGTTGATCATGTTATATCCATCGAAAAGGAAAATGGTTTTGCCAAAGTTGTTGTCTAATACTATTTATAGAAACACTACGGAGGTATTATGACTATGAAAGTTTTGATGGATAAGGCGCTAAACAAGTTTATTTCGAGGAAACTACTAACATTTCTAATAGCAACAGGGCTAATGTATCAAGGAAGTCTTGAGAGCGAGCACTGGGTATGGGTAGCAGTCTGCTACATCTCTGGACAAGCTGCCGTTGATGTAGTTACTATGCTAAAGTTCGGAAAGAGTGAATGATATTGTCACTAACTAAAGCGTGGGTATGGGCGAAGCACCATTGGAAAATAATAGCAATCTCCGCTTGGACGCTATTCGTATGGTTAATGTCTCGCAAAAATGTAGCGATGTATAAGAAGATACTTGACAACACTATCGACAACTATAAGAAAGAGATAGAGGTTTTAGAGAATAGTCGCAACAAAGAGCAAGAAGAGAAAGAAGAAGCACTCAGACTAAGAGACGAATCATTGGCGAGACTAGAAAGAGAGTTCGAGAATAGAGAAGAATCACTTTCATTCGAGAAGAGAGCAAGATATTTAGAACTATTAGAAACTCTTTCAGAAAACCCCGAGATGGCAAACAGAGCAATAGAGGAAGAGTTTGGTTTTACATATGAAGAATAGAATCATTTCACAGATACTAACAGTAACATTGTTCTCAGCAGCACCTGCGTTCGCCCAAGATGCCCCAAGATATACGCATCTGGATGAGGCAGAGCCAGCACCATTTGCAGGAACTCTGTTCAACCCATCGGCAACCGCACAACTGCTTGCCGACAACCAGTATTCTTTTGAAGAGTGCGACTTGCGAGTTGAATACGAAATAGCGAGAACCACAGCAAATATGCAGTTCCAAATAGACAGCTTGCAAATAAGTTATGATTCTCTTGATGAAAGGCACAACTTGTTGATGGACATAAAGAACGACGAAATAGACACCTATAGAGAACTTGCACTCGAACAGCCAAATAAAAACAACCACTGGTGGATGGCAGGCGGTGTCGTCGCAGGAATAGGACTAACTTTGGGAACACTCTATGCAGCATCGGAAATAATGAAATGACTGATAATAAAGATCCAAACTACGAAGTAAAGGTAGAGAAAGCTATATCCGAGAAGTATGGAGAAGAAACAGTTCAGCATCCTTCAAAGAATTGGAACGAGGAAAAAGAGCAGGATTACCTCGAACAATTGAAGGAACTCGCCCAAAAAGTAAAAAGATTGACTGAAAAGACTGAAAAAATGGAAGTCCAAGGCGTTTTGATATCAAAAAAACTACTTAATAAAGATAGCAATAGGGTTTGTTCTGTTTGCGATGTCTATTCCTTCGACAGAAGGGATGATGTTTTTATGAGCAAATACGATTGTTGTAACAGATGCCACGTCCAATGGATTGAGGGCAGAGAAAAACGCTGGACAGACGGATGGCGTCCAAAAAAGGAAAATAAATAAATGGCTACAGTTTTAGACATCGTAAGAGACATCTCACAAGCAGCGGCAAACGCTCGCGACGGTTCACACGACGAACGTTTCGTATTAGACGGCGAAACGAAGAAAGTAGGATTGAAGAGAGAAGAGGGCGATGCTCTCACAGACTCTCGCGTCATCGACGGATTCGGCGTCAACTTCCACGGAAACTTGCTAAACATCAACTATCAAAGTGACATTAGACTCAAAGACGTCTACGCTGGCAATATCGAAAAAGAAGTTGAAGATATGATTGAGAAAGTCGCAAGTTTCATTAAGAAAGAATACAAAAAGATAACGAAAGACACACTTAGCCTAACTGCCGAAGGTGAAGTAGACGTAATGGTTCAGAACTCCTCCAGCGTTAGAGCTTGGGTAACTGGAAACAGATCTTACAAGGTTGGAAATTTAAGTGATGTCATGCCAGTGGGTGAACCATCACAGGAAAGACTTGAAAAGTCTTTCAAAGATTTCTTAGCTCTTGGTCCAAATAAGTGATGTGTAGATGTCGTTTCAACTTACAAAGAATGAAATACTAAAAGAGATACTAAAGAGCGGAAAAGATCCGACATACTTCATAACCAACTATGCGAAGATTGCCCACCCACTTGAGGGGCTTCTTCCATTCAAACTTTACGACTTTCAAGAAGAACTCGTAAAGAACTTTAACGATCATCGCTTCAACGTAATATTGAAAGCACGCCAGTTAGGTATCTCAACCACAACTGCCGCCTACATCGCTTGGATGCTCCTGTTTCACAGAAACAAGAACGTCCTTGTCGTCGCAACTAAGTTCCAAGTTGCTTCTAACCTCGTCAAGAAGGTGAAGCACATTATGAAGAACTTGCCGCCGTGGATGCAGATAGCATCGATAGACATCGACAACCGAGCATCATTCGTCCTATCAAACGGTTCAGAGATAAAGGCATCGGCAACATCAGCAGACGCTGGACGTTCCGAAGCACTCTCACTCCTCGTCGTAGATGAGGCTGCTCACGTTGAGGGAATGGACGAAATCTGGACAGCACTATACTCCACCCTGTCAACAGGTGGACGCTGTATCGCCCTCTCTTCTCCAAACGGCGTTGGAAACTGGTTCCACAAAGCGTGCGTTGACGCACAGGCAGAAGAAAACGACTTCTTTATGACTACTCTCCTTTGGGACGTTCATCCCGACAGAGATCAGAAGTGGTTCGAGAAAGAGACAAAGAACATGTCTCGCCGAGCAATCGCACAGGAGTTGGAGTGTTCCTTCAACATGTCTGGTGAAACAGTCATCCACGGAGACGAGATATCAAGATTAGAAAGCGAAATGACGGAACCCGAATACAGAGTAGGGTTCGATAGAAACATTTGGATTTGGGAAAAGGCACGACAAGAAAACAACTACCTAATAACTGCCGATGTAGCACGAGGCGACGGAAAAGATAACTCAACATTTCACATCATCAAGTTAGAGACTATGGAGATAGTTGCCGAGTATCAAGGAAAACCAACATTAGACACCTATTCAGAAATGCTATTCAGCACAGGAAAAGACTACAATAATGCAATGGTAGTAGTAGAAAATAACTCAGTTGGATACACAGTTCTTACAAAGTTGAAAGAAATGTGTTATACTAATATATACTACTCCATGAAGTCAACTCATGAGTATGTTCCACAGGTTCAAGCGGAAAACATGTCCAACACTGTCTTGGGTTTCTCGACAACATCAAAAACTCGCCCTATTATCATAGCAAAGTTGGAAGAGTTTATCCGCAACAACCTAATTACTATTCGATCACAGAGAACAATAAACGAATTAAGGACATTTATTTGGAACAATGGACGTCCAGAAGCAATGAGAGGTTACAACGATGACTTGACAATGGCACTCGCTATTGGATGTTATGTTCGAGACATAGCTTTCGAAGCAGGAAAGGTAGAACAAGAATACCGAGAAGCATTCGTCAACTCAATGTTTGTAGCAACTACAAGAATAAATAATCAGATAAAGGGACAAGAAGGTTACCGCAAGGAAACAAGTAACATGGATTCGGAGCAGAGGCAAGCAGCAGAGCTTGCACAGCATTTCGGATGGCTCTACAAGGGATAATACATTATGGCAAAGAACAAAAGCAATCCAAAAAACAACCAATCGGCATTATTCAAACAGTTGACTCGCCTCCTCTCTGGTCCATTGGTAAACTACCGAACCCAGACAAGCAGAAAACTATCAAGAGTTCAGTTAGACAAGTTCAAGTTCCAGTCCGCATCTGGACTAAACTTCAAGAAGGCGAACTACAACCCATTTGAGCAACTAAGCACCGCTATTATGGCGAACCAAATGCGTGCCGAGCGATACCAAGACTTTGAACAAATGGAATACACTCCAGAAATAGCATCTGCAATGGACATCTATGCAGACGAGATGACTACATCGTCAGACTTATCTCCACTCCTCTCTATCAAATGCTCAAACGAAGAGATAAAGTCAGTTCTAAACGAACTCTATCACACCGTTCTAAACATTGAGCACAACTTATTCGGTTGGAGTCGCACAATGTGCAAATACGGAGACTTCTTTCTATACCTCGACATTGACGAACGCCTTGGAATCCAATCTGTCGTCGGACTACCGACGCACGAGATAGAACGACTTGAAGGCGAGGACAAGACAAACCCAAAATACGTCCAGTTCCAGTGGAACTCAGGCGGACTAACATTCGAGAACTGGCAGGTAGGACACTTCCGCATCCTCGGCAACGACAAATATGCCCCATACGGAACTTCCGTCCTTGAACCCGCCCGTCGTATCTTTCGCCAACTTATCCTACTCGAAGACGCTATGATGGCGTATCGTATCGTTCGGGCACCAGAACGCCGTGTATTCTATATTGATGTAGGAAATGTATCCCCATCAGATGTAGAGCAGTACATGCAGAAGGTAATGACGCAGATGAAGCGCAACCAAGTCGTTGACTCCAACACTGGGCGCGTTGACTTGCGATACAATCCAATGTCTACAGAAGAGGACTACTTCATTCCAGTCCGTGGAGGAGTATCATCCAAAATAGAACCCCTCTCAGGCGGTTCTAACACAGGCGACATCGACGATGTAAAATACCTGAGAGACAAACTCTTCTCGGCACTAAAAATACCAGCATCTTACCTAACCCAAGGTGAGGGCGGAGACGAGGACAAAACAACCCTCGCTCAGAAAGACATCAGGTTCTCACGAACCATCCAGAGACTCCAACGCTCCATCGTCTCAGAACTTGAGAAGATAGGCATCGTTCATCTCTACACTCTCGGATACAAAGGCGCTGACTTGATAAACTTCAAGTTGTCCCTAAACAACCCGTCAAAGACGGCAGAACTCCAAGAGTTGGAACACTGGAACACCAAGTTTGACATCGCAGCAGCAGCAACAGAAGGTTTCTTCTCCCGTCGCTGGGTTGCCGACAATATCTTCAACCTATCAGAAGAAGAGTTCCTACGCAACCAAAGAGAGATGTTCTACGACAGAAAGCTTGACGCCGAACTTGAAGCTGTCGCATCCGAAGGCGAAGCAGCAGGAGGAGGCGGAGGTGCCGACTTAGGCGGAGACTTAGGCGGCGATTTAGGCGGAGACTTAGGTGGAGACGCAGGCGGAGAAGATGACTTGCTCGGAGACGCAGGCGACTTTGAGGAGACTTCGGCAGCGGATGATGTTGCTTCTCCAGACGAAGACACTCTACTCGCAGCACCAGGTAAGAGAGATGACGGCAACCGCAAAGGGAAGAAGTCACCCGCTAATAGAGAAGACGGCAGACGCAAGGGACAAAGTGGTCCAAGAAGTCGCTCACACACCCACCGCCCAGAGGTGAACACTCCCAGAATAAATAACCCAGGTTCATACGGACAAAATGGGTTGAGCAGCCTCAGTTCCGTCACAGATCAGTATAGAAAAGCAGGATTATTCCAAGAAGACGTTCCCAATAGAGACAATTTAGAAGAAAGCATGTTGTTTGAGGTGAAACACGAGATCAAGGAACTAATTACAGAACTAAATAACAGCAAGTTAGGTGAAATAGATGCCAAGAAATAAACATAACAAGAAGAGAAATACTGCTTTTCTTTATGAAGCTCTCCTAAAAGAGGTTACAAAAGCAATCATTTCTGGAGACAGAAAGGTAAAAAAGACAGCGATAAACATCTTGAAAGAGTCCTTCGCCCCAAAGACAGTCTTATCAGAGGAGTTAGAGTTATACAAGACACTTCTTGAAACTAAGGAAATGGACAACCTCGCAGCAGAGAAGATAGTATTCCAAGTCAGACAAGCGAGAAACAACATCAACGAAAGCGACATTCAAGAAGC
>Ga0233437_1006585_pt1 | contig 11752 bp, 8 predicted proteins | sample SI_122_August201_FD_182714 | JGI IMG/M metagenome (GOLD analysis project Ga0233437, IMG submission 182714) | Seawater microbial communities from Saanich Inlet, British Columbia, Canada - SI_122_August2016_200_MG | ecosystem: Environmental > Aquatic > Marine > Inlet | place: Canada: British... | reverse complement strand
TACGATATGTTCCAGATCATCATGGATTACTGGGCGGAAGTGATGCAGGACGATGTCTACTTCATTACCCAGGATGCCTGGCCAGCTGCCAACAGCCTGCGCGAACTGGCTGTGAAAAAAGGCGAGAAGCTGAAAGAAACCCCTGACCTCATTATCAATAAAGCAAAATACAAAGCCGAACTGATTCCCCCTGCCCTAATCGTCAATCGTTTCTTCGCCGAAGAACAGCATGAAGTCGATGCCCAACAAACCGTACTCGATACCTGCACGCAGCAGCTGGAAGCCTTTATCGAAGAACAAGCCGTCGAAGGTGGCTTGCTGGAAGAAGCCATTAACGACAGCGGCAAAGTCAACAAAGGCAGCGTCGCAGCCAGATTGAAACAGACGACGGATAAGGATGAAATCGAAGCACTCAACAAAACCAAGAAGTTATTCGAAGCAGAAGCCACCCATAAAAGAACCGTAAAAGAAGCGCAGGAAGCACTGGATAAGCAGGTATTCAAACAATACCCGCAACTCACCGAAGATGACATCAAAACCCTGATCGTAGATGACAAATGGCTGGCTACCTTGCAGTCTAGTATCGTCGCCGAGATCGAACGGGTCACGCAACAACTGGCTAACCGGGTCAAAACACTGGAAGAGCGTTATGCCGAACCTTTGCCAGCCTTAGCTCAGAGTGTGGAAGTGTTCAGTGCTAAGGTGGATGAGCATTTGAAAAAGATGGGGTTGGTGTGGTGAGTGGCGTAGTCCAGCAACAGGTGCCTGAAGGGTATAAGCAGACAGAAGTTGGTGTTATTCCTGATGATTGGAGTGTTAAGCAGGTTCAGGATGTATGTGGTTTTATAGTTCCAGGACGAAATAAACCTAGAAGTTTTGATGGGGATATCCCGTGGATCACTACTCCTGATTTAGAAGATGGTAGAGCCGTATACAAGTCAAGATCATCTCTCCGGGTTACGAAAGCTGAGGCGAAATTTGTTGGCTCAAAAGTCGTACCTGAAGGGTCGGTCATAATGACCTGCGTTGGGGAGCTGGGCATTGTCGCTTTAGCTGGTTGCGAAATAGTTCTTAATCAGCAATTACATGCGTTTTTGCCCACAGAAAAAATTAATAGTTCTTTTTTAGTTTATGCGCTTAAAAGGCAAGAGTCGTACTTTTACACTGTCGCGACAAAAACTGCATTACCGTACATCAATAAAGATAACTGTAATGCCACACCGATTCCTCTTCCTTCTAAGAAAGAACAAACCGCCATCGCCAAAGCACTCTCCGATGTCGATGCCCTGATCATCTCACTAGAAAAACTCATCGCCAAAAAACGCGCCATCAAAACAGCCACCATGCAGCAACTTCTCACCGGAAAAAAACGCCTGCCACCGTTTGATAAAACCCACCCCGGATACAAACAAACCGAATTGGGTAAAATCCCGGAGGATTGGGAGGTTAAGGCAATTAGTGCAGTGCTTTCTATTCGACATGGTAGAGACCAAAAGCTGGTTGAGTGCCGGGACGGATCTTATCCGATTTTGGGAACAGGAGGTGAAATGGGGCGGACGGACACTTTTATTTACGATAAGCCTTCAGTGCTTATTGGTAGAAAAGGAACAATCAATAAGCCGGTTTATATGGAATCGCCTTTTTGGACTGTTGATACGCTTTTTTATTCTGAGGTTGATAAAAAGTACTCAACAAAATTCATTTACTACAAGTTTTGTATGATTGATTGGATGTCATATAACGAAGCTTCAGGTGTACCGAGTTTGAATGCATCGACCATTGAGAGCATTTTTGAATCATTCCCAACAGATAAAGAGGAGCAGGTTTTTATTGCAGACGCCTTATCCGACATGGATAAAGAAATAGACACATTTGAAAAACGTCTCAACAAAACCCAACAACTCAAACAAGGCATGATGCAGGAATTACTCACCGGTAAAACTCGCTTACCGTTCGATAAAGTGGTGCATCAAGGTATGGAGGCGTAAATGGCACAGGCCTTAAATAAGGAAATATTGAAAGTCAGTCAGCTATTACAGCTTACAGGCTTAACAATACCGGCATACCAGCGCCCCTATAAATGGACAGGGCGCAATATTAATCAGTTGTTTCAGGATTTTCAGGTGCATAAAAACCAAAGTGCCTATCGCCTGGGGACTTTGGTATTCCATCGTGATAAAGACGATGAAGAAAGCCTAAATATTGTTGATGGGCAGCAGCGTACTTTAACCTTAGTGCTGGCAGTGTATGCCATTATTCAGGAACGTTGGGATGATCTTGAGCGGCAAGACCTGTCTGATCAGCTAGAGCTATTGGAAGAACCTTTAGATGAATTCATGGAGAGTCAAAAGTTTGATAGCGAGATTAGCCAACGCAACTTGCATCAAAACTATTTAGAAGTAAAACGTTTGGTTCGTCGCCACGAATTTACCGAACATCATATCGACTTTTTGTTAAATCGTTGTGAGGTGGTCACATTTACCCTGAATGATATTTCTGAAGCCTTTCAGTTTTTCGATTCGCAAAATGCCCGTGGCCGAGACCTGGAACCACACGATTTACTCAAAGCCTATCATTTACGAGAATTCAGTGATCATGAACTAGGCCTGAAGGCCTCCTCTGTGGCAGAGTGGGAAGCACTAGAAAGTGATAAATTAACTGCACTGTTTGCCGAGTATTTATACCGTATTCGCCGTTGGGCTCTTGGCAACTCGGCCCGTTATTTTGGCAAAAATGAAGTGGGCCTATTTAAAGGGGTGAACATTGATAATATAGCCCAATTTCCTTATGTGGAATCGATACGCATCGCCCATCATTATGTGGATGACTACAACAGCCAGTACCACAGAAAAATTGATGGTCAGCTTAAACCCTTTCCATTTCATCTGGATCAGATGATTATTAATGGCCGCCGTTTTTTTGAAATGGCAGCGCATTATCAGCAGCAAGTGCAAGCTATTGTATACGCAGAGCATGGCGGTACTGTAGATTTTTTAGGCACCAGATTAACTAAGCAAGCGAAAACCATTTTAACTGAGTTAAATGGCTATTCAGCTCGTCATCGCACCGGGGATAAATATGTACGAGCCATATTTGATTGTGCGCTGATTTTTTATATGGACAAGTTTGGTACAGCGGAACTTTCCAGCGCTATCGAAAAGATTTTTATCTGGGCGTATAGCTTGCGTATTAAACAGCAGTTGGTGCAACTGGCCACCATGGATAACCATGTGTTGGCTGATAATCTGTTTCGCATGATTAAAGATGCGACTTTGCCTTCGGATGTGCTGGCTTTACCTTTGCGTACATTAACTAATGCCGATAATAAAAATAACACCCGCAAAGGCAATGCTGCCAAAGATCCACTGGTTAAGCTGTTTAAAGGTATGAATTATTATGAGTGATGCCATTACTGACTTCTCGATTAAACAGCTATTAAGTGATGATAATGCTTATGTTGTGCCTATGTACCAACGCAATTACGCATGGGGTGAAGGTGAAATTACCCAACTGGTGCAGGACATCGTGGATTACCAGCAAAAAAAGCACCAGCGTTACTACATAGGTACGCTTGTTGTTTACAAACGCAAAGATGGTGGTTTAGAAGTGATTGACGGTCAGCAACGCTTCACTACATTATCCCTACTGGCTATTTATCTTAAGAACTTGAGTTTGTCGTCTGGAGCATCTGCCGGCACAACTAGCAAGCTTCCTAAAATGGATTGGTACAAAAAAGTGAATATCGGTTTTGAAAGTCGTCCTAAATCGACCTCTACCTTTATCGCGCTTAGCCAACGCATCGATTTGCACCATTTAAATGGCGAAGGTTATAACGAAGGCATAGTGAATGGTTATGAGTTAATTGAAAAAGCTCTTAGCCAGTTTAAAGAGCCTAGTTTAAAAAACTTTGCTAGTTATTTATTTGATAATGTACAAATAATACGTGTTGAAGTACCTGAAGGTACCGACTTGAATCATTATTTTGAAGTGATGAATAATCGTGGTGAGCAGCTAGAAAAACATGAAGTACTGAAAGCTAAAATGATATCTGTTCTTAATGATATTGAAGATGGTGATGATAGGCAGGCTAGTATTAATGCGCTACAAAAAGTATGGGAAGCTTGCGCAAATATGGAACGTTATATTCAATATGGTTTCACTTCAAAGGAAAGGCATAAGTTGTTTGGCAATAACGACTGGGGGCAATTTAAAGTTGAAGATTTTGAAAGTCTTGTTGAATGCTTGGATGTAAATGATGGTGACAGTCAGGCATTGTCTTTATCTGAGATAGTGGGTGGGCCTGTAACCGCGAGAGAAAAATCGCAAAACAATGGCGAAGATGCACCAGATCGGTTCAACAGTGTTATTAATTTTTCCAACTTCTTGTTACATGTTCTGAGAGTTTGTACCGAAGAAGATATTTCACTTGATGATAAGCAACTTATTGCCCAATTTGAAGGTCACCTGATGAACACTGATGATCCTATAGAAGAAGTTGAAGGTTTTGTGTTTGCGTTGTTAAAGTGCAAATATTTGTTTGACCAGTATGTAGTTAAGCGTGAATATAGCCAAGGTAAAGATGTTTGGAGTTTAAAACGCTTAAAATGGTACTCGAAAAAAAGTGTCAGTTTTATAAATAGTTTTGATGATAATGAAGATGGTTACGAAGGTATTAACAGGCAGATACTGATGTTACTAGCCGCATTTCATGTGTCGACTCCCACTTTAGTATATAAACATTGGTTAAATGCAGCTCTGTATTTTCTTTATTACGAAGAGGAAGTGAATGCGCAGAATTACCTTGATTATTTATCAAACATAGCTAAACGATTTGTTTTTGAACGTTTTTTACCCTTGGGTGATGGTAAGTCTTATTATGAAATGATTTACGAGGCCGAGGATCATGATTATCCAAAAAACCGAAAATTGAAGCATATAGATGCTGAGAAACTGCTATTTGGACGAATCGAAAATAACTTTGTTTTTAATTACTTAGATTATCTGTTGTGGCAAGAAGGTAAAGAAAGAGACAGTGTTATTAAAGAGTTTGAATTTACCTTCCGCAGCTCCGTTGAGCATTTTTATCCGCAACACCCAATGGAAGGTCATCCTCCGTTAGAAAGTGATGCGCTGCATGAGTTCGGAAACTTATGTTTGATCAGTCATAGTAAAAACTCGCGTTTAAGCAACTTTCCGCCCAAGGCTAAACTGGCACATTTTTCTGCCGGAATAAAGCAAAAGACTATTGATAGTTTAAAGTTATATGAAATGATAAAACTGGTCGAATCTAATGATGACTGGAATGTAGATGAAATTACAGAGCATGGCGCAGAAATGTTAGAGCTGTTGTTTAACGCTACACATTAGGCGAAGAATAAAAAGTTCCAGGGATAACAGAGATGAGTGATATAGGACAACGCGAACGCGTCACGCAAAATCGAGTGGTGAAGTTCTTCCAGAATCAACTGGAATATGACTATTACGGTGACTGGCAGGATCGTGCCGATAATTCAAATATCGAAGAAGTCTATCTACGCCCCTGGCTGATAAAACAGGGTGTGGATGAAGGTCTGATCCGTAATGCGATTCGCCAGTTTAAACAGGCAGCAACTATGGGTGATGGTAAAAAACTTTACCATTCCAATAAGGCTGTTTATGGTCTTCTACGTTATGGCGTTAAGGTTCGTAATGGTCAGGGAGAGCAGACTCAGACAGTTTGGTTGATCGATTGGGGAAATCCTCATAATAATGATTTTGCCATTGCCGAAGAAGTCTCGGTAAAAGGTGAACATATCAAGCGCCCAGATATCGTGCTTTATGTGAATGGTATTGCTTTGGGTGTGATCGAGTTAAAACGCTCATCGGTTTCTGTCACTGAAGGTATTCGCCAGAATCTGGATAACCAGAAAAAAACCTTTATCCGTGATTTTTTTAGTACCATGCAATTGGTGATGGCCGGGAACGATACCGAGGGTTTGCGTTATGGCACCATCGAAACCTCTGAAAAACATTACTACAAATGGAAGGAAGAAAACCCGAATTACAACTCAGATATTGATGATCCTGGCAAAAAGCATTTGACTGTAAATGATGTCGATTTCGCAAATGACATTCTAGACTTAGATATTATCAACCTGTGCCAGAAAGAACGCTTTCTTGAGGTTATCCATAATTTTATAGTGTTTGATGCTGGAGTAAAAAAGACATGTCGTCAGAACCAGTATTTTGGTGTCAATGCCGCACAACAGTGCATTCAAGTCCATGAGGGAGGCATCATCTGGCATACCCAGGGTTCAGGTAAAAGCCTGACCATGGTGTGGCTGGCCAAGTGGGTTCGAGAGAATATCGAAAACGCCCGCGTGTTGGTGGTTACGGATCGCACCGAGCTGGATGAACAGATCGAAGGTGTTTTTGACGGAGTTGATGAAGAAATCTATCGCAGTAAAAGCGGTGCTGATCTGGTTGGCACATTAAACGAGGCTGAACCCTGGCTGCTCTGCTCGCTGGTGCACAAGTTTGGACGCCATGGTGACAATGGAGAAGAGGCATCTGAAAATCAGGCAACCGATGACTTCCTCACCGAACTGACCCGCAACCTGCCCTCAGACTTTCAGGCCAAGGGTAAGCTGTTTGTATTTGTCGATGAATGCCATCGTACCCAGTCCGGTAAGTTGCACACTGCGATGAAGGCAATATTGCCGGAGGCGATATTTATCGGCTTCACCGGTACGCCTTTACTGAAAAAAGATAAACAAAAAAGCATCGAGATCTTCGGTTCTTATATTCACACTTATAAATTTGATGAAGCCGTTGCAGATGGTGTGGTGTTAGACCTGCAATACGAAGCTCGTGACATCGACCAGTACATCACTTCACAGGAAAAGATCGATACCTGGTTTGATGCAAAAACCCGTGGCTTGTCCGATATGGCCAGGGTACGACTCAAGCAGAAGTGGGGCACCATGCAGAAAGTGCTGTCTAGCCAGTCTCGCCTTGAACAGATCGTTAATGACATCCTGCTGGATATGGATACCAGACCACGCCTGATGGATGGCCGGGGCAATGCCATGCTGGTTTGTGCCAGTATCTATCAGGCTTGCAAGGTGTATGAGCTGTTTAGTAAAACCGAACTCAAGGGTAAATGCGCTATTGTCACCAGCTATCTACCCTCATCAGCAGATATTAAAGGTGAAGAGTCTGGCGAAGGCATGACTGAGAAACTGCACCAGTATGCAATCTATCAGGAAATGCTGGCCGATTACTATGAAGTACCCAGGGATGAAGCCATTAATAAAGCTGAAGAGTTTGAGAAAAAAGTTAAATCACAATTCAAAAAAGAGCCGGGACAAATGCGCCTGTTGATTGTGGTAGATAAATTGCTGACCGGATTCGATGCACCTTCCGCCACCTATTTGTATATTGATAAAAAAATGCAGGATCACGGACTATTTCAGGCCATTTGCCGGGTCAACCGACTGGATGGTGAAGATAAGGAATACGGTTATATCATCGATTACAAGGATCTGTTCCATAGCCTGGAAGATTCCATAGGCGAGTATACCAGTGGTGCCTTTGATGATTACGACCAGAAAGACGTGGCCGGACTGTTAACCAACCGGCTGGAAAAGAGCCGAGAAAAGTTGGAAGAAGCTAGAGAGGCCACCAAGGCGCTCTGTGAGCCGGTATTACAACCGAAAGAGTTGATTGACTATATCCGCTACTTCTGTGGCGATGTGGCCAACAAGGATGACCTGAAGCTTAATGAAGCCAAACGTGTATCACTATATAAAAACGTCGCCGCATTGATTCGTGCCTATTCCAGCATGGCTAACGAAATGGAAGCGGCCGGTTACCGTGCCAAAGAAGCACAGCAGATTAAAGAGGAAGTTGAGCACTTTGGCAAAATGCGCCAGGAGATCAAGCTTGCCTCCGGTGATGATGTCGATATGAAGCAATACGAACCTGCCATGCGCCGATTGCTGGATACCTACATCAAGGCAAATGACAGTGAGAAGGTCATCGACTTTGAAGAGCTGGGTCTGATTGAACTGATAGTTGAAAAAGCCAAACTGAACCCGGTAGAGCCTGACAGTAAGTCCGTACCGGAAGCGATGGCCGAAACGATCGAAAACAATATGCGCAAGGTGATTATAGACGAGCAGCCAATTAACCCGAAATACTACGAAAGGATGTCTGAGCTGTTAGATGCGCTAATCGAACAGAGGCGGCAAGAAGCAATCAGTTACGCCGAATATTTGGAACAGGTTAAAAAGCTGGCTGAAGGCATCTCCAAACCTGAAGGCACAAGCTCTTACCCGGATTCTATGGATACACGAAGCAAGCAATCGCTATATGACAACCTGGGACAGAATGAGGAGCTGGTAACGCGAATCGATACTGCCATTCGCTATACAAAGAAAGCGGACTGGAAGTCTAATCGCTTTAAGCAACGTGTGATAGAGAATGCTATCAAGGAAGAGTTGGGTGACTATGATGTTGATCTAAATGAAGTCATTGAGCTGGTTAAAAATCAGCCGGAATACGATTAGTGTCATCGCAGGAAACCATGATTACAGTCAACGGAATTGAAGTGCAGGTAATACGGAAAGCAATTAAGAATCTGCACCTCGGCGTTTACCCTCCTCATGGACATGTGCGTGTCGCTGTACCGGTGCATGTCACTGACGACAATATCCGACTTGCTGTTATCTCAAAATTGCACTGGATAAAGAAACAGCAGCAAGATTTCAGAGAACAGCCTCGTCAGTCCGAAAGACAGTATATTTCCGGCGAATGCCATTATGTATTCGGCAAACGCTACCGACTTGAATTGATTGAACGCGATAGCAAGCCAGTGATCAGGGAATTAAAATCAGGCAGGCTGAAAATGTTCGTCAGACCTGATGCATCCGTTGAAAACAAGGAAAAGCTATTAAACGCCTGGTATCGCGAAAAGATCAAAAACGTCATCCCCGAGCTGCTGGAAAAATGGCAGCCGATAGTTGGTAAAAAAGCGAAAGACTGGGGTGTAAAAAAAATGAAAACCAAATGGGGCAGCTGCAATATTGAGCAACGTCGTATCTGGTTAAACCTTGAACTGGCCAAGAAGCCGCCCGAATGTCTTGAATACATTCTAGTGCATGAGTTGGTTCATCTGCATGAACGGAATCACAATCAGCGCTTTAAGGAATTACTAGATCAGTTTCTACCGAACTGGCGAATCTGCAAGAAAACCCTTAATACTTCCCCTCTTGCTAATGAGAGTTGGAACTACTAGAAAACACTAATAAAATATTTTCTGTAAGAGCATTAATATGTAGTAGTTCAGACTTGATCTGACAGTTACCCGTTTTTTAGGGTGTCTGTTAGATTAGATCTGAGCTAGATTTTTTTCAGCCCAAATCGATTTACCATCCAGCAAAGTTTCTAATGGAGTTCGTCCACAGCACTTCTTGCCTTGATGAGTTCGGTCATTGTTATAGTAATCCATCCATTCGTCCAGATCTTTTTGTAATTCTTCCATGGTTGAATATAGCTTTTTCCTGAAGGTAACCTGATAGAATTCCTGTAAAATGGTTTTATGGAATCGTTCACAGATACCATTAGTTTGCGGTGACATCGCTTTTGTTTTGGTGTGATCGATGTCATTAATGGCCAGATATAATTGGTAATCATGATGATCCACTCGGCCACAGTATTCGGTGCCTCTGTCGGTTAATATTCTCAACATAGGAAGCTCCTGCTGTTCAAAGTATGGCAGTACTTTATCGTTGAGTATGTCCGCCGCAGTGATCGGCGTTTTAGTGGTGTAGAGTTTTGCAAAGGCTACCTTGCTGTAGGTGTCTACAAACGTTTGCTGGTAGATCCGTCCAACACCTTTGAGGTTGCCTACATAAAACGTATCCTGCGAACCCAGGTAGCCAGGGTGGGCCGTTTCTATCTCGCCGCAAGCTTCATCATCATGTTTCTTTTTTTCAAATGCAGCAACCTGGGCATCCGTTAAAATAATGCCCTCACTGGCCACTTTTTCTTCCAGTGCTTTAAGACGCTTTTTAAAGTTCTCAAGATTATGTCGTACCCAGATAGAGCGAACACCACTGCCAGAAACAAAAATTCCTTTCTTCCGTAATTCATTACTGGTTCGTTGCTGGCCATGTGCTGGTTGATCAACTGCATAAGCTTTAACAGCCAATTCAGTCTCTTCATCAACTCGATTTTTTATATTGGGACTTCTTCGATTCTTATCGATCAGGGCGTCCAGCCCTCCATCTTCAACAAGTTCTTGATAACGATAAAATGTATCTCTGGAGACACCCATGACTTTACAAGCTCTAGAAACATTGCCGAGTTCCTCGGCTAAATTTAATAAACCTGCTTTGTGTTTATTATTGGATTGTTAGTATGTAGCATTGAGAGTTACCTCTTTTGTTTTGATTAAAGATTCGACACCTTTATCAAAACTGGTAACTCTCTTCGAATCAAGCCGAAGTGTCAGGTTGGGTCTGAACTAATACAATTAATAACCTCTTTTTTGCCAATGCCTGAATCCTCGGGATAAAAAAGCCCGAAGGTTAGCAGTAATTAAGTTAAATCAACGCATTAGGATGGGTTCTGGAAATATCTGATCATCCAGTTCGGCATTTAAAGCTGTCTCGACCGTAATCCGGGTCAACATCTGGCTAAAGGCATTCAGGTCTTTCTCTGTTTTAATGCTTTTTGCCGCTTCTCGTGCAAAAGCTTCTAGTTCTTTTCTATTCATCTGCTTATCTTCTCCTATTCAGGAATTAATGATAAGCAGTTACACAATTTAATTTACCGGTCTCGAACAAATCTAAAAATTACGTCCAAATCAATCCAGACTTTACTGTTTAAGTACATCTTATCTCTTTGATTATATGAGATACCAAATCCAGTGTAATCTGTCCCCTTATGAAGGGGGATTACCGTTTATTTTATGCAATGGCACTATGTTATCTACATTTCGCATTAAAGACTCCCTCTCGCTAAGAGGGACTTTATTAAACATAGCGACAACGATCTCATGGTGAGCAGCAAGCTCGTTTTTCATTGATATATTTACGCGATCTAATTCAGTTACATATTGTTTTTTTTGTTCTGTTTCCTTCTTTAAACGTTCCCTGATTTCTTTAATTTTATACTGTGCAACATCTTCGTAATCTGACAGACCATGTTCAGTCAGGGCTAACTGATCCTGATAGACTTTTATAGCTTTTTTTACATCGGGATGATTTTTTAGCACTCCAATTGACAAGCCAGCCTCTATTTCAACGGCATAGTTGTTAACCTTGAGTTTTTTTCGTTCCTTTAACTCACTGGATATGGGCTGGCCTTTTTTAAGCCGATCTAGTGCTTCCCAAAGCGCTCGATTGGTTTTTTTAAATTTTCGCTCTTTAGCGTTGCTCATTACAAAGTACCACTAATTCAGTCTGTGATAAGAAGTTTTGTTGCCATCTCTGGCACTTCAAACGGTTCATACTTAAAATTTAAATCATTCATAATTTTTTCAGCAGCTCTAATCTGCATAACATACTTGCTAGCAAGTCCCTTATTCAGCACTCCTGTTTCTTCTGCTAACAACAAATTTCTCATGGCACTCGTTCTTGACGTTTCCGCATAGGCTGCATCTTCTATATAGTCATAAGCACAATCCGCACATTCTGCAAGATCGATATTTATTCTTATTGAACATTGCTCGTTAGTACAATACATGCCTGGTGCAATTGCATGAAGA